>Ga0193965_1000442_pt1 | contig 13248 bp, 12 predicted proteins | sample FB_8_MG_FD_140330 | JGI IMG/M metagenome (GOLD analysis project Ga0193965, IMG submission 140330) | Microbial mat bacterial communities from the Broadkill River, Lewes, Delaware, United States - FB_8_MG | ecosystem: Environmental > Aquatic > Freshwater > River > Microbial mats | place: USA... | reverse complement strand
TTTGGATGTATTCTAAACAATTCTCCAATAGATTCACCATCTACTAAAATTTCTGCACTTTGATATATATGAGAAAGGGTATGTTTTGTTGTATATGAACGAAGTTCAAATACACCTATAATATCAGAAACTTTTTGTGTAAAGTAAGCAAAGTCAACTTTAGAAGGTTTTCCTCCATTTGATAAGGCCTCTTTTTCCCTATCTCCACTAAAAAGTATAGAAAATTTAAGTGATTCTTCCCTTGTAGGAGAAAACACTGAACCAAGTTCAAAAAGCTTTACACAAGAGTATCCGTTTTTCATATTTGCAGATGCTGCTTTTAAAAGTCCTGTTAAAAGTGTTGGTCTTAAAGTATCTAAAGTGTTAACAATAGGATTTAAAAGCTCTAACTCATCTTTTGTAGTCTCAAAGCCATAAGAATTTAATACTTTTTTCTCATCAAAGACAAAATGTACTGATTCAAAAAAACCACTTTGTACAGCACGATGTCTGAATATTGTACGCTTTTTATAATCAAAATAATCATCATTTAGATGGTTTTTTTCTGTCAGAACAAAAGGTTTAGCTGGAATATTATCAATACCTACCAAACGTACTATCTCTTCAACAATATCTTGTTTATTCACTATATCATGGCGAAATGGTGGTACAGAAATTACAAAATTATCTGTAGAAGATTTAGAGATATTAAAACCTAAATTTGTAAGTATTTTACTTATAACAATCTTATCAATACTTGCACCAATAATATCATCTATCTCTTGTTTAGTGATACTGACTATTTTATCTTTGTATGAATTCCCAACTTCAATTACTCCAGAGTATATTGATGAATCAGAATTTGCTTCAATAAGACCTAAACAAAATGTCAAGCCACCATCTAAAGCTGGTTCGCTTCCACGAGAAGTATTATAAAACATAGGACCAGACTCTATCTTATTTGCAGCCATATTTTTAGAGATTAAATCAGGTGCTACATAACTAGCCTCTAAAATCACTACACCTTCATCATAAGTTACTCTTGAAGAGTCTTCTTGCTTTACACCTACAGTTGCTGCTTTTTCTTGTGCAGTAATAATCTCATAACCTTTTTCATCGGTTTTAAGTGTTATTTTTGCTTTGTTTTCATCATCATGAGTGAAAAAATTAAAATTATAAGCATTGAGTATTACACCACTACTATGTCTTGCATATAACATGAAAGAATCAATATCAGTTGAGCGTTTATCTTCTATCTGTGCGAGTCTTAAACGCATTAAAAATGGAACTTGTAACCCTTTAAGGTCAACTGCGCCGTATCGTAAATTTACATTAAATGATTCACTGTGTGATAAACTTAATATTCTCCCGATACCACGTTTACCATTTTCATTATGGTGTGTGTAGTCTTTTACCGGTCTGTCATATGCAGCACTCAAATCTCTAGCAACACCACGGATACTTAAACAGTCACCTCTGTTTGCAGTAAGTTCAATCTCAATTAAGTCATCACTAAAAATTGGATTTGTATTTACTTCATTACCGAGTTCAAAATGCCCTATGCTATCATCAAGTTCAATAATTCCTTCCTGGCAATCTTCAAGACCAATCTCTGTAGCAGAACAGATCATCCCCTCTGAATCAACACCACGAAGTTTTACTGGCTTAATCACTAGACCGCCAGGCATTTCAGCACCAATTGTTGCTACTACTACAGTGAGACCAGCTCTAACATTTGAAGCACCACATACAATTTGACGAGTTGTTGAACCAATATCAACTTTACATACATTTAATTTATCTGCATCTGGATGTTTCTCACACTCTAAAACTTTACCAAATACAATTTTATTTGGAACATTATAACTTTGAATTCTATCAACTTCTAAACCAATAGCATTAAATGTTTTTGCTAAATCTTCTGTAGATATTCCATCTAAATCTATCCACTCTTGTAACCAACTTCTAGTAACTATCATTGAAACTGCTCCAGCAATTTAATATCTCCCTCAAATAAAGAACGAAGATCTCCAATTTGATGAATAAGCATAGCAAAACGTTCTACACCTAGACCAAACGCGTAGCCACTTACTTTTTCATAGTTCACAGCTTTAAAAACGTTTGAGTCAACAATTCCACATCCAAGTACCTCTAACCAACCTGTATGAGAACAAACACGACATCCATTACCTTCACAAAATACACAAGAGATATCTACCTCTGCTGATGGTTCCGTAAATGGAAAGAAAGATGGACGAAAACGCACCTTTACATCACCGAACATAAACCTTAAAAAATCTTCTAATATATATTTTAGGTTTGCAAATGAAACCTTGCCCTCTTCATCTACTAAAAGACCCTCAATTTGATGAAACATTGGTGTATGCGTGATATCATAATCACGACGAAATACAGCTCCTGGTGCTATCATACGTATTGGTGGCTTTGAATTCATCATAGTTCTAATTTGAACAGGTGAAGTGTGCGTACGTAAAAGCATCTCATCTTTAAAATAAAAAGTATCTTGCATATCACGTGCAGGATGGTACTTTGGAAGATTTAATGCTTCAAAGTTATGAAAGTCATCTTCAACCATTTGACCAGTTTTAACCGCGAAGTTCATAGATGAAAAATACTCTACTATTCTGTCCATTGTCTCCATTACAGGATGTAATGCTCCTGCTTCTGAACCTGAACTAAATAGTGAAACATCTATTGCTTCAGCCTTCATTGCCTCTTGAAGTTCTAATGTCTGAAGAGTAATTTTTCTCGCTGTAAACTCATTCATTAATGAAGTTTTATGTGTATTTAAATCTTTTGCGATTTGTGCTTTCTCTTCGTTTGATGCAGTTTTCATTTTAGCAAACTCAGCTGCTAAGACACCTTTCTTACCAAAAACTGCAATACGAATATCTTCTAATGCATCGACACTTTGTGCTTCTGTTATTTTGTCATACCACTCTTTCAAATAGAGTCTCCATAATCGTAAAATTTTAAAATATATTATAGTTAAAATTGTTTTATATATAGCTTCATTTATTTTAATAGATTCAAAACTTCTATGCTATAATTAAAAATATATACAATACAAAGGAAGTAAAATGTGTTTATTTTGCAAAATAGTTAATAAAGAGATTCCAGCAAATATAATTTTAGAAGATGAGAATTTTCTAGCGTTTCATGATATAAACCCAAAAGCACCGATTCATATACTAGCAATTCCAAAAGTGCATGTAGATAGTTTTACACAAGTTACTCCAGAGACAATGGCAGGGATGACAAGCTTTATTCAAGATGTTGTCAAAGAGGTTAAAATTGAGAAAAGTGGTTATAGAGTGATTACAAATATCGGCGAAAATGGGGGTCAAGAGGTTGGACACCTACACTTCCATGTTTTAGGTGGTGCTAAATTAAAGTGGGGACATTTTAGTGATGCAAACCCTAAAAATATGCTCTAAACAACATGGCTAAGGTTTTTATCCCTTAGCTGCAACAAGCGTCTATTTCACCTAAATCGATTTTACTCCCACCACCACTTATCATCTTTTCGTTTTCACGAATCAGTTTTCCATTGTGTGTAATAGAGTAAGAGATCTCTGTAGTATCACGAATAGTATTGATAGTTGAACAATATGTCTCTACTGACGCCATTACCCAGCGAGCAGCTTGTGTGTCATCATCGGCATCAGAATTAAAGTTGTAAGTTAAATGAAGTGTATTAAACTTACACGGATGTGATTCATTTCTTACCACCTCTCCATCTACTACTAAATCAGTTACAGTTTTACCTTGATTTTTAGGAATTAGTACTATATCTGTCGCGCTACAAGTTATAAGTCCTGATAAAAAGTACTCTATTGGAGAGATTGTTGGACAATCAATAATAAAACTACTCTTCGCTGTCTTTGCTTCAAATTTCATATCTTCTTTATGTGATACTGTTACTTTCACTTACTTCTCTCCTAAATAGTTTTTAAAATACTCTAGTTGTTCTAGCGTTCTAGCTGTTGCAGTTCCACCCTCAGATGTTCTAGCATTCATTGAATGACGAAGGCCTAAATACTCCATAACATCTTCATTTATTCTTTCATCTATCTCTTTTAGATATTTAAACTCCATCTCTGATAAATCAGTATTTAGCTCTTCGCCCTTTGCAACTGCACGCCCTGTGATAAAATGAGCTTCACGAAATGGTATATTACATTTTTCAACTAAATAATCCGCCAAATCTGTAGCAGAAAGGTGCCCTATAGCACAAGCTTTTTCCATATTTTGTGGTTTTACTTGCATAGTTTTTATAGCTTCTTTTAAAATCTCAAGTGAAATCTCAGCTGTTTCAATGGCGTCAAACACACCCTCTTTATCTTCTTGAGTATCTTTGTTATACGCTAATGGTAGGCCTTTCATTACTGTTAAAAGTCCCATAAGCGAACCATAAACACGACCTGTTTTACCACGAAGAAGTTCTGGGACATCAGGGTTTTTCTTTTGAGGCATAATTGAACTACCAGTTGAATATTCATCACTAAGCTCTACAAAACCAAACTCATAAGATGACCACATAACAAGCTCCTCACTTAAACGTGAAATATGCATCATCATCGTCGAAATATTAAACAAAATCTCTAGTGCAAAGTCTCTATCACTCACTGTATCTAAACAGTTTACACTTACGCTATCAAATCCTAAAATCTCAGCAGTCATACCACGATCTACGTTATGAGGAGTCCCAGCAAGTGCTGCACATCCTAAAGGAGATACATTGTTACGCTCAGCCGAACTCTCAAATCTTTCAATATCTCTCTTGAACATTGAAAGGTACGCACCCAAATGAAATGCAAAGTTTATTGGTTGTGCGTGTTGTAAATGTGTCATACCAGGGATGAGTGTTTCAGTATGCTTTTGTGCAACAACTACAAGTTCTTTCATTAAAACTCTAATAGCATCAATAATTTCTCTGTTTTTACGGATAACATAGCGTCTAAAATCAACTGCTACTTGATCATTTCTACTTCTTGCAGTATGAAGTTTTTTCCCAGCATCACCAATAAGTGCAGTTAAACGCTTCTCGATACCCATATGTAAATCTTCATCAGAGATTTTCCATTCAAACTCACCAGATTCAATCTCTTTCATAACTTGATTCAAACCATCTGTGATTTGAACAAGCTCTTCAGTAGTTAGAATACCTTGCTTAGCAAGCATAGCAGCGTGAGCAAGCGAACCCTCTATATCTTCGCGATAAAGTTTTCTATCGTACATTATTGAAGCATTAAATTGATCTAGTAAACTCGAAGCACTCCCAGAAAAACGACCTGACCACATTTTATCCATATTTATTCCCTTGATTGATTACATATATCTCTTAAAAGTTTGGTATTTTAGCTAAATTAAATGATTTTACAAAATAAGTGTTGAGGATAGATAGAGAGGACTCTATCTAAGAAGAAATTGTTTTTTAGTTACAAGCAGGTACATTCCCGCTATCTTTAGCATATTCAACTAAAAACTGCTTAAGATGTTTTGTCTTTTTAGTATACCGAGTACTTTTAAAATACTTCCAAGACTTTTTAGCTTTCTTATCTTTAAGATGAAGATCTGCTAAAGGTTTCCCTTTTTTCTTCATCAATTTTTTCCAATCTCTCATCTTTTTTGTAGCGATAAAAGATTGTCCACCATCGTGACACTTTACGCATGTCTTAACAAAAACCTTTTGACCTTTATAAATAGCTGCATTAGATGTTAATACAGTTATAAATGTTAATGATAAGATTAGTAGCAGAACTTTATTCATACATTACCTCAAAAAATATATTTTATCCATATTACATTAGAAAATATTATAATATCCTTATATCAAAATAAAGTGACATTTTTATGATAAAACTTAGATAAATGATACTTTTAGTAAAAATAACTAATCACAAGCAGGAATATTTCCTGTATCAGAAGCATACTCTAATAAGAAGTCTTTATAGTGTGGTGCATTTTTTGGAAACCTCTTACCTTTAAAATATTTTAAAGCTTTCTCTTGTTCAACTGTACCCTCATCAAATGCTTTAAGATGGATAAGAAGTAATTGACTTCCATTATCTCTCATTATATGCATCCACTCTTTTGTACTTTTAGCTATTACAAATTCTAATGCTTTTCCATGGCAACTTAAACACTTTTTTTGAAAAAGTCTATGCCCTTTATAAACACTTGCATATAAATTGAGATTCAATAAAGTAATTATCATAATAATATATTGTATTTTTTTTAGCAAAACAAATCCTTTTTGTTAGATAGTACACATTTAAATATTACAAAAAGCTTATAACTATAACATTTTATAATATAAAATCTATTTTATATCAAATATCTATCTTATTATTTTATTCTTTATCTTCAAAAAAAACTGGAGCATCGACTGCCTGATGTGAATTTAAAACAAGAATAAAATCTCTACTAAAAACAGCATTCGATAAATCTAAAACTTTCACATTCACTAAAATAGAGTACTCATTATCTTCTGTTAAACTAATTTGATACTTTACACTGTTTAACTTGTTTACTTCTATTTTATTTATTCTTTGGACTCTTTTTCCTTGAAGTAATTTTACACCTTCAGGGAAATATATAGTAACTCCAACACTTTTAAATTTCATCAAAACAGAAAAATCTAAATTTAGATCAATAGGTTTTAATAAATCTATTTTATTTTCTGTAACATAAAGGCTACCTTCTATAGGAGCCTTTGTAGCTGCAATCAATGTGTTTGATAATAAGAATGTTATTAGAAAAAAAGAACCAAAAAATCTCAAAATGTTTTTATTTTTCATCTCTTTTTCCTTATTTACACGATTCTAATTCTTTATAATCATAATTTAATTCGTGTAAAGTGCTTACATTACCCATAACTCCCGTACTTGAAGTCCCTTTTGAGCCATAACCTAAACAAAACCATCCATCTAAAAAGTCAACTGTATCAACTCCTGTTTTACCACGATCTTTAAAGTTCGTGCCTTTAAGGTATGTTGTTAAAATTTTCCATATAGCGGTTGATTTACCACTCATTGTATCTGATGTTTCATTTGTGCTATCATGTAAATCCCATAAAACTGCACTCACTACAGCCTCACTAACATTTCCATCGAGAAGATCACCAACATTACCCTTTACAATACTTGAATCTAAAGTCTCAAGACTGTCATATGAACCAACACCTGAAGCTATAGTGTCTACATAAAAACTTTTATTTAATGCAGCAGCTGAAAAAAATGTTGCCCACCCTTCTGACCAAGCTAAAGTTGGAGTAGATGGTGCTAGTGTATGTGATCCACCAGGTGAATTATCTTTACTATACGTATCCATAACAAAGTGTCCATATTCATGTCCAATAACTAAATCATCATATTCATCAGGATCAGCAGTTTGTCCAAGTAAAACTATCATTTTCTTAGCACTTGAATAATATGAACCACTCGCACCATTTTTTTGCCATATAAAAGTTAGTTTTTCAGGAACTTTACCTCCATTTGTTCTTGCATAGTCATTACAACGAACAGCAACATCAAAAATATTCATCGCTCCAGCATTTTTATCTTTTGTTATAGCAATATCAAAGTTCTCTTTTTCAGGAGTCTCTATCTCATTTACAACTGTATCGGTTTTGAATGTGTATACCTCTTTTGAATAATCTAGAACCTCTTGTTTTAATGTGCTGCTATCTTGCTGTGCATATACAATAACAAAATAACCAGGATGATCTGTATCATCATTTTTAAAAGTGAGTTCATATTTTCCAGAAGCATCCGTAGAGCCTGTAGCTAAAATCTCTTTATCAAAATCTCTTACAACTTCAACTTTAGCAAATCTAACTGGTAACATTCTACTACTGCCTAACCCTGTCTTACTTACTGGAAAATCCTCATAAGTAACTTTTCCAGAAACTTTTGATTCGCCTCCTTCATGAGTAAATGTATACTCTTTGGAACCTGTGGAACCTAAGTTCCAAGAGACAACTTGGGGTGCATCATCTCCATTATATATCATGGTAAGTGTACCACTTGCAAAGCCTGTGCCCTCACCATTATCACAGGCATCATACATATCAACAGTAACTGTATAAGTACCAGGAACTGCTGTGCCAGTCTCCCAAAATATATTTTCATTATTGATACCATCAATTTCACAGCCAGGATTAGAATCTAAATCTAAAGTGGAGCCGTTCCCTGGATTTGTATTTCCATAGTAAGTTCTTACGCCATTTGGATCTGTAACATGTAAGTCAACATCTGTTGCTGTATTCCAAGATATACTTACCTTAACATCTCCGAAACCTGTTTCATTTGCAGTAAGAGCAATTGTTTGTGATTCACTTACTTGATTTAAATCATCGATTATAGTGATATTTATATTTTGATTCAGTGTCGCTCTTGCATGAGCTCTTGATTGTATTTTTTCAAAATAATCAGCATCAAAACTTAACTTAAATGTTCCAGTATTACCTTGCGAATATACAGGAACATGAAAATATCCATCATAAGAATCAAGTTTTACAAGTATCGCTGCAATATTTGAACCACTTGAACTCTCTACAGTAAACTCTGAGGAACCACCATTAATAAACTCTAGAGGGCCTTCTACCTTAGAGATAACAGGTAATCCAACAGCAAGCTTTGCACTACTGTCTAGTTCGGTTGAAGCTGAAGGCAAACTACCTGATTTCCATGTACCAGACTCTGCTCTGAGTGGTGGTAAATCAGGTGTAGTAGCAGCAACTACAAAACGACCAGCAATTACTTGTGGAACACCATTATTAAGATAACTAGCCTCAATATTACATTCTCCATTGGAACCAACATTTCCAATGACACTTAAAGGTGATGGTCCGCTTGTACCTTGAACACTACCACAACCTCCACCATTACTTGTAAGCGTTATAGTCTCACCTAAGACACCTTCTGCTACTACAGTAATTTGCGTATTAGCAGAAGGTTCTTCATCTGAAATAAATAATGGAGGGGCAGCTAAGATACCAATAGACTTTAATCCAGTATCGTTTGAATAAGCGACATCTCCCGGTATTACAGGAGTATCATTATTAGAAATGGGGTCTGTATTATCATCTATAGGGTCATTTATCACTTCAGTAGGAGGAGGTGTAGATAATGAATCTGGTAAACCATCCCCTCCATCTCCACTACATCCATGAATAAAAACCAATAACATTACGCTGAAAATCAAAAAAATACTTCGCATAATAAAATCCTTTGTTATAGAGCTATAACAAACTATACTCCTGAAAGTATTATAATTTTATTAAAGTATATAGAAAATAAAGTTAGCTTTAATTTTAAAAAAAGAATAAAATTTAAAGTCTTTGAGGCATCTCATCTTTAAAAGCTACTTTTTCTGCATTTTTTAGTAAGTCTAGAGCCCCATTATCTATCATTTTTTGCGCAAGTTTTTGGCCAAGTTTCTCTGATTGTTTCACATCTAATGTCACTTTTTCTTGCATAATATTCGTTCCATCAGGAAAACCAAGCATTACTCGAAAAGTTATCTCGTTACCATTCTTTACTGCATTACAAGCTACAGGAGCAGAACATCCTGCCCCTATTTTAGAAATAAAATCTCTCTCTATTTGAGTACAAATTAGCGTATCTTCATCATTTAAACTCATAGCAATCTCACGTACTTTTTCGTTGCCACTTACTATCTCAATACCAAGAGCTGCTTGTCCCATTGGTGGTATCATCATATCAAGTGAGAGTTTATCTGTATATGGAATATCTTTTATAAGGTTTAATCTATCTAAACCTATAAAAGCTAAGATAATGGCGTCATATTGACCTTCTGAGAGTTTTCTTAGCCTAGTATTTACATTTCCACGCAAATCTTTTACTTTTAAATCTGGTCTTTTTTGAAGAAGTTGCATTCTACGTCTCAAACTTGTAGTACCTACAACTGCACCTTGTGGTAAATCTTCTAATGTTTTATATTTATGTGATAAGAATAGATCACTTTGATCTTGTCTAGCAGTAACTGCTACCAACTCTAAGCCCTCGGGAATATAAGTTGGAACATCTTTTAAGCTATGAACAGCAATATCAGCATTTCCTGCTAACATCTCATCCTCAAGCTCTTTTGTGAAATGTCCTTTTCCCCCTATAAGTGCTAAAGGTTTATCCAGTACTTTATCTCCATTACTAACAATTTCATTTAGCACAACCTTAATCTCTGGATAAGAGGTCTCTATTCTAGTTTTAACATGATAAGCCTGCCAAAGTGCAAGTTGTGAAGTTCTTGTTGCAATTGTTAGTATCTTCATTAACTACTGTACCTTTTTAAATTTTTTCTTTGTTTTATCAAGCTTTCCATCAAAGAAAAATGTTGGAGTACCCTGAACCATAACTTCACTTGCGATATCAAGATCACTTTTGGCATGCTCTTGAACTTTTTCAGATTTTAAGTCCTCTGGTGTAATTTTAGTTCCAAATTTGTCATTAAATGCTTTTAAAATTTTTGTTACATCTTTCTCTTTCGGGTTTACTTCAACATCATAAAGTTTTAAAACAGCATCTTTGTAGCCTTGTTGCTCTGCAACTACAGCAGCTTGTGATAATTGTACAGCCGCTGGGTGCAAACGCTCTAGTGGAAAATGGTAATAGTACACAGCAAATTTTTCTGGAAATTTTTTCATATATTTTATTGCGTCAGGTACATAACCTCTACAAAATGGGCATTGAGGATCTGAGAAAATTGCTACCTTATGTTTTGCATTTGCATTTCCATAAATAAGATTTTCTTTTTTATAAAATTCATCTTTAAACGATGGAGCAACCGCATCTGCTAAATTTTCTCCACTCATCATATTTGTTAACTCTTTAGTGATTATAGTCCCATTTGTGAACCATATCATCTTTTGTTTCACTTTACGATTTTCAGGTTTTCCCTTCACCGTTGCATTAATACTAACTATAAGTGCTTCCCAACCTTTTAAATCTTCAAGAGGAGTTTTTTCAACAACTTCCACATCTAAAGAGATTATATTTGGGTTATTACTAAAAGAATCTTCTAAAAAATCCTCTACTTTTTCATTTTGTGAACTTGCATTAAGTACACTACTTAATAGAAGAGTTACTGCTAATAATTTCAACGTCGATAACATCCGAATCCTTTTGTTTATTTATATTTTCATAATTATGATTTTTACTTTTTGATTTTACATTATAACGGTTAACAAACATACTCGTAAACACGCTAAACTGCATAACAAGGCCTAAGATATCTGTAAAAAAACCAGGAACAATTAAAAATATTGCCCCAATAAGTGTAAAGAGATTTAGTTTTTGAAATTGCTCCAAATCTATTTGATGATATGAAACAGCTTGAAAGTTCTCAACTAAAGTTTGTCTAAAATTCACAAGTATAGCTATTCCAATAAAAGCAGTAAAAAGTATCTCAACAAAGGTCATCAAGCCACCAATAGCAGATGATATATTAACAGATATTAATACCTCTAAAAACAGATATACTAAAAAATAGACCATATCTAGATGAGTTCCATTAACTTATCATAAATAGCATCTGCATTAATCATAGTTTTTTCATTTGTAGCTCTCTCAAAAAGCTGTACATTCCCATTTACGAGTTCTTTCCCAATGATTACAGTATATGGGAAACCAATAAGTTCAGCATCTTTCATCTTTGCACCAAATCTATCTTTTCTATCATCAAGCATCACTTCAACATTGACATCTTGAAGTTTTGCATACAGCTCCTCTCCTAGATTTACCTGCGCTTCTTCTTTAATATTTGAGATCATAATATTTACCATATAAGGTGCTGTCTCTTTTGTCCAGATACATCCATTTTCATCATGGTGTTGCTCTATAACAGAAGCAACTAGACGCGATACACCCATTCCGTATGTTCCCATAATAAAAGGCTGTGCTTTTCCATTTTCATCTAAATACTCTGCTTTAAGCGCTGCTGAGTATGTAGTACCTAGTTTAAAAATATGCCCTACTTCTATCCCTTTAGTAAATGTGAGTGTCCCATCGCAATTTGGACAAGTATCACCCTCATTAACCTCTGCAATATCAGCAAAATAAGCAACTTCACTAATTACAGAGAGATCAACACCGACAAAATGATAATCTAGCTCATTCGCACCACACACCACATGTGCAGCATTTTTTAAATCATTATCAATTACATGTTTTGCTTTATTTTGATCAAGTGGACCGATAAAACCTGGAACAAGACCAAGTTTAGTAAGTTCCTCTTCACTTACATCTTCAATATCAAGTGCACCTGCTGCATTTACAGCTTTTACCTCTTGAAGATTATCACACCCTCTTAAAAAGAAAAGAACAACTTCACTATCCTCTTCATAAATAAGTTTTTTTGCTACACATTTTACTGTATAGTAAGAGTCTATTTTGAAAAACTCTGCTAAATCCTCTATACTTTTTATATCTGGTGTTGAGAACTTATCGAACTCCCCTTCTGGTGCTTCAGGGATGCTAGCGCGACCCGAACGGATTGCCGCTTCTGTATTTGCACCATACTCACATTTTGAACACACTGCTATAGTATCTTCACCACTGTCGGCAATCACCATAAGCTCTTTTGAACCACTTCCACCAATAGCTCCACTATCAGCTTCGACTACCCTAAAATCCAAGCCTAGACGTGTTAATATTTTCTTATATGCAGCTTCAATGGCGTCAAACTCTCTATTTAAATCTTCTTCAGATGAGTGAAAACTATAACCATCTTTCATGATAAATTCACGTCCGCGCATCAAACCAAAACGTGGTCTTGCTTCATCACGAAACTTCGTTTTAATCTGGTAAAGATTTAGAGGTAGTTGTTTATAAGATGTGACGCGATTACGTACTAAATCTACCATCATCTCTTCATGTGTTGGCCCCAGAACAAAGTTGTTCTCTTTTCTGTCTTTAAAACGCAAAAGTTCTTTTCCAAACTTCTCTATTCTTCCACTCTCAGCCCAAAGTTCAGAAGGTGTAACAAAACTAAGTTCTACCTCTTCTGCTCCAACTTTAGCCATCTCTTCATTTATAATTTTTTCAATTTTTTTAATAACTTTTTTTGCTAATGGCATATAATTGTAAAGTCCACTCGCTACTTGAGATATAAATCCCGCACGTGATAGATAAATATGACTCGCTAGTGTTGCATCGGATGGTGCTTCTTTTGCTGTTGGTATAAATGCTCTACTTCTTCTCACTATTGTTTTCCCTTACCTGTAAT
>Ga0193965_1000441_pt1 | contig 13260 bp, 10 predicted proteins | sample FB_8_MG_FD_140330 | JGI IMG/M metagenome (GOLD analysis project Ga0193965, IMG submission 140330) | Microbial mat bacterial communities from the Broadkill River, Lewes, Delaware, United States - FB_8_MG | ecosystem: Environmental > Aquatic > Freshwater > River > Microbial mats | place: USA... | reverse complement strand
TCCCCAAACAAAACCCACCACCATAACTATTTTTCTCACCAACTCCACAAGCAAGAGCAGTGAATGCTAGTTTTTGGCTGAGTTCATCTTCGTTTGGAATTATTTTAAATTTATTTCCAAAAAATCTGATTCTCTTATTGTTTTTATGTATTTGTATATTTTGGGGAACTCTGTTTTTTATCTCTAAGAGTTGTATAAAATTTTGTGGGGATTTTAGTTTCTCTTTGAAAAAAGATTGGTACTTTTTTTCTAAATTATCGTGAAGTTGTTTTTGGAGTTGGAGTATATCTCCACTCTCTTTCATCGTCCAAAATTTTCCATTTTCTGTTGATACTATAACTGGAGTAGCACTGTAGAGTTCGGTGATGAAAAACTGTTTAACTGTTTTTTTCTCTGTTTGAACAACTAGTAGATTATTATCGTTTATATTTTCTCTTAAAGATTGAGATAAAGCATCTATTAGTGATTCATTTAGTGAACGGATACTAAAACTATACGAAGAACCTTTTTTATAGATTCCATCTTTTTCTATTGGTAAAAGACCACCATAATTATAGTACTTAAACATATTATTTTTATGGGTATTTTCAAACCCACCTTTTACCATAGCAGTACTAATATACTTTGATAGAATCTCAAAACTTCTGCTAAACTCAATATTAGCTTTTATGTATATCGTACACTTTAATTCAAAATATTTCATAAATCTCCTCTTGTAGATAATTAGTTAAATAAACTTTAACATTTATTTATATAAATAATTGATATTAATATCTGTATTTAAAAAAACAATGTCAACTTATTACACTATTACACAAAACAATCTCTCAAAAACAATAAAATCCTCTTTTTATCTTAATATGGTATTATTCACATTCAATTTCAAATAAAGTGCAAAATATGTTAAATACAGAAGATTATGAGATATTAAAAAATAGTTTTGTTGATTCGCAAAGGCTATTTGACAAACTGAATATTGTTGCCAATAATGTGGCAGATATGGAGTTTGATGAGAGTGGGCTTTATCAAGAAGATGAGGAGATGTATGAGCGTCATTGGCTAAAGCTTAGTTCTAAGATAGTTGATGCACTTAATGATTCTCTTGATGGATATGGGATTGAGTTACTAAAAAATGATTCTTTAGAATCAAAAGAACTCTCTTTTAACCTTATTAAAGATGAAGAAATTAGTAAGATTAAAGTAGATTATAGTGAAAATGATTCACTAAACATTATACAAGTAAGTTAAAAGGAAATACTATGGGTAGAGCGTTTGAGTATAGAAAAGCATCAAAAATGAAAAGATGGGGAGCGATGTCAAAACTGTTCCCTAAACTAGGTAAAATCATCACAATGGCAGCTAAAGAGGGAAGTAGTGACCCAGATATGAACTCTAAACTTCGTACAGCTATCTTAAATGCTAAAGCTGAAAATATGCCAAAAGACAACATAGAAGCAGCTATAAAAAGAGCAAGTGCTAAAGATACTGCGAGTATGTTGGAAGTAAACTTTGAAGGCAAAGCGCCACATGGTGTTTTAATCTTCATAGAGTGTATGACAGATAACAACACTAGAACAGTTGCAAATGTTAAAAACATCCTTACTAAGCGTGGTGGTGAGCTTCTTACAAACGGTTCTTTAGAATTTATGTTTGATAGAAAAGCACTTATTGAGATAAATCTTAAAGAAGACACAGATATAGAAGAGCTTGAGATGGAGCTTATAGATGCTGGTCTTGAAGAGATTGAAGCTGAGGATGGTGTGGCTATTATCACTGGTGATTACACAAGTTTTGGTACTCTAAACTCTGCATTAGAAGATATGGGAATAGAGATAACAAAAGCAAACTTAGAAAGAATGGCAAATGCACCTGTATCTATCACAGAGGAGCAACAAGCTGAGATTGATGTTATATTAGAAAAACTTGAAGATGATGAAGATGTTCAAAAGGTTTTCACTAACTTAGCGTAATTATGATATTTGTTAAAGAGGTAAGCACCAAAACGCTAGAGATAAAACAATCAAAGTTTATCGCTTACCTCACCCCCTACTCCCTTTATGAAAAAACACTCCAAGAATTAAAAGATTCCCACCCAAAAGCAAGACATTTTGTAGTAGCCTTTAGATACCTCAATGAGTACAATCAAATAGTGGAGCACTCAAGCGATGATGGTGAACCAAAGGGGACTTCAGGTAAACCATCACTTATGGTACTTCAAGGTGCAGGAGTTATAAACAGTGCTGTTATCATAGTGAGATATTTCGGTGGTACAAGGCTTGGTACTGGTGGGCTTGTAAGAGCATATAGTGATAGTGTCAATCTCGTTTTAGATTCTGCTCAAACTTTTGAGTATAAACATGAGATAGATAAAAACATCTCTCTTGAGTATGCAAATGTTAGAATGATTGAGTATGAGTGTTTGGAGCATGAGATAACTATTGTTGAGAAGATTTTTGATGCTAAAATCACCTATAAACTTAGAGCTAGTCAAACTCAGATGGGTGATTTTCTCACTAAGGTTGAGAGATTAGTTCAAGTGATTGATTAAATCAAAAACTCACTCTATTACGCCCATCTTCTTTAGATTTATAAAGTAGTTTATCTGCTCGTTTAAATAGCTCACCAATCGTTTCACCACTTTGAAGTTCAACAAGACCAATACTAATAGTGATTTGCTTTACATCTTTGAATGAGTAAAGTGCAACCTTTTTTCTTAAGCTTTGAGCAAAATACTGAGAATCTTCTAAAGAGCTATTTGCTAAGATGATTAAAAACTCCTCTCCACCATATCGACCCACCATATCTGCCTCTCTCAAACTCTCTTTAACAAGAGTTGATAAAGTAGATAAAACATTATCTCCAATATCATGCCCATAAGTATCGTTAACTTTTTTGAAAAAATCTATATCAAAAATCAGTAATGATAAAGGGGTATTGTCTCTATTTGAACGGTTAATTTCTGCTGAGAGTAGATTCATAATAGCGTATCTATTATTCATGTTTGTAAGAGAATCTGTAGTTGCCAACACCTCTAGCTCTTCTGCCATTTTCTCTAGCTCTGTAGTTCTTTGTTTCACTTTAAGTTCAAGGCTATTGTTGAGCTCTAACAACTCTATATTTTTGTTATCAATACTCTTCTCATAACGATTAAAACTCATCTTTAATTTTTGCGAGATATAGTATGAAACAAGTAAAGAAAAGAGTATAAGAACAACTGCTAAATAAACTATATCTTTAAATTTTTGATAAAACATCTCATAAATATCAATCTTTTGTTTTGAGAGTTTATCTTGTATATCAGATAGATAAAATCCACTCCCTATAATCCAGTTTGTGTTTGGAATCCTCTTTATATAAGAATATTTTTTTTCACTTAGGTCAGTTTTTGGGTTTTTGATTATATAAGAGAGAGAACTTGTCTCTTTATCTTTTAAGGTGGCAATTATCTTCTGTACAGCCTCTTTAATCTCTTTATCTTCCATCTGTGATATATTTTTACCTAAAATATTCAATTGTGATTGTGCTATATAGAGATTTTCTTTATCGTCTAAAAGAAATATATAATGCTCATTTATCGCATCAATTTTTTGTATAGTTTTTAGTAATACCTCATCACTCTTTTTAGTAGCTGTATCTAAATACTCTCCACTTCCTATATACCAATTATAATGCCCAAAAGATTCTACAAATGCAACTTGTTCATACTGTTTTTGACTTGGGTCATTAGGTTTGGTAAAAGTATCCCATAAAAACCCTTCCCCTTTATCTTTACAGATAGCAATCTCCTCTTGAATCACATATCTTCCAGTAGCATCTTGAAAATTTATTATAGAAGAACCCTCTAAATGTGTAAGATATTCGGGTGCAAGATTAAAAACCCCCTCATAATCTACTATCCAGATAAAACTCTCCCCATTGTTCCAAATCAGTGGTCGCAAAGCATCTTTTATCATCTGTTTTACTTCAAGTTCTGTTTTTGTATCTTTATTTACATTATAGATATTATGCGCTATAAGAGAGGCTTTTTTTACTCTATCTTTTACCCTAGATATAAGTTCATCTTTTATGATTGATTTTTTATATGTGATGAGATTTGATATACGATTTACTTTATCTTTGATAGCTTGTTTTTCAAGATTGTAGAGATTCTTTTCTGCTTCTTCTATATTTTTTTCAAAACTTTCGTTATATATTTGCATTGAGATAAGTAGCATTACCCCTATTATAAAGGGGATAAAGAACAATGGACCGTAAGTTATAATTTTTAAAAAAAAGCTCTCTTTGTACATACTTACCCTTTTAGCCAAATAAATTTAGCTCCATTATATCAGTTTTATTTTAAAGAGTTTACACCCCTTTTTGCACTAAAGCTATAAAATCTTTTTCACAGAGTGGTTTTGAAAAGTAATACCCTTGAATAAGGTCACACTCTTTAGTTTTGAGAAAATCAAACTGAGCTTTTTCCTCTACACCCTCTGCTATCACTTTTATCCCCAAACTTTTACCCATCGCTATAATGGTATTAACAAGCTGTGAATCGTTCTCTTGCGTTTTTTCTGTAATTGTATCTACAAAACTTTTATCTATTTTGAGTATATCAATAGGGAATTTATTAAGATATGACAAAGATGAATACCCTGTTCCAAAATCATCAAGATAGATAGAAACACCTAACTCTTTTACTTTTTTTAGAATATCTAAAGAGGCATCAATCTGTTTCATCATTATACTCTCTGTTATCTCTATAGCAAGTTGATTAGAATCTATTTGTGTGCCTTGAAGTGCTGATTTTAAATCTTCAAAAAGGTTAGAACTCTCAAACTGTCTTGTAGAAACATTGATTGATATTTTTAAATTGTTTAGCCCTAAAGCATTGAATCTTTGTATAGCTTCTGTTGATTCTTTGATTACAAATTTACCAATATTTAAAATAAAACCTGTGTTTTCTGCAAGTGGTATAAATAGATTTGGAAAAATCATCCCTTTTTCATGATGCTCCCATCTTATAAGTGCTTCTGCCCCTATAATTTTCTCTGTTTTTACATCCACCTTTGCTTGATAATAAAGCTTAAACTCATTATCATACAAGGCTCTTTGCATATCATTGACTATCTCAACCTCTTTATGGATTTTTTCATTTTGATTTTGAGTGAAGAAGTTATAATTATCTCTCCCCTCCTCTTTTGTTTTATACATCGCTAAGTCTGCAAACTTCATCAAGTCTGTTATCTGTGTAGCATCATCAGGATAGATAGAGATTCCTATACTTGCTGATAACCTAAGTGTATATCCTTTAATAAAAAGCTCTTTTCTCAACTCTTGGAGAAGCTTGTTAACAATAGGGGTAATCTCTTGTGAATCATTAAAGTTAGTTAAAATTAAGATAAATTCATCACCACCAATTCTTGTGGCAATATCGTATTTTGGTATGTTATTTTTAATAATGAGAGAGATAGTTTGTAAAAGTGCATCCCCTACATCGTGCCCCAATGTATCGTTGATATTTTTAAAATGATCCAAATCTAAAAAAACAACTGCTAGTTTTGTTTGATTCTCTTGCGCTTGATTCATCATCATTGAGATCTCTTCATAGAGATAGTGTCGATTTGGAAGCCCTGTTAATGTGTCATGTAAAGAGGTATGTGTTAGTTTTTCATTAAGAGAAGAGACCTCATACTTAGTGCTATGAAGCTCAATATTATGCTCAATTTGTAAGCGTACAAGATAACTCAATACGGCAAGCTCCACCAAAACAAAAATCGCATGCAAGATAACAATATCGAATCCACATCCATAATTAAAAATCATCACCGGCATACCAAAAAGTGATACTTCATAAAGCTGTAAGTAGTTAAAAACAAGGTGATGTACAATAGTAACCGTTGCAGCTACTACCAAAGGGATAATATCCCTATAAAGAGTTAAGATTGCCATAACAATAAAAATATGAAAGTGCATCTCTATCCGACCTAGATACTGTTGAATAAAAACAACTGAAAAAAGCATCATCGCCATTGCAATAAAATATCTAAAGAATCTATCACCATTGAGATATTTATATAAAAAAAGGATTGGCAAAACAATCATAGCCCCAGAGAAAAAGCCATAAAGATAAGTATCGTAAGCTATAGATGTGATAAAAGTAGCAATAAACCACTGTGCTACCAACAACCAAACCATAACACGGTCAGATTGTGTAAAAAGCTTTTTAAAATCTTTTTTTGCAAAGCTTGGAATCTTTGGATAGGTAAATATATGATTTAAAAATTTTGTCAAAAAAGTTCCTCTTTATTCTTCTATTTTTAATGAAATAATATCATTAATTAGCTTCTCTTTTTCCAAAGGGTGGATAGAATAGAGATTTTTTAAGAGTAATCTTTGCTTAGTATTTTTGATAAGATAAAGGTAATCAGTATGGTTGAGCTCACTTTTATCACTCAAAGATTGTGAAAAAAACATAGAAAAATTTCTATCTATACTAAACAACTCTTTTTTAGAAAGATAGATTCCTTTAAACTTTTCATTAAAATATTTTGCAAAAAGGTCAGCTTGAAACTCAGCTATCTCTGGAGTTAAATTTACAAATAAAATATCTACATCATCTTTAATCACTGCAAACTCTTTTGAATCGTAAAAAGTAGAAAAATCTGTTAAAAATGGGGTACAAACATCTACACAACCAACATATCCAAAAAAAAGTAACACCATTTTTTTATCACTTTTAATAAAATCTGCTTTTATAATTTTATCTACCTCTATACTCCCCTTTTGTTTTGAGGAGAATAAAAGTGATTGCAAAAAAGGGATACTAAGAAAAAAAATAAAAAAAACACTCACAAGGAGAATCTTAGAATTTTTAATTTTCAAACTTAATGATTCCTACAATTGATTCTGAAGATTTATCTTTAGGAGTATCTACATACAAAGAGTGTTTTACATTCAAACTTTCATTATGTGAGTTAATCATTTTATGCTCAAAATCCAAAGGCTTACTTAAACGAACAAGCTCTGCTAGTTTTTCTTGAAATAGTTTTTTATCATTAAAGTGTATAAAATAACTTAATAAATCTTTATCATTTTGATATATACTCAGATTAATTTGGAGTTTATTTGCAAGTTCATCTGATAAATAGAGTTCATCTGTTTGCCGATTTATACTCCAATACGCTAAATTTTCCTCTTCTAACACTTTATGAAACAATAGCTCTTTTAAGTGTAGCTCAGCATTATTTTCATCAATGAGATTAAGTTTTGCTTTTTGTATTAATATTTTTTTTCTTTGTAGTGCATATAAAACAGTAAGTAGTAAAGTTGTAAGTAGAAAAACAACTACCATAATTCCCAATATAGTTGATTTGTTTTTTTGAAAAAAATTCTCATTATTATTGCTCATTGTAGCTATTCTACGGATATATTCAGAGAGTAAAACTCGTGCACGATTTAGCTCTTGAGAATTAAAAGTATAGATATTAGAACCATCTTTAAGAGAAGAGATTCCTTGTAATGATTGTTTTTCTAAATATTTTAAAAGTAATTTTGCAGCCTCCACTCCATGACTATTTCCACTTGTCACATAACCACCAACTACCCCATCATACATATAAGAATCTTCCATAGTTAATAAAATTAGATTTTTATTTTTTTTGAGCTTTTGTATCGATTCTTTTGGAAGAAGTGTAGTGTTATTCCCGTTTTTAAAATTACCTATAGTGGTTAAAATAGCAAATATTTTCTCATCTTTAGGGAGTTTATCTAAAACATTTGAGATATGGGTATCGTTGATATAATGAAACTTCATATTAGCAAAATTACCCTCTTGTGCTTGAACATCTTTTTTTATTGAGCTATAAGTATTTGAATTATCACCAATAATATAAATATCTCTTGTTTGTGGAGAGAACTGTTTAATGAGTTCTATATTTGGTTTAATCTCTTTTTTTTCAAAAACACCACAAAAAATATTTTTTTCTAAAATGCTATCCATTGTAAAATTATTAATTCCTGAGAAAAAAACCGGTATGTTATTTTTTTGCTTAAAGAGTTGGGCATAATTTTTATAGATAAAATTAAGTGCATTATCATCAGTTACATAAACAACATCAGGGGAAACATTTGCATACTTTACTTTAAGATGATTTATAAATTCGTTTGTATATTCTAAAGTGAGACTAAATCTTTTCGTGTCTAAATATTCTATATAAAATTCAAAAGTGTTATCACTCGCATTGAGTGTAGATACAAAACCACTATGCTGTGTTCTTGTCCACTCATACTCTTGAGAATAAGAGTGCAAAACCAAAACTTTAATTTTATCTGACGCTAATAAGGGAAAAGTCAATAGTAATAAGAGCAAAATTGTTTTCAAGTTTTTCATAAATAAATCCATTTATATTTTTTGTAAGTATATAGTAAAAAATTGAAAAAACTAAATAAAAAACTATTTATGATTTGTTTGAATAGTGCGTAGCACTCACAATATCTCCAATAATTGCTTTATGGTAAAGGTAGGGTTTTTTGATATTTTGAATCACATATCTACCACCCGAAGTGGTGATAACCTCTATAGTTCCAACATCCAAAATATTTTTAAACCGTTCATTGATTGGCTTAATATAGATAGTTCTTATATCTACGAGGTTTATAGGGAAAATCTCCTTTACCTTATGCCCTTTGAGTATAATAAGTCTCTTTTGAGTGAGCAAACAGTGATACGATTTTTTCTCTTGTATCTCGTGTAGATTAACATAAAATGTGCGAATCACTAAAACAGCCCCAATCACCCCTATCTCATACTCATAGCCTATAAACAACAAAACAAACCCCAAAAGGTACAACAAAGCAATAGGTGTATAAAAAGTTTTAGATATATCAGCTTTTACTAAAATTGTTTCCTCTTTATGAAGAATTTTTTTAATATTTTTCATATATCCACACCCTCCCCTATTAACTTTAAAAAAATAGTATCTAATATATTGTAAGTGATAGATTAAAGGGCAACTCTAAATAAAATAATATTATTATTTACTTTCATTTACTTATGATTTAAATAGCGTTTAATTTTATTAAATACACTTCTTTTTTTAGATAGGATACTGCAAAGGGGTGTTGTGATGATAAAACAAATATTTATATTTATATCTATAACAACATCACTTTTAGCGATTGATATTAGTGATCAGTTTCGTGTGCGTGGGTTTGCCACTATAGATGCAACTCTATCCTCAGATAATATACACAGCACCCTACCTAATGGTGAGGGTAATCCCCTAGATAAAAATAAAATAAATTATGATTCTTCCCTTGTTGGTACTCAAGTAGAGTGGGATATTTCTGATTCTTTTGATTTTATGCTACAAGCTATCTACTCCAAAGATAGCTCTTTAGGGGATTATAAAGCAAGTGTTGAGTGGGCACTTCTGAGCTACCATTTTGCTGATGATTATACCCTGAGATTAGGTAAACTAAAAGTTCCTATTATGAAAGGGAATCAGTTACGATATGTTGGATTCGCAAGACCATGGGTAAGACCCCAAATATCACCACAAGGGGTGAGTGGATTTGACCTAATGAATGGGGTTGAACTCTTAAAAAACAGTTATATAGAAGATATTGACCTTGAGTTCCAACTCACTTATGGTAAAGCAGAACATCACTCCCAAGAAAATCAAAACAACTATATTTATAATGCAGCAGCGAAAGTATCTTATGAGGGAGATTCTATACGCTTTAGCTACGGTCAGTTGTCATTTGACCAATCTTTTTCAGCCACTAAAACAAATGAAGATATTATTCTAACTTTTGTATCGGCTGAAACAGAAGTTCATTTTAATGATATAACACTCAATGCAGGATACACAAAACACTCAAATAACGAAACTCCGAGTGATTCTTTTTATTACACAGCACTCTCTTATGAGTTTGGTGATTTTATCCCTTTTATCATACATTCAAATCAGTATGTAGAAAATATACCACTCAACTCTGCACCTCAACGATTAGCATTTTCACGACCACCACCTCCCCCACCATCCTCTTCTTCCTCTACGGGTTCAGGAGTTAGAGATGGTTATATGGATATTACAAACAACTCTATAGGTGTTCGTTATAACCTTAGTGAAAATGTAGCTATAAAAGCTCAGTATGATAATAAGCATATAAAAGAATATACAGATTCTACTGGTGCTAAAAAAACAGATTCTGATACTTTAACTTTATCTGTGGATATGGTGTTTTAAGATGAAAACTTTATCTATAATACTCATCCTATTTTTTACATTGTCACTCCAAGCGAATGAAGATATTGCCGTAGTTGTCTCTTCAAAATTTAAAATAGATTCCCTTCAAAAAAGTGATGTGAATCGTATATTTTTAGCGAAAAAAAGCCATATTAATAACAAAAAAATCAAAGTGATTGAACTTAAAAATGCGAGTTACAAGGAGCTTTTTTATAAACAAACATCAAACAAAACACTTTCTCAATTGCGTGCATATTGGATTAGAGTTATTTTTACTGGAAAAGCCAAACCACCTAAACAGGTGGAATCATTAGATAAATTGTTAGAGATGATGGCTCAAAACGAATCACTTATCTCCTATATCCCCGTGAGTATGGTAACAGATGAGATGAAAATTTTATATAAAGTGCAAAACTAGATGTATTTTGTAAAAAAATTATCTATTTTTCAAAAGATGTTACTTGCTCCTATATTTGCATCTACACTTTTTTCACTTTTTTTTATCTATATCTACTTTCAACACAAACATACACAAGAGAATATTAACCTTGTAAAACAAGATTTACAACCCATGATAGAGTTAGCAAATAAAAACATATCAATTTTCCAAACGATTCACAAAACATTTAATGATGCTGTCTCAGCACAAGAGTTAGAGTGGCTTGATGAGAATAGTGCAAATGCTAAAACACTACGAAACAACCTTACATCACTTAAAAATAGAGACAAAGAATCTTTAAAAATCGATTCGATTCAAAAAAACTTTGAAGCTTATTATAGTGTTGCAAACACACTCTCCACCTCTTTGATTAAAAATGAGCTTTCACAAAATACACAAAAGTTGATTTTAGATATGCGTCACCACAAAGAGATAACTCAACATGAGATACTAGAGTATAAACTAGCTTTGCAAAAGGAGTTTAATTTACTCTTAGAACAAACAACTAAGCGTTTAGACAATATTTTGTACTTTGGTGTATTTTTAGGTACTGCTAGTTTTTTACTTAGTATTATCATCGCCTTTCTTATTGCACTCCCAATAAAGCGGGGTTTAGATTTGGTTTTGAACGCATTAGATAGTCTAGCCAAAGCAAAACCGGATTTGACAAACACTATTGTTTATACAAGTTATGATGAGATTGGCTCTTTTGTAAAAGCGTTTAACACATTTTCAAATAAAGTAAATCAAGATTATATGGAGCTAGAACACATAAGAGAGTTACTTGAAATTGAAAAAGTAAAAGCTGAAAAAGCAACAGAATCAAAAAGTATGTTTTTAGCAAATATGTCGCATGAGATAAGAACCCCAATGAATGGAATACTTGGGATGTGTTATTTAGTTTTAAACACAGATTTAAACTCTAGCCAAAAAAGCTATCTACAAAAAATTGATAGTAGTGCAAAATCATTACTTGAAATCATAAACGATATTTTAGACTTTTCTAAAATCGAAGCGGGAAAACTCACGATTGAAAAAACAGAATTTAATATGTTTAAAGTGATTGATAGTGTTATAAACCTCATAGAGTTTACGCTACATGAAAAGAATCTAGAATTGATTGTGAGTTATTGCGACAACATAGGTAAAAACTTTTATGGAGATAGCCTTAGAATTGGGCAGATTCTTATAAACCTACTGGGCAATGCTGTTAAATTTACAGAGTTTGGAGAGATAGGAATCTATATTCAAAAAGTAGATGAAAATAGGTTTAGATTTGAGGTAAGAGATACAGGGATAGGACTCACTAAAGAGCAACAATCTAAACTCTTTGATTCTTTTAGTCAAGCAGATGGAAGCACTACAAGAAAATATGGGGGTTCTGGTTTAGGTCTTAGTATATCAAAACAATTGGTGGAGTTGATGGGTGGAGAGATTTGGGTGGAGAGTAAAATAAATGTAGGGAGTAAGTTTATATTTGAGATAGAATTACAAGAGAGACAAAACGATAAAGTATTTAAACTATTTAGTGACAAAAAAATCCTTATAGTAGATGATAATCACTCTTGGCATAGTGTGCTAGAAAACACTTTAAATATGTTTGATATAGAGGTTGAACATGCTTATAGTGCTACTGAAGCACTTACAAAAGCGTATGAGTGTGAGGGTTCTTTTGATTTGATTCTTATGGACTGGAATATGCCTCTAACAGATGGAATCGAAGCTACAAAAATGATACAAAAGATGTGTGATTCTTGTCATAAAAAGGATATGTGTCACCATGTTTTACCACCAAAAGTGATTATGATTAGTGCATTTAGACAAGAGCATATTGTAAAACAAGCACAAGATGTAGGGATAGATATATTTTTACAAAAGCCGGTAAACCCATCACTTCTCAACGATATGTTAAGTGGTATATTTTTAGATAATGTAGATATGAATAGTTTTATATCTTATGATAAAAAAAGTTTAAAAAACTCTATACCCTTGCTACAAGGGAGTAAAATCTTACTTGCTGATGATAATGAAACAAATCAGGAGATAATTTTAGAGATACTCAAAAATAGTGGTATCGATATAGATATTGCTAACAATGGAAAAGAGGCGATAGATAAAGTCAAAGCAAATCATGCAGATTATGAACTTATATTTATGGACTTACAGATGCCTGTTATGGATGGGTATGAAGCTACAAAAATCATAATGGAGATAAATAAAGATATTCCCATTATTGCCCTAACAGCAAATGCTATGAAAGAGGATATAGAAAAAACTAAAGCTATCGGTATGAAAGAGCATCTCAGTAAACCTTTAGATATAGAAAAATTCTATATTATTTTATTGAAGTATATCTCTAAAAAAATAGATAAAAAAGATTTAAAAATAGTTGCTAAAGAGACTCAAAACATTACACTTAAAAAATTTGAAAATATTGATATTGATATAGGGCTTAAACATCTCATAGGAAACAAAAGCTTGTACCTAAAAATGTTACACGATTTTTATAAGGACTACAAAGATATAAAACTCCAAGATATGGATAAACAAACGCTCCGAATCACAGCTCACACAATAAAAGGACTC
>Ga0193965_1000440_pt1 | contig 13286 bp, 8 predicted proteins | sample FB_8_MG_FD_140330 | JGI IMG/M metagenome (GOLD analysis project Ga0193965, IMG submission 140330) | Microbial mat bacterial communities from the Broadkill River, Lewes, Delaware, United States - FB_8_MG | ecosystem: Environmental > Aquatic > Freshwater > River > Microbial mats | place: USA... | reverse complement strand
TACCGGCACCTATTTTGTTCCGAATGGACAAAAGGCCTCATCCAGGAAAAACTGGATTGGCCTGACCCTGCAGGCCAAAGGGAGAATTACCATAGACAGGGGGGCCCAAAAAGCTGTGGTGGAACAGGGAAAAAGCGTCTTACCGTCAGGTATTACCCGGGTGGAAGACTATTTTGAGGTAGGCGATCCCGTGGAATTCATCACAGAGGAGAAAGTGGTCCTTGGCATGGGCCTGGTCAATTACAATGCCTCGGATATTTTAAAAATCATGGGCTGCAAGACCAGCCAGATTAAGAAACGTTTAGGTTTCAGATCCTATGACGAGGTGATTCACAGGGATAATCTTATGATCACCGCATACCCGGATGATGCCCGGTCATAATTATTTTCGGGATAAACTTAAAGGAGAACCATTCTATGTCTTTGGAAAATCAGATCATTGAAATTGCCAAACAGGCCAGGGCAGCAGCCCGGATTATGGCAGCCCTGCCGACAGAACAGAAAAACAGGGCACTTTTTGCCATTGCCCGGCAGTTGGAAAAGGATAAAGACGTCATCCAGGCAGAAAATGCAAAGGATGTGGCAGCGGCCCGAAAAAACGGATTATCCGATGCCATGATCGACCGGCTGACCATTACGGACAAGGTATTAGGCGGGATGGTTGACGGTCTGGAATATGTGGCAAGCCTGGAAGATCCTGTTGGAACATTATCGGATTCCTCCATCCGGCCCAATGGTATTGAAATGGCCAGAATGTGCATTCCGTTGGGAGTCATCGGCATTATCTACGAATCAAGGCCCAATGTCACTGTGGATGCGGCAGGTCTGTGTCTGAAGGCAGGCAATGCCGTGATCCTGCGGGGCGGTTCCGAGGCAATTTATTCCAACCAGGCCCTGGCCCGGGCCATTGAACAGGGCGTTTCCACGGAAGGCCTGCCGGCCGGTGCGGTCCAGGTGATCCCCACGTCGGACCGGGCTGCCGTGGATATCATGCTCAAACAGGAAGAATATATTGACCTGATCATCCCCAGGGGCGGAGAAGGCCTGATCCGCCATGTGGTGGCAGCCTCCAGCATCCCTGTACTCAAGCATTACAAAGGGGTATGCCATGCCTATGTGGATGATCTGGCAGATCTGGACATGGGCGTCAGCATCGTACTCAATGCCAAAGCCCAGCGACCGGGGGTCTGCAATGCCCTGGAAACCCTGCTGGTTCATGAAGGTGTGGCGCAACAATTTCTACCCATGGCCCACAAGACACTGGCCAATGCGGGCGTCACCCTTAAGGGGTGCCCGAAAACCTGCGAAATACTTCCCGACGCAACTCCCGCCACCGAAGCGGACTGGCCCATGGAGTATCTGGATCTGATTCTGGCCGTCAAAGTGGTTAAGGACATGGATGATGCCATGGCCCATATCGCAGCCTACGGTTCCAACCACACCGAAGCGATCATCACAACGGACCTGAACCGGTCCCGGCGTTTTATCCGGGAAGTGGACGCATCCCTTGTTATTGTCAACGCGTCCACCCGGTTCAATGACGGGGGTGAGCTGGGTCTGGGCGCTGAAATCGGCATATCCACCTCAAAGCTGCATGCTTACGGCCCCATGGGCATAAAAGAACTGACCACCACTAAATTTGTGGCATGGGGAAATGGACAAATCCGGTCTTGATCAGCACCGCTTCAATGTTGTTAACTGAAGCGGTGATGGCAAAAACCTGGAAACAAAAAATAAAAAATTGAATGTCACTTATAAAACTTAAGATCAGGCCAGGGGATCCGGTCAAAATTGTCCGGGCCGATCTTAAGTTTTCCCTGTTCAATGGTATTGCAACTAATTTTGATCTTTTGAAATTCCTTAAGAGCCTTCCATGAGAAGGCTCTTAATCTTGATACCAAATCTCATATTTTAGGATCGAATTTCAACAATCTATTCAAATATCATTAATTCCATGAATGATATGCGGTTGTATAATGAATCTTAAAGAATTCTTGACTATAAGGTGGATGTCAAGCAAGTTGTCGCCTAAACATAGAAAAAACACCAGCCTCGGCCTTAATTTTGTTAAGAAAATTATCCTGCCCCACAAAAGAGATATCACCTTAACGAATCGCCCGTCATCAAGAGGCTACACAAAATTCTTCATGCCTGCAAATAACGGATCAAAATTCAAATGAAAAGCCCGCGGCTCCCAGGACACCCTCCCCTTGACGTGGTTATGACCATGGGATAAAAAAGCGGATCATACCCAAACAAACAAAAGGTAAACAGATGAGTAGAATTCAGGTTCAAGGCGGTTCTCTTCTGGCAGCGGCCGCTTTTGTGGTAGTGGTGGCCGGGATGAAAACTGCTGCGGTACTAGTGGTTCCCCTGCTGCTGGCAATATTTCTGGCCACGATCTGTTCTCCTCCCCTATACTGGATGAAGGGCAAAGGTATCCCAAACAGTGTAAGCATTCTTCTGCTCATGACAGGAGTAATCGTTGTCCAGGTTGTCCTGGTCAGCCTGGTCTCCTCGTCCATTGCCGACTTTTCTAAAAACCTGCCCGTATACCAGGAGCGGCTGATAGTCTTGATGTCCGGGAGCCTGAAGCTGCTGTCCAATTACGGCATTGAGGTGGAGGCGAACGAAATTACCCAATTGTTCAACCCCGCCAGGATACTCAAGCTGGCAGCCAATACCCTGAACAGCCTCGGCGGTGTTTTGACCAATACCTTTTTTGTTTTTCTCACCTTTATCTTTATTCTGTCCGAGGCGGCCGGCTTTCCCAACAAGCTCCGGGCCCTAAACGACAACAAAGACGCAGATTTGAGTAAATATAGCCAAATCCTAAACGGTGTGAACCGGTATCTGGGCATCAAAAGTCTGACCAGCCTGGCCACCGGCATTATCATTGGCACCTGGCTGATGATCCAGGGAGTTGATTACCCGGTGATGTGGGGGGTGTTCGCCTTTCTGCTCAACTTTATTCCCAATATCGGCTCTATAATTGCGGCCGTACCTGCCGTACTCCTGGCCCTGGTTCAGATGGGATCGGGGTCGGCAATGGTGGTCGCTCTTGGATTTATCCTGGTCAATATCATCATCGGCAGTGTGGTGGAACCCAAGATCATGGGCAAGGGAATCGGCCTGTCCGCCCTTGTGGTCTTCCTTTCCCTGGCATTCTGGGGATGGGTGCTCGGACCAGTGGGGATGCTATTATCAGTTCCCTTGACCATGGCCGTTAAAATCGGTCTGAGCGGCAGGGAATCAACCCGATGGATTTCCATCCTTCTGGGTTCCAACCGTGAGGCCTCCCAAATCATGGCCCGGCGTCAAAATTAACCGTCAAACGGCCTGGGGTGCCATCGGAACGGAAGCACTTGGAGAATTAAATCTCATCAACGGAAAAACCGTCGACAGAACTTTCATCTGTGAGATAAATACTTGTTATTGCGAACGGTCACCCATTAAAAGGGATCATCTGGTCCGGACGGATTTCACTTGAACTCCGGGCCGATTTTTTTTATGATTTTTCCCATCTCTGGGTATACCCCAAGGACAGGGTCTGTTTTTTTTCGGTCACCAGCATGGATAGTTCAGTGACATAATCCCGGAGCTGTTCGGCCTGGGCATTCATTTCCTCCGCAGCAGAGGCAGATTCTTCGGCAGTGGCCGCATTCTGCTGAACCACGGTATCCATCTCCGCGATGGCCTTGTTCACCTGGTCGATCCCGTCTGACTGCTCCCTGGACGCTTCAGAAATTTCAGCCACCAGATGGCTGATCTTCTCAGAACTCTGGGCCATCTGACCGAATGCCTGGTTGGAGGCGGAGACAATATCCGAACCGTCATTTACCTTATTCACCGTATCTTCAATGAGTTCTGCCGTATCCTTTGCTGCCGTAGCAGCCCTCATGGCAAGGTTACGGACCTCATCAGCCACCACAGCAAAACCGGCCCCGGCCTCACCGGCCCTGGCTGCCTCCACAGCAGCATTCAGCGCCAGAAGATTGGTCTGGAAAGCGATTTCATCGATGGTTTTAATGATCTTTGACGTTTCCTCGCTGGCCTTGGAGATCTCTTCCATGGACCGGATTAATTGTGCCATGGATTGGTTGGCTTTGACTACGATCTGGTTGGATTCTTTCATCAGGCGATCTGCATGGCTTGCGTTCTCGGCATTCCTCTTGGTCATAGAGGCCATTTCCTCCATGGAAGAGGAAGTCTCTTCGATAGAGGCGGCCTGCTGGGAAGAGCCCTCTGCCATGGACTGGCTGGATGCAGAGACCTGGTTGGATGCAGACGCTACCTGATTGGCTCCCTCTCCCAAACCATCGCTGATTCGGATCAGGACACTGACAATACCCCGGGCAATGATAAAGGCCAGAAAAACCCCTGCCAGAATTGCGGCCACGGCCGTAATAACCACATTTCTTTTGGTTCCGTTAGCTGCGCCCAGCATAATTTCGTCGGTCATGATATGCTGTCTGGCTTCTTCTCTGATATCTCCCAGAAGCTGCTGAACTTCTTTCAGAGCCGGGATGGTCTGACCGGCATAAATCTGTGAGGCCTCTCGCATTCCGTGAAGTTCATGCTCTGCCTCTTTTTTCAAATCCTGAAGCCGGGCCATGGTTTTGCCCAACAGCGGCAGGGTCTGGTTATTGTATATGTCCAGGGCTTTTTGGATGGATGCATTGGTTTCGTTTTCCTCCATTATGGATCTGTAATAGATTTCAGACTTGGCAAACCATTGTTCAGCCAGATCATTGAGACGGACCATGACCCGATCCAAAGCCGACTCATCCTGACTTAATTTCTGCCAAGCATTGATTCCAGCCCGGAAAATCCGCGCCTTGCCTTGGTAGTCATTCCATTCTTGTTCGGTTTTTCCGATCTCAAATTTATATAGGGCCAGACGCGCAGTTAGAAAAGGCTGGATGACCTGTTCATTCATGACCATATCGATATTGCCCCACCGTTTCATGGCCACCGTATCACCGGAGTTGGCTGCTCTTTCCTTTGACGGATCAATGACAGAGACCATGCTCTTTTCCAGCTCTTCCAAAAGGGTCTGGCTCAAATTGTCGAATTCTTTGTTAATTTCCCGTCTATCCGTCCCCAACCGAGACAGTTTTTCAAATGCCAGGTGGGCTTGAATACCCACCGCAGATTTATGAAGTTCTGTATGTCCTGCCACCATATCATCCCAGGAATTTTTAAAGTCTGCATCTCCGCTTTCATACACCTGTCTGGCCTCCTTGGACTGCAGCCATTTTCCCAGGGCGCACTGATTCGGATCCATCATAACCCCGAGGGAGTCATGTTTTTGAACAAAGGCATCCCGAATCTTGGCGGCCCATTTGAGATGATCCACCTCCCGTTCCGTCAACAGAGTTGGCAATGTTTGATCTGCATGACTGAATACGTTTCCGATGGCGATGGCAGAATCATGGAGCTGTTTATGGGGCGTTTCGATCGACTTAAACAGGGGAGCCAGGGACGGAACCAGGGCCTCTGCTTGTTTTCGCCCTTCTCCGTAAAGCCATTTTCCGAATCCGCATTTGTGATCGTCTGTCTCCACCGTCAGTTTGGTAATTTTTTTGTCCGTCAGCAATGCATTTACCTTGTTCACCCAGTTCAGATGATCCACTTCTTTTTGGGCCAGATTGCCGTCCAGTTTATTGCCGTCAATGACTTCTCCGGCATTATCAACGATACCACCAACCCCTATGAAACTCAGCCCGCCCAGCACTATCAAAAGCAAGATAACAACGCCGAACCCCACAGCAATCTGTTTTCCAATGGTTAAATTTTTCCAGTTCATTTATCCTCCTTTTGATTCACCGCCTTATTGATATCGATCTTAGAATATTTGGATGCTAAAAAGCAATTTTCACGCCAGAGCCACACAGAGACAACATATTAATTTTATAGTTAAATATTCAGCTACGATTCATAGACGAATTTACCGAATGGGGCATTTCTTAGACATTCGCATTAGGACAAAAAGACAGAATGCATGCATAAAACAACACCACATCTTGGGTAAAAAACGCAAATTTTCTGCGGTTTCCAATTTTAACTGACGACTTCTTCTTTTTCTTATGAATCCGATAATGTTCAGATTATCGTAAAATCCTTTAATATGCAATAGGATAGAAAAACGCGGCCAAAACAAGACAGCTATAACTTCTACCCAACGCCCCCACACTCATGATCGCCTTCCAATCAACCGAATTACGAAAATGCGATGGCAGAGTGTGCCCTGGCGCTTGTAAAGGGATCAAATCTACTATTGAATCATTAAAGATAATTATTGATTATCCAGGTGCTTTCTGAAATATTATTTTTATTTGATTTGCCATATTTGTTATAGTCAAAGAGAGAACAACGAGTTAAAGCACTGTTTCCTCCCAAGCCTGAAGGCTTGGGTTTCCACACCTAAGGGGGAGGGGTATGAAAATCCTGATTGATAAAATCGGACATTTCTCTAATTTTGAAAAACAAATTGCTGATTTAATTTCGAGTGGCTACCGAAATATAATGGTCTTCCATGCCGAGGGTGGAATAGATTCAGATCCCAAATATAAGCAAACGTGTGACAAGGCATTGATGTCAGCAAGTAAAAATGATGTCAACATTTTTGGCGGTATTTTTCCTGGTATTTTTGACAACGGAACATTGATCCAAAAGGGAAGTATCCTTATTGGAATCGAATCGAATATCCATGTGATTACACTTGAAAATTTAAACAATAGCGACCTTTATAATGAAATCGAGCAGAGGCTTGCCCCCATTTCTGATTCGCTTACTAATGATGAATACAAAACGCTTTTCGTTTATGGCGATGGTTTTGGTGAGAATAATCACCATCTGATCAGCGGACTGAATCAGTTGGTAAAAAAATATCCGATGAATGTTATTGGCGGGTTAACGGGAAGGAATCTGATTAAGGCGTCTCATTACACCATATTCACACCGGCTAAAATAATTCAAAACGGTGCGGTCCTGGCATTTACAAAGCTTGAAAGCGGGATCGGTGTTCAGCATGGGTGGGAACCACTAATGGATTCAGAACTGGAAATTACCAAAATAAATGACTGTTTTGTTGAAGAGATCAATGGTGCGCCTGCTTTGGACGTTTACATGCGCATCATCACCAGTCAAAATAAAGAGATAGAGCAAAAGCAAGAGCAACTTCTAAAAGATCCAGACACGTTTTTCAGCCAGGTCGCTGTAAAATACCCCCTGGGACTGATTCACAAAGAAAAGGGAAAGACATATATCGACCGGACCCCCATCAGTGTTGGTGCGGACAAGTCTTTACAGTTTTCAGCTCAAATACCGGCAGGAACAAAAACGGCCATATTGCACTTAAGGGGAAATTCCCCCAAGACACAATGCAACAATCTTACCCAAGCAGTAAAACAGGCATACAGGGAGTCTCAAAACAATTTTCCTGATACCATAAAGAAAAGAAGAGTGATCATAATGGACTGCTTTGGCCGAAAACACGCAGTTGAATCTATGGGTAAAAATTATAGCGATATCGAGTTCAAGGATATTGCTGAAGATCAGAAGGACAAGGCCCACTCTCCCATAGGCCCGCTGACCTTTGGAGAAATATCCAGCATGCCCGGCAATTATGTAGAACTTCACAATAAAACCGCTGTGGTTGGATTAATAGAAGATAACTAATTGGAATGCGGGCTGCTTCGAAACAGAGTGGCAAAAGATGTAATGTCGCCACCTACTGGACCCGATGGTCGTCTGCTTTGTCACGAAGTTTCACCGACACAACAGAATCAAAGCCTATTGGAAACCCGCCTGTTATCCCAATTTCCCATAAGTATTTAAAAAGCAATATTTACCGGAATCAAATATCGAAACCATCTATTAGATCAACAAACCGGCCCGACCGGCAAAGAGATATGATCGTCTAACTATAAAACCACAGCATTACTATGTTCACACTTGACAAGACCTACACAATAGCCTAACCAGATACCTGTAATTGATTTATCCACCAGCCAAAGGAGGTTTTTATGGTTCATCAGCCGGACGCCCGAAGAAAAGAGATTCTTCAAAGTGACTGCTGGGATCTGTCACCCATGTTTCAAACCATCGAGGCGTGGGAAGCACATTTCCAGGCACTGGAAGAAAAGTTGCCCACCTATGACGATTTCAAGGGCACCCTTGCCCAGGGAGCTGACAGGCTTTTAGCCTGCATTGAATTCGACCACAGTGTCGGCCGGGGAATGGAGCTTTTGTATACATTTGCCCACCTGAAAAACGATGAAGATAAAACCCAATCGGACAACGAGGGCCTTTTCCAGCGCGCCTCCAATCTTTACGCCCGCATCGGGGAAGCCTCAAGCTTTATGTCGCCTGAAATTCAGGCCATACCATTAGATCAACTGACTATATGTCTCGATAACGACGCGTTTAAACCATACCGGTTTTATCTGGAACAGATGATCAGGTACATTCCCCACACAAGGGATGCGCCAACCGAACAGCTGCTGGCAATGGCCGGCGAAACCTTAAGCGCCCCCCAAAGAATTTTCTCCCAACTGGACAATGCAGATCTTCATTTTGGTACGGTAAAAAATCCCGCAGGTGATGTGTTTCCTTTGACCCATGGAAATTTTATTACTTTTCAAGGACATAAAGACAGAACTTTTCGCAAAATGGTCTTTGATCAATATTACCAGGCCTACCATGACCACAGACACACCATTGCCGCGACGTTAGCCGCCTCAGTAAAAAAAGATCTGTTCCGGGCCAGGGCGAGGCATTTTGATTCAGCACGAAAGGCGGCCCTGTTTGCGGACAATGTTCCGGAAAAGGTATACGACAACCTGATTATCAATGTAAAAAAAGCATTTTCGCCCCTTTACAAATACCTTGATTTCAGAAAACAGGCCCTAGGCGTTGACAAACTGCACATGTACGACACCTATGTACAGCTTGTTCCTGATATTGACTTTCACATGGACTATGAACAGGCGGTTGCCACCTGCATTGAGGCCCTTGCACCACTAGGCCAAGAATATTGCCGCACCCTGGAGCAGGGCCTGCTCAAGGGCTGGGTGGACAGATACGAAAACAAAGGCAAGCGAAGCGGGGCCTACTCTTCGGGATGTTACGATTCCAACCCCTATATCCTGCTCAACTATGATCCCAATTCAATTAACAGCCTGTTCACGCTGATTCACGAGGCCGGGCATTCCATGCACACCTTTCTTGCCAACAAAGCCCAGCCCTACCCCACCCACGGCTACACGATTTTTGTGGCAGAGGTGGCCTCCACCCTTAATGAAGCACTTCTGGCCCGGCATCTTCTGGAAAAATACAGGGACGACCCCAAAATGAAGGCCTATATCCTGAACCGGGAAATCGACAATATCCGGGGCACATTTTTCCGCCAGACCATGTTTGCCGAATTTGAACATATCATCCATGGGCGGGCTGGTGAAAACCAAGCCCTAACCATTGAAACCTTCACATCCGTATATAAAAATCTTTTATCGGTATATTTCGGCGATAAAATGGTCATTGACGAGACCCTTACCCTGGAATGCCTGCGCATCCCCCATTTTTATTCTTCCTTTTATGTTTACAAATATGCCACGGGCCTGGCGGCAGCACTGGCCATTGCCCAGCGGATAACAGACAAGGGCAAGCCTGCCGTGGATGATTACCTTGCATTTCTCAAACTCGGGGGCTCCATGTTCCCCATTGACGAACTCAGGGTGGCGGGTGTGAATATGGCAACCATCCCCCCCATACAGGCGGCAGCGTCCCATTTTGAATCACGGATCAACGAACTGGAAACCCTGTGGCAGTCCATTTAGAACCCATTGGGGTGATCCATACCTGTTTCAAAGAAAAATTCGGCATCCCCCGGCAGCCCAACCTTGCGGAAGGGGCTCCAGGAACCCTGGAATTTTTTCCTGAATTTGCAAAACCCGAAGCAGTAAGAGGGCTTGAACAATTTTCCCATATCTGGCTGGTTTTTGTCTTTCACAGGGCTGTGAAAAAGGGTGGGAAATGGTCTGCCATGGTTCGCCCTCCCCGTCTTGGGGGGAATAAGAAAGTGGGCGTATTTGCCTCGCGCTCCCCTTTCCGGCCCAACCCCATCGGTATGTCCTGTGTCCGGCTTGAAGCCATTAAATTTACACCCAAAGGGCCGGTGCTTCACCTAACCGGTGTGGATATCCTGGATCAGACACCTATCCTGGACATCAAACCCTATCTGCCCTATTCTGATCGGTTGGACACTGCCCGGGACGGCTTTGCACCGGCACCGGACAACAAAACTTGCCAGGTCAATTTTTCTAACACGGCAGCGACCCAAATCCGCGAAAGGGAAAGGGACATACCCAATCTGCTGGCCATCATTACCCAGGTGCTGGAAAATGATCCCCGGCCCGCTTACAGCAATGCCCAGTTTGCTCGAATCAAAGGAGACAGCCGGGCGGGTGGATTGGATAAAGACCGGGTATATGGTATTCGGCTGTTTGACTTTGATCTCAAGTGGCAGGCAGCTGGGAATAAAATCCGGGTGCTTTGTCTGGAACCTGTATCAGACTTAGCACCGCAGATTAAATAATTTGAACGAAATAGCTTGCCTTTTGGCCCATCTACTTCATTGCATCAAAGATCCAATAGGCCTGCTATTTAACCTTTAATGCGCCTTGTAGATGAACCAAAATTCGGCGTTATTTCTGCCCAACTTATTTAATCTGCGGTCCTAAAAAATGAATCCGAAATAACTTAACCTGGAACGCGGGCGTCCCGCCAGCGCTCCAAAAGACAGCAACATGGGCAAATTATTTAAGCCCCTTCCCAAGGGCCTCAAAAAATAATCGAACACGAACAGGAGAAAAATTTTATGAAACTGCGAAAAATCACCTCATTAACCATGTTTTTATCTTTTCTACTGCTGATCGTGACCAGCATTGTCCTCTATGTTGTTCCCCATGGACGAATTGCCTACTGGTCTGACTGGCGCTTTATGGGATTAACCAAAACCCTTTGGGGCGATGTTCATATCAACCTTGGCATTTTGTTTCTCGTCTCAGGCCTTTTGCACCTGTACTACAACTGGAAACCCATGGTTACATATATGAAAAACAAGGCAAAAGAGCTTAAAATTTTTACCCCGGATTTTAATATGGCCCTTGCCTTCACGCTGATTTTCACTTTTGGGACCCTGCTTCATATCCCGCCCATGAGCACTATTCTTGATTTCAGTGCATCTTTCAAGGATGCCGGGACCCAAAAATACGGAGAACCCCCTTACGGGCATGCAGAACTCTCCTCTTTGAAGATGTTTGCCAAACGCACCGATCTTGATCTTGACGTTATCAAACAGCAGCTTCAAAAGTCAGATATGGCATTTGATGACGAATCTTGGACCCTACTTGACATTGCCCGGGCAAACAACTGCACCCCCAAAGATGTATATGCGGCCATGTTGCCACCCAAGACAACAACCGATACCAAAACCTTTCCAGACCAACCCTTTCCCGGTATTGGAAGAATGCGTTTAAAGGATCTATGTATCCCGTACGACCTGGATACGGAAAAAATCATCAGCGGCCTTGGTGCCAGACAGATTAACGCCGAGCCGGATCAAACCATCAAGGAAATTGCCCAAGCCCAAGGCATGGAACCCCAAACACTGTTTGAAGTCATTCACGAGGTGGTCACATCCTTATAACAGCTATGGCTGATCTGGTCTATCAACAACAAAGAAGGAAACAATACAAGAGATTCTTATGACTTTTACATAAAATAAGGCAATAATCGCTGAATATACAAGGGCAGAACCGGAAATCCGGTTCTGCCCTTTTGTTTTTTTGCGAATTTTTGCGGACCAGGTATCTAATTCAATTAACTGTTAATTTCAAAACAAAATTCAGCACTAAAAAACGAAAAAGAAATAGTTTGGACTCAAAAACTTATTAATTCTTTTTGATGATTGCAAGCCCCCCTAACTTTTCATATTGACAATAAAATTATCAGCCAATATAAACTAACAAACGAAAAGGAGAAAAATGAAAACCACAATGCAGATTATGGGATTGTTTATTCTACTGTTTCCATTACCGCTCTGGGCTGAAGTAAATATTAATCCAACGGTGGTAACCGCCACCATATCGGAAAAAACCCTGGAAGAAGCCCCCGGATCCGTCCAGGTTATAACGGCCCTGGAAATAGAAGAAATGGGGGCAACTTCCGTGGACAAAGTTCTGGAACAGGCCATGGGTCTGATGGTGGCCACGGACTCCGGTCGGGCCAAAGTTGCCAATATCAGGGGCACTGGAAACAAAAGAAGCCTGGTGCTCATTGACGGCCGTCGCCTGGCGGCCGGATACAAAGATTTTACCAGCACCGACCAGATACCGGTGACCATGATCCAGAGAATCGAAATCGTACGGGGACCCAGCTGCGCCATATACGGCAGTGATGCCATAGGGGGCGTAGTTAACATCATCACCAAGAAGGCACCGGATAAGACATCAGGCGGAGTGACCACCCGGTACAAAAGCCATCTGGACAAAGATTCCGACGGTGGTATGGGATCTGCCTGGGTTGGTTCTAAGCTGGGAAAAACCTCTTTTATACTGTCAGGTACCACCCAGCGCATCGGCGGCTGGAATGATGACGGCGACAGTCCTGATGATGGGGATGATAAGGATCTAAATTCCGCAGCGGGAAGGGTCTCCTATGCACTGACCGATACATCGAATTTAAGCGCCGGATTTGAATATTTTGACCTGGAACGTCAAGGAGAACGGTATTACCAAGGCCAGGGCCGGGAACGAAACGCCGAAGACCAGCGGCTGAATTATTTTATTCAGTACAATAATCAAATATCCCAAGCCGAAAATCTATTGGTCCAAGCCTACCGCTCCGAACATGAAAATAAAATGCAATTTTCGCCCACAGCGCCCGTAACCAGCGAAGAGGATGCCGAACGCCGACTGAATCAGGTAGAGGCAAGGTATACCGGCCCAATCATGGGAAACCACCTTCTGGCCGTTGGGGCGGAATTTCGGCAGGAAGGTCGTGAAGACAGCACGGGTGCGGACAATGACCTGGACAACACCAGTCTTTTTATCCAGGATGAATTTGAAATATTCTCTGATTTGTATCTTACGGCCGGCCTGCGCTATGACAATCACTCCGAATTCGGCAGCCAGTTTTCGCCCAAGGCATCTCTGGTCTACGGCATTCTTGAAGAACTCCGCTAAAAGCATCCATCGGCAAAGGATTCAGGGCACCATCCC
>Ga0193965_1000439_pt1 | contig 13297 bp, 8 predicted proteins | sample FB_8_MG_FD_140330 | JGI IMG/M metagenome (GOLD analysis project Ga0193965, IMG submission 140330) | Microbial mat bacterial communities from the Broadkill River, Lewes, Delaware, United States - FB_8_MG | ecosystem: Environmental > Aquatic > Freshwater > River > Microbial mats | place: USA... | reverse complement strand
TATATCCACGCTATCTTTATCTGCATCAATATTTGTCTTCTCTGCCCATAAATTGCTACTCTCATGCTCTTGTTTAATTTTTTGGTCAGGAACCTTTGGCTCTCCAACACAACCTGTAAAATAAAAAAGAGAAAGAAAAAGAGAGAATAACACTAAAAAATTTTTAAACATTAATAGCCTTAATAGTAAGTTTGCAAATTATTATACCAATTTAAAATAACAAATAGATATAATGCTACTATGAAAAAATTATCACAACTAGAGACAGTTATCGATTCTCTCCCCTCTCCTGCATGGGTACTAGAGGAGCATCTGCTTAGAGAAAATATGCAACTACTCGATGAAGTACAACAAAGAAGTGGTGCAAAAGTACTCGTGGCACTCAAAGGCTATAGCTTTTGGAACTCTTTTCCTTTTCTTAGTAAGTCTCTTTATGGCTGTTGTGCAAGTGGCTTATGGGAGGCTAAATTAGGTGCAGAAGAGTTTGATGGAGAGGTACATACCTATTCACCTGCATTTAAACAAGAAGAGATAGCAGAGATAGCCTCTCTCTCTCACCATATTGTCTTTAACTCCCCTGCACAGTTTCACAAGTTTGCCAAACAAGCCAAAGAGACAAACCCTAATATCTCTTTGGGATTGCGTATAAATCCTGAATATTCACAAGCAGCAGCAGAGCTTTATAACCCTTGTGGTCTTTACTCTAGGCTTGGGACAACTCTTGATAATTTTGACCCAAGTATATTAGATATCTGTGATGGCTTTCACTTTCATGCTCTCTGTCAACAAGATAGCAAAGCACTAGAAGAAGTACTTCAGAGTATAGAAGAAAAATTTAAGCCATATTTACATAAGCTCAAATGGATAAACTTTGGTGGAGGGCATCATATTACCAAAGAGGGCTATGATATAGAAAAGCTTATAGAGCTTATTATAAGATTTAGAGATAAATATAGCGTACAGATATACCTCGAACCTGGTGAAGCTATAGGGTGGCAGACGGGGACACTTGTGGCTACAGTCCTAGATATAGTCCATAATGGTTTAGATATTGCTATTCTTGATACATCAGCCGAAGCCCACATGCCAGATAGTATTATAATGCCCTACCGTGTAGATGTGCGTGGAGCAGGAGAAGCCAATGAGAAACCCTACCTCTACCGTCTTAGTGGCAACAGCTGTCTTGCAGGAGATAGCATGGGTGATTACAGCTTTGATAGACCTCTTCAAATTGGAGATAGAGTTATCTTTGAAGACCAAATACACTACACTATGGTCAAAGCAACAACATTTAACGGCATAGCCCTACCCTCTATCTGCACACTCAAAGAGGATGGAACTCTACAAATAATCAAAGAGTTTAGCTATCAAGACTTTAAGGGTCGGTTATCGTAACCTAACGGATAAAAGGTATCTGTAGACGGATAGTGTGTTCTTTGAAGATAGAGATTATATGATTAGCCGTTGCTATCTCTTTAATCATCTCATCAGACTCACTATATCTTCCATTCGCTTGTACCATAAGTTCCAAAAGATGCTCTCTCTTCTCTCCTATAATTATAAACTCACCTATAAGTAATTTCAAAGAGATAGCTATGGAGTCTGAAGCTCTAAAACTATCCAAAACTTTTCGTAAGAGTTTAGAGAACTGATTTTGGTCAAGTTTAAAAGTAGGTAAATCTTGGTCAATAAGAAGTGTAAGTTCATTATCATTTTGCAGTTTAAACAAAGAGATATTGGCCTCTAGGAGAGTATTAATATCTGTGATATTATATCTATCCATCTCAATAGTACTCTTTTTGTCTATCCGTGGTTTATGATACAGATGCAAAGCTATCTCTTCTTCGTTTTGATACGAGACACTAAATGCATAAAAGGTAAATGAATCATACTGTAAATCTAACTTTGTTGTCTTAAAACCAAAATCTTTAGGTGCATAGGAGAGCGTAATATCATATAACTCTTGCCTACTTACATAACCCAATAAAACCTCTGAAGCACTATTGAGATATATTATTTTGCCATTATTATTAAATATGATAAATGGATTAATATCGCTCTCAATAAAAAATTTAAAATCAGTCAAGATTGAGTTCATAAATCTTCTTTCTTAGTGTATTTCTATTGATTCCAAGAATATTAGACAATTTTAGCTGTGATCCATACTTGGCTAAACCTGCTTCAATAAGTGGTTTTTCATAGAGTGATAGATACTCTTTGTAGTCATTATTGCCTTTGAGGTTCTCTAAAAGATAATGATAGAGAATCTCTTCTATCTCTTTGGCTCCACAATTGCGAATAAATACCTGCTCATAGATAGATTTTTTTAATGATTTACTATTATTAGATATATCCAAACGACCCGTATCAATCGTAAGAGTTTGAGAAATAACTAAATTTGTTTGTACCTCTTTAAGAAAAATTTGTGTAAGTAACTCCACATCCTCTAAACGCTCTTTCAAAGGAGGCATATAGTAGATAAAAGCAAAAAGATTATCTATAATCTTCTCATTTCCCATATAATTAGCAATAGCAATCACTCTTTTGTTTGTAAAATCAAGACTCTCTATATTTGTTAATCTTTCAAAGTTTGTAATAATTAACTCATCATTATTTTTAATATACTCTTCTACTTTCTCTTGATTAGAGCCATCGACACTCACAAGATTAGGAAAAAGATAAGAGACAAGACTCTTTTTGCCTATATGGAAATCTCCTATAAGAATCGAAGAGACCAAAAGCGACTTCGTTAGATTAAATCCCTTGATAATTTTTTGTACTTGTATTGATTGTGTAAAAAATTGGCTGGTCACATAGAATCCCTGATTTTATTAATTATTGTATCAAAATTATGTTAAATATATAAATAATTAAGATATATTTGTAAAATATAAAAAAATTTACAAAAAAATGAGACAATATCAAAAAGTTATTCCAAAAATTTTATACTCAATTTTCTTATCTTGAAATTGAACAGGCTTTAGAGTGTTTTGCCCTTTTTGGAGGGATACAATCAAAAATAGATTTTGATTTTTTTGATGATATTGATGAGATGATACTCCACCATATAATTGTAAACTTTCATACCACAAAAGAGAGTATCTCCCCCTCCTATCTCCTAGAGGCACCCTACTCTACTATTCTCAAAGCCATAGCCAAAGGAGATGGTAAACTCTTGAATGTATTCAAACGAGCCAAGATAGGCGAACTTATAGGAAATACTCTTATAAATGAACTCAAATCACTCAATATAATCACTCTCGAAGAGTCCAGAGAAGCCCCTCTAAAACAACACCCTAAACAGAAAATCAAAAAACACCTTCGTGCATACCGTATACAGCCTAAAGTACGCTTCAGACACCCATTTATGCGATTTTGGTTTGGTTTTGTAGAACCCTATAAAAGAGAGTTACAAGAGGGTAAAAGTGATAATTTTTGGAATAACTATTACCAACATCGTGATAGGTGTGGGAGTTTGGTGTTTGAACAGCTCTCAAATGAACTCATAGAGTTACTCTATAGACAAAAAGGAGATTTACTTATAGAAAAAGGGAGTTTTTGGAATCAATATAGTGAATTTGATCTTCTTGCAAAAACAAAAAGTGGGAAGGTACTCTTGGGTGAGTGCAAGTATAAAGGTCGTAAAGTATGCAAAAATGAACTCACAAAACTCAAAGAGAAAGCAGGAGTATCAAATATAGAGGCTGATACTTTTCTTCTCTTCTCTTTGAATGGATTCTCTAATGAGTTACTACAAAATAGAGAAAAAAATCTTCTACTTCTTCAAGCTGAGGATTTCAAAAAACTCCTCTAGCTTTGGCTATCCATATAACTTTTAATAGCTTTTTTCAATCGAGTAAGCTCTTTTTTGTAACTATCTACATATTTATGGAGTAGGTGTTGGTTGTTATAGATAAAGAGCTTATGTATCTCATTAACTTGCCAGAACATATCCTTAGCACCAATTGCACCTGTAAGCCCTTTCATATCAAGGCTAAGCATCTTAATCTGCTCACTACGATTCTCTTTGACAAGCTTCTCAAACGCATCACCACTCTCTCCATAAGCTTCTAAGAACTCATTAAGAACTTCTATATAGATAGCAGGATTACCATTAGCATACTTAATTCCCTCTTCTATATCAAGTCCATCAATCTCTACAGGCTCCTCCTCTATAATAGCAGGTCGGCTACTTGTCATATTAATATCAAGGAATAGCTCAAAAGCACTATACATTTTGCCCATATTAAGTGGCTTAGACAAAAATGCATTCATCCCACAGTTATACATTTTTTGGACTTCACTATCTAGCACCAAAGCAGTAAAAGAGACTATAGGCAAATCATTAAAACGACCTGTTTTTCTAATCGCTTCGGTAGCAGCATATCCATCCATAACAGGCATATTTATATCCATTAATACCAAATCAAACTCTTTCTCATCCACAGTAATAAAATTGAGTGCTTCAAGACCATTATTAGCAATTGTAATATTAATACCTGATTTATCCAAAATATTAATAAGGACTTTTTGATTAATTAGATTATCCTCAACTAAAAGAATAGAAGAGCCTTCAAAATCTGCAAAATGTTCTCGTCTAATATTCTCTGCCTCTTCGAGTGCCTCTTGATGTGTGAAGACTTTATCTCTCTTTACCTCACCAACTACTGGTAGATGTTTTGGAATATCATCATGGTAGAGGTCAATTAAGAGGTCAAATATTCTCTCTTGATTGAGTGGTTTACTGAGCTTTCTATCTGAAATATCATTTGCTAAAGTATTACTCTCTTTGTTCAACAGAGAACTCAAAGCTATTACCTTCAGACCATTCTCTTTGCCAATACCTTCCAGATAATCTACAGTTTTTTCCAAATACTGCACAATATCAGGCGTAAAGAGTTGGTCATCAAGAACTACAATATCATACTCTGTTAGGTGTAAAGCATCTTTATTAAAATCAATATCAGAGATTACATTCACATCATAATCAAAATATCTAAACATATTTCTAATAGCTAAAGCAGAGTTATAACTCTTATCAGAGATTAAAATCTTTTTTGTTTGGGCAATCTTCTCATAGAGGATATAATCTCTCTCTTGTGTCATCTCTGCGACTTCAATAGGTAACACTACAGTAAATGTTGTCCCTTTCCCCTCTATGCTCTCAACATCTATCCTACCTTGCATAAGGTCAACAAGCTGTTTTGTTACAAAAAGACTTAAGCCTACATACTCTTTGTTATCATCATCATAATATGGCTCATAAAGAGTCTCTATCTCTTTAGCAGAGATACCATGACCTGTATCACTTACTTTAAATTCAAACTCTACTTCATCTTCCATAGTCTCAAACAGAGTAATCTCTAACTTAATCTCACCCTCATTGGTATTCATCATACCATACTCAATAAGATTACTCAATATCTGTCCTAGATGCAGAGAGTCTCCAATAAGATAGCGAGGTACATTATGGTCTATATCAAATATAATCTCTGTATCACTCTGTGTAAAGTGCATATTAATAGAACCAGAAATCTCATTGAGTACATTATTGAGATTGAACTGGTCGTGTGTAATTTCAACTTTTTTAGACTTTAATCGCAAAAATCCAATCAAATCATTTGTCATATCAAGCAGTGCATTCTCTGCATTAATTACTTTTGCCAAAACGCTCTCTAGTGATCTCTCATCGGGTTCATCCAATACTCTACTACGATTTTTGATAGCATCCTTGGCTATATCATAGATATTTTCACTCATATTAGTAAGAAGATCATTTTGATTCTCTTCCATCTCTTTTTGTTTTTTATCAATCTCTTCATGAAGCTTTTTGATTTTTCTCATCTGATATGAGGAGAAAAATAGAATCAAAAGTGCCACAAAAGCTATGGCAATCACCGACCACCATTGAAAAAATCCATTTTCGACATTCACTTCGGCTCCATAGAGAGAATATACCCCTATAAGTAAAAATAAAATTATTTTATTCATTTAATCCTCCAAGTAGTAATTAGATAAATTGTAGCATAGAAAGGTTAAGATTTATCACTTTTTGTGATTATCTAATAACTCTTCTGTGTATTTTAAGAGAGTTCCTTCATCATCAGCAATATAAAAAAAACCTTTATCATCAAAAGCTATACCCTCTTGAGCACTTTTTGGTAGCTCCACTCTCTGCTCTACTTTTTTTGTATCAAGGTTATATTTGATAAGCAAATCTTTTTTATCAGAGACCATATATAATAAGCCATTATGGTAAGTAAGTCCTGCTATATCGGCTATTTTTGGTTTTATTATATCTACTATCTTAGCTTGGTTCTTGTTAATCTTTACAATAGCAATCAGAGAGTCTTTTTTCTTTTTGGACTGCTTAGAGAGATAGTAGAATTCTCCTACTTTAGCAATCCCTTCAATACCAGAATTTTTGCTTATAAGTTTAATATCTTTGTTTTTATATTCTCTCTCAATAGGAATAAGTTTTTTCTTATTTGTTTTTCTATTAACTTTTAGAAGACCTTTATTCTCTACAGCAAACAAAAAATAGTTCTCTTCACATACAACACCCTCTAAATCGCCTTTGACTTTATGCTTTTTCAGTATCTTGCCATTGGTTGATACTTCATAATACCACCCCTCATCATTAGCAATTACAAGAGTATTACTATCACTACAATAATCCACACCTGATGCCTCTGGAATATTGGCTATCTTTGCCGATATATCCCTAGCACACCCCAAAGAGAGCAAAACTCCTCCAAAAAATAGAACTTTTTTTAACATACTTTTTCCTTCTAAGACCTCTTAGGTCTCTTGGCTTAAAACTCTCTACGGTAGATAATATCTACTCCACTGCTCTCTCCATCACTCATAATATTTGATTTAATATTTTTATTCCAATCATACTGCAATCTTGCACTAGAGACCTCATCATTACTATAGATAATGGTCACTTTATCAGATATTTTCTTTCCTACCTCCATACTTCCATCTGTCCCCAAAGAGAGATGGTCTATCTTGATACCCACTCCTGAGAGAGCAGACTTAGCAATAGCTCCTCCCATCATCTTCATCATCTCATCTCCACTACTTGAATCTCCTGCATCTTCATTATCAAAAAGAATTACAGACAAAATCTGTTCTCGTGTCAACCTTGGAACCGAAGAGAATATTAGATTAGGGGTTTGTGGGTCACCTGTTACTTGTATCTTAATCTCATAATACAAAGAGTTATACAAAGCCATAATATCAAGTATAGGTTTACTAGGGTCTCCTACAAATGCTATGAGACTATCTTTGAGTGTAAATTTTTTCTCTTGAAACATATAATAGGAGCCATCCATAATAGTAGCCGTTCCATAGACTGCCAAAGGTGTAGCCCCTATCTGTTGGACAACTACATCTGTTTTTAGTTTAATATCTGCATCATCATTTTTATAGACTAAAGGTTTTTGGGTATCTATAATAAGTGATAGCATTAAATTCTCCATAAATGGACTTGCTTCTCTTTTTTTGATATTTTGTACAATAATAATATCACTATCAGTTGCAAAGCTTCTTTTATCCATATCCAGATAGACTCGCCCACCCATAATAGTCACTTTCCCATCTACTTTAGTTTTAATGCCATCTATAGTAGCTTTTATATCTATCTTGCTCTTTAAGTCTATCATTTTGTGTGAGACTTCAAAAGTATCTGCATAGAGTATTATATCTCCTTTTTTATCTATTAAATTATAATTTCCTCTTATTTGCAATGCATCATTGAGCCAAAATGGTGTTATATCTACTCTACTCTCTTTTAATCTTATAAATGATGGTTTTGTTGCAAATATTTTTTGCTCTTGAAAAGTAGTATGATAGCTTTTGAGTGTAAGATTACTATCTACAAATTCTAATGAAAACATAGTATCATCTATAATATGTTCTGTTTTTTTATCAGGCTTTATACGCAATTGATTTGAAGCTAGAGTAATATCAAGTTTACTGGCATTCTCTATACTAATAGAAAGATTCACATCACCACCTATTTTGGGGTCTTCAAAAGAGTAGAGTGTTTGTACTCTAGCTACAAGCTCTTTAATGTTGGGAATAGCATGTTTTAATATAACTTTATTTTGAAGATTCCCATCAAATACAATACGCTCTTTAACTACATCTAGCATACCTCTAATATCTTGATTTTCAAGATTATACATAGCTTTTGCATTGACCGCATTTGATACTATATCTACTGCTATACTCTTATCATCCATCTGAATATCACTCTTTAATGGATTTATCTTATCAAGATGTAGAGCTTTATCAAAGTCTCGCAAAAGAGAGTTTGCAGGAAAAGAGGTTGTGCTTTGTACTTTTACACTTTTGTTATAATCAATAGTAGCATCAAAATTCACTAAGTTTGAAAGAATCTTCACTGTAGCACTGTTGCTTGACTTATTTACAAAATCTAATGGTGCGTTAATATCAAACTCTAATTTTGTCTTTTCTAATTTGGGTGGAAGTGTTACTAGCTCTTGCAGTACCAAAGGCTTTTTTGTTGAGAGGTTAAAATCTCCTTGTTTAAAATCACTAGATATAAGTTGCCCTTGTAACTCCGCTGAATCTATATACGCCTCTATGCTACTATTATTCCCCTCATACGATATAGTCAAATCTTGCAATGGTTTGCTTTGGTTTGCATCGAGTGCTTCTAGTTTTCCAGGAAGTAGAGAGCCTTTAAAGTAAAACTTCTCACCATCTAAAACAAAATTATTATCTAAAAGAATATCTTTTGCGTAGGGTGTTTGGATATTGGCTTTATTATGAAGTGTAAGTTTTTTATCTGGAATATTATAATGGAGTCTATTGACAAATGCTAATTTCTCCACATTAAACTCACCCTCTTTTGCTACTAATATTTTTGTACCATTCATTGCTATTTTGGCATCTACATGGCTTTGATTAGCATCTACAACAAAAGCAATAGGCTCAACTCCTCCCTCTCGCAGTGTATATTTTGCAAAAAGCTCCTTTAGTGGTGTTGCAACTCCTTTACTTTTGATTTGATTATCTATAATTGAGATGCTATACTCTAGTGTAGCTAGATTGCTTATGGCATTAATATCAATAGCCCCATCTTTGGCTATGAGATTATGAATATCAAAAATAAACTCTTTGGCATCTATTTGTAAACTTTTTATATCTATATCATCATAGAGTGCTTGTTTTATTGATGTATGAAACTTTTTAAGCTCCAAACTTTTTGGTACAAAAGGGCTAGGTTCACTAGCTTCTACTTGTGTACTATTACTTTCTCTATTATTTATATCTGTACTATTGCTCTCTTTGGGTACAAATAGTTTTTCTAAGGCTAGAGTATCTATCTCTTCTATAAACAACTCTTCTACCAACACTTTTTCATCTTTGAGTGATGCATTTAAAGAGAGTTTACTAAGGTTGGTATCTACTAAGAGCCGTATCTCTTCTACCTCTATAGCATTTTTAGTAGGAGTGAGAACTTTTAGCATATCTACAGTAATTGATTCTATATCAAGTGATGCTTTTGCAATATCCACTTCAGGAAACTTCGCAGGATTTATAGCTATATTAAGACTCTCTACCTCCAAGGCTGTAGGCATCAGAGGGCTTGGTGTACTCTTTTTTTCTGCTACTGCTGTAGAGCTATTAGAGCCATTACTATCTTCTTGGCTCTGCAAAGAGTCAATAATCTGACGAATTTGGACTAAATCAACCTCCTCTAAAGAGAGTTTGGAGAGTGTAGCCTTTTGGTCTTGGAGTGTAGCATCTATAGCTAGAGTGCTTATATTTGTATCTATATTTAACAGTAATCTCTCTATATCTAAACGCTCTTGAAAGAGTATATTTTTACTCTTTAGGGTAATAGAGTTGATGGTAATATTCTCTTCTTCAAAAGAGTTTATGCTAATATCTATATTATTAACTTCCAAAGCCATAGGCATTACAAAAGAGCTATTATCTTCACTCTTTGGCTCATCACTTGCAAATGCCTTTGCAGTATTTTTGAGTGCATCAACCTCTACTCCTAAGAGTTCCAACTTATTGATAGTAACTCTATTAGACAATAACGCAAGGGGACTCCATGCAAATCCAATAGTATCCATAAGCTTTTCATCTTTGAATGCTAGGTCTTTCACCTCTATCCCACTAAAGAGTGTCCCAGAGATATGAGTATAAGAAAAATCATACTCTGGAGCATATTTTTGAGCTGTCCACTCTATAACTCTTTGAGAACTCCCAACAAAAACAGTAAGTGCTATAGTTATAAATATAACTGCAAAAAAGAGGTAACTTATACCATTAATAATTTTTTTCAAAATGATTGTCCTATCTGAAATCCAATTCCATATTGAGAAGGTTCTTTTATGTTCATGGCTACATCTAACTTAATAGGTCCTATTGGGGTAATATATCGCACACCCATACCTACCGAACTCAAAATCTCACCACTAAAATCATAACTCTCGTCTGTAAGCATTGTATTATCATTAAAAACAGCTCCATAAATATCTCCTATAATAGGATAGTTTGCTTCCAAAGAGAGATTTCCCATTGTCAAAGCACCGCTTAGGGCATACTCTTTAGGTGAAAGAATAACCCCTATTTGATTGTATCCATACGCACGGTTACTATATGCCCCTCCTCCAAAAAAGAGTTTTGATTCAGGAAGTTCATTTGCCATCTGGTCTACAACTCCTGCTTTGAGTACACTAGAGAGAGTAAGCTTATGGAGTGTATGGATAAGCCTCCCCTCCAAAGAGTATTTTAAGTAGCTACTAGAGTCTGTATCATAATCAAGACCATACTCAACCATACCAGCCAAATAGTAGCCTTTTTTTGGATTGAGTTTGGAGTCTCTGCGGTCATAACTAAAATGCAAAAATGGGTAGACAAGGAAGAATGTTCCATCATTAATAGAGTAAACCTCTTCACCTTCGTCTACATTATCTCTAAGTGAAATATCAATATTCTCTAGCACAATCCCTCCACGAATATGTAACTTTTCATTTGTATAGGCTAGGTATGTCTGAAAATACCCTTTCTCTTCCATAAACCCCTCATACTCTAGGTTAGAGTAACCTATCTTGCTAGAAAAATCAATAGAGTAGTTTGCAATACTAAAAAGAGCAGGAACTTTATATCTAAACTCTAAGAGTTGTTCAAGCTTAGAGTAGCTAGAGGCTATTTTGAGCTGTTGGGCATCTCCTAAGAAGTTTTTTCGAGTATACTCTACCCGTACACCTGCACCCACATTGGTATCGTAACTCAAACCACCAATAAAGTAGTTCTTCTTTGTAATCTCTGCTAGTTCTATATCAATAGGTACAATATTATAATATTTACGATCATACCGTATGCTTACCATATCAAAAGCATCAAGGTCATAGAGTGACTTATAACTCTCTTGAATCATCTCTATATTAAATCGTTTCCCTTCTCTTGCTCTGACTCGTGATATAACCACATCTTCATCAATTCTCTCTAACCCTTTTGTTGTTACTTTCCCAAAAGTACAGTATCCCCCTTTGGTCAAGATAAATCGCAAATCAACTTCTGCTTTATCTAGGTTAACATAGGCTTTACTATCTAGGTCATAACTACAATACCCCTCTTTCAAAAGTGCCTCTACAATAGAGTTCTTGATATTGATAAAATCTTTTGCTCGAAATATATCACCAGAGTTAAGCGTAATAAGCTGGGTAATATTATAATCACTAGAGATATTTATATCTTTAATCCGTACAGGCTGATTCTCTTTGATATTTACAAGAACCCATGTATTATTTATATCTACACTACAATTAGCATCATAATACCCTTCTGACTCATAAAATGCATGGAGGGAGTCACTAAGTGTAGGAAGGAGTTTATCTTTGATTTTGGGTATATCGCTTTTCCAAAACTCTATAAAACTTGGAGTATCTACCCCCATAGCCTCTTGGAGTTGCGTCTGCTCTATACCTTCAAACCCTCTAAATGCAATATTATGTGAAGCATGAACTATCTTTTTGTCTTTTTCAAAAATAGCATAAGATTTTTGAGTAGTTTCGTTTGTATCACCAAAGAGAAGTACAGAAAAAATTAGAATAAGTAAAAATTTATAATACATAATATACAAAACCTTTTTTATAAAAAATATTTACATTCTAACTAATATTTGATGATAAGTAAGTGTTAAATTAAAAATGATTTCAATAAAATAGAGTTCTCATAGCTCTAAAACATAATTTACTTTGATATAATCCTCTTAGATAAAATCAAGGTATTATAATGTCCCCATTTGCAATTCAACTTATAAACGGTTTTCTTCTTTCAGACCTTGAAGAAGAAGATTTAGATAGCTTTCAAAAACTTCAAGAATTAAATGCCCTAGAACAGATAGAGCAGTTATGGAGACTCCGCTCACTCTACCGTGTAGGAGAACTCTATCTAGGCAAAGATGGTCGAGGGTTTGTAGAGGCTCAAACCAAAGAACAAAAAGATTTGCTTGTAGAACCTGATAACTTGGGTGATGGTGGCGTAGGTGATATAGTAGTTGCCAAACGAATCATCGCACGAAGAGGAAGAGCCAGTGGCAAAGTAGTACTCGTAGTAAGCCAAGCACACCCTTTTAGTATAGTCTATACCTACCGTGATGCGCAGGGGCGATTTGAGATTCGTAATATCAAAACCTCTCTTCCTACCCATGCCGTAATGGAGGGTATGGACTTAAAGGCGTTTAAGATAGGTACTGTGATGCAAGTTGATAGCACTACAGATAAAGTTATCTCTGTATTAGGACATTTAGATGACCCTAAAGTAGATGAGAAAATCTCTCTTGCACTCTACCAAAGAGAAGATGAATTTCCTGAAACCTGTATAGACCAAGCCAAAGCTGTACCAAATAGAGTTGACAAAAACGACTATCCCAACCGTGTAGACTTAACCAATCTGGACTTTTGTACAATTGACCCAGTGACAGCCAAAGATTTTGATGATGCAATCTACTTTGATACCACAAGCTATACACTCTATGTAGCTATTGCCGATGTAAGCTACTATGTAGAGTACTTTAGCCCCATAGACAAAGAGGCAAAAAAGAGAGGATTTACCACTTATCTGCCTCATAAATCATTCCCTATGCTTCCACGGCAACTTAGCGAAAACCTCTGTTCTTTGAAACCCCATGAAGATAGGTTGGCTTTTGTAGCCAAAATCAAACTCGATAGAGACTCCCTGCAACCACTCAAAGAGGAGTTTTTTGAGGCAGTTATCCACTCAAAGAGACGCTTTAATTATG
>Ga0193965_1000437_pt1 | contig 13325 bp, 6 predicted proteins | sample FB_8_MG_FD_140330 | JGI IMG/M metagenome (GOLD analysis project Ga0193965, IMG submission 140330) | Microbial mat bacterial communities from the Broadkill River, Lewes, Delaware, United States - FB_8_MG | ecosystem: Environmental > Aquatic > Freshwater > River > Microbial mats | place: USA... | reverse complement strand
ACGCATTTGATAATAAAGTCCAAATCACTTTGTGTATGTGAAGCTGATAAAAAACATACTCTTTTTTCCCATGTATAAACACCCTTTTGTATAAGCATATAGAAAAATATATCTATCTCAATAGGATTAAGTGTAGGAGAGTATTCACCAAAGAAGTCAAATCTAAAGAGTGAGCCAAAGTTATTTAGCTTGATAGGGAAACTATTTTGAGTGAAAAACTCATTTAACTCTTTGGCTAGATAGTCTGTCTTGCTATTTACCTCTTGTTGGATATTTGGATTTTTCTTTAGCACTTTTAGAGTAGCTAGTGAGGCACTTAAAGTAAGAGGGTGTTTACAAAAAGTCCCTCCAAATGTTATCATATCTGCTTGTGGGAATGACTCATCTCCAAACTCCCACTCTCCACCATCAAACGCATCTATATATTTGGCATCTCCTGCGATAATCCCAATAGCCATCGTACCACCAACGACTTTACCAAAAGTAGAGATATTTGGCTTGATGTCAAATATCTCACTCACACCTCCTCTAGCACATCTAAAGCCTGTTATCATCTCATCAAAGATAAGAGCGATATCAAACTCATTCGTCACCTCTCGTAGTTGCTTCAAAAACTCTCTTGGCTGGAAATCGGGTCTTCTACTCTGGATAGGCTCTACCAAAACTCCTGCAATATCTTGATGATTTTCTCTTATAAATTCAAATATTTTGGGTGAGCCATACTGAAACTCTAGCATTCCGTCTGCTACACTAGGATTTATCCCTATAGAAGTTGGATATGAGCTATTCTCATCACCAGTATTGAGTATCACATCACTTGTACCATGAAATGAGCCTTGGAACTTGATAACTTTTCTCTTTTTGCTTACAGCTCTCACGGCTCGAACCACTGCCATCACGGCTTCTGTTCCTGTATTAGAGAAGACTACTCTTTGAGTATTGGTAAACTCTCTTATAATAGAGGCTACCTCTTCGATAAGCTCTGTTTGAGGTGCTAATACAAAACCTTTTTTGATTATTTTCTCCATAGCCTTTTGGACTTTTGGGTGGTTATGTCCCAAAAATACAGAGCCATATCCCATAGATATATCGATATATCTATTTTTATCCATATCTACAAAATTTGCACCAATAGCCTCTTTGGCTACTATTGGGAAATTTATCTCTTTTAGAGTTTGTCTATAGATAACCGTATTTATCCAATCAGCTACTTGGTTTTTGTTCTTAATCATAAACTCTTTGGATTTTTGATGTTTTTGATTATACTCTAATATAAACTTATCTATAAACTCTTGTTGTTGTAAACTCAAATCATCAATAGTCGTCTTTAACATTTTTAGACTAGCATTTTTAATCAATTCATCATCTATCTCTTCATCTTCTACTCTACTGCTACTACTCTTTTGTCCCAACTTATCTAACTGTTTACTAAATAGATTTGTAAGATTATTTATAGAGTCTAGTTGCTCTTTGATGAGTTGATTATCGCTAATACTACTTTGGCAAATAGTAGTTTGAGGAGTGTATTCTACAGATACCTCCTCCTCTTCTACTCTACTATTACTATCTATATATTTAGAGATAAGAGTTAGTCTATTTAGAGTTTGATAAAAATCTTTCATATCAATTTCAATAGAGAACTCTTTTTTGATATTCTCTCTTAGTCCAAAGAGAGATAGTGAGTCTAATCCTAGCTCAAATAGATTTTTATCCTCATCTATATCTTTGATACCTGATACTTGATAGATAGACTCTTTTAGTTTCTCCATAGAGTTTATAGTGGTTTTTTTAGGTTTTGTTATATTAGGTAGGCTTTGCACCATTTGATTTGCATAATTAATCTCAAATCTACTCTCTCTCATAGGGTGAGTAGGTGTAGGGATTTTATCTCCATAATCCATATAGAACTTATCCCAATTTATATCAAAATGATTTATATATAGATTTGCCAAACCCTCATAAAAAGCTAGTGGTCTATTTCTCCTTAGAGTTGAGATGACTTTTACATTTTGTGATTGTCCTATAATCAAAGGGCTAAGGTGAGCATCTGCTCCTATCTCTATAAATGTATTAAAGTTTTGGGCATTTAGGTAGCTTATGGTATCTGCAAATCTTACACTATTTCTAAAGTGAGTTACAAAATAGTTGGCATCTATAGTCTCAACTTGTGTTGCTCTCATCGCTGATATAAATGCAATGTTTGGCTTATCATAAGTGATTTTACTAGCTTCATAATAGAAATCAAAAAGTAGCGTATCTAACAAAACAGAGTGATAAGGGTGATTGATATTGAGTTTGATAGACTTTATCCCCTTGGCTTCTAGCTCATTTACTACCTCTATCAAAGCCTTATCTTCACCTGATACAACGACTCTATTTAAAGCATTGACAGAGGCGATAGATAGCTTGTCATAGTGGCTATTTATCGCATTAAAGACTATATCTTCTGTAGTCATAAAGAGATACATTGACCCCTTTATATCTAGTGAACTAATTAGCTTTGAACGCACTAGCACTAGCTTAATAGCATCTTCAAGGCTCAAAACTCCCGATATAACAGCCCCAACATACTCACCCAAACTATGCCCAGTGACACCATCTGGTATGATATTTAAATCTATTAGATATTTAGCGATAGCATACTCTACAGCAAAAAGAGAAGATTGTGTATAGATAGGCTCATTAAGTACCTCTTCTGCTTCTTTATAAACTACATCCACGAGAGATTTGGGTAGATATTTTTTGAATATATTATCACACTCTATAAAATATTTTCTAAATATTGGCTCATTATCAAATAGCTCTTTTGCCATATTTGGATATTGACTACCTTGTCCTGTAAATACAAAAATAGTTTTTAAATCCTCTCTATCACTTGATTTAAAGATATTTTTTGATGATTTAAAATCTTCTAAATCTGCTCCTACTATGGCTATTTTTTCATTATATTTATATTTTTTAGATATTGAGAATATGAAATTTTCTAAATTATCTTTAGTTAAATTTTCAATATAGAGATGACTCAACTTATCTACACTTTGGTTATCTTTGGCAGAGACCAATAGGATTTTGTACTCTTTATCTACTCTTTGAGGCTTATCTATAAACTCCTCTAAAACGATATGGGCATTTGTGCCACTAAATCCAAATGAGCTTATCCCTGTTACTTTGGGCTTATCGCTTATCCAATCTAAGTTTTTGGTTAGAGGAGAGAGCTTTATCTTATCCCAATCTATAAAAGAGTTTTTATCTTTTAGGTGAAGATTGGCAGGGAGTTTTTTATACTTTATAGCCATTAGAGTCTTTATCACTCCTGCTACTCCTGCTGAGGACTCTAAGTGACCTATATTTGTCTTCACAGCACCCAACATAATTTTTTGATTTTTAAATACACTAGAGAGAGCATTGAGTTCTATAGGGTCACCTAGCTTTGTGCCTGTACCGTGCGTCTCTATAAAATCAACTCTATCAATGCCACTATAAGCTTTTTTGAGTAGATTTTGTTGGCTTAGTCCATTTGGAGCAGTGAGACCATTGCTTTTGCCATCGTGATTGATAGTTGCTGATTTGATAACGCCCAAAATCTCATCTCTATCATCTATAGCACTTTGGAGAGGTTTGAGTAGTATCAATCCACACCCCTCACCTCGCACATATCCATCACCACTCTCATCAAATGTCTTACATCTATTGGTAGGTGAGAGTGCATGTATTTGAGATAGTCCCTCAAATGTCTGAGCATCAAGTATCACATTGACTCCACCTGCTATAGCCATCTTGCAATCACCACTTTTGATAGCATTGATAGCTTGTGAGATAGCTACTAGAGAAGAGGAACACGCTGTATCTATAGAGATAGCAGGTGCATTAAAATCAAAAAAGTAAGAGACTCTCCCTGAGAGTGTGCTATTTAGATTTGAAGTAAGTGTATATGGAGTGAGTTCTTTTCCTAGAGATAGTCGCAGATTGTCATTGGAACTCACTCCTATAAATAGACCTATATTTTTCTCTTTTTGATAATCAACTGCACCTCTTTCGAGTAAATCAAGAGAAGTTTGAAGCAAAATCTTCACTTGTGGGTCGAGCGAATTGGCTTCAGCAGGAGAGATATTGAAAAACTCATTATCAAATCTATCTATAACATCATCACTCAAAAATCCACCATAATACTCTTTTGTCCATCTTGAAGATTTTTGGATACTATCTACACCTTGGAGTAGATTATCAAAGAACTCTTCTGGGTTTGAGGCATCTGGGAATATACATGCACTAGAGACTATGGCTATATTATTATCTATCTTTTCACTCTGCTCATCTGTGATACTTGGATTACTACAGAGATAATTAGCCAAAGCATTAAGAGTAGGATAATCAAAAATAGTCGTTATATCTATCTCTATATTGAGTTTTTTTGCTACTTTATTTTTATAGCTTACTAGTGAGATAGAGCTAAACCCTTGCTCAAAAAGTGGCTTATCCATCTCTATACTACTATCCAAAATCTCTTCTGCTTCTACTTTGAGAGTAGATAAAATATCATCTTTGGATATTGTAAAATCATTACTAAAATTAGCCAACTCTTTTATAGTCTCATCATACTCTCCACTACTATACTTTTGTAAAAATTTATATCTTTGGAGTTTTCCACTTGTGGTTTTATAGATAGTTTTTACAGGAATGACTTTTGATACCTCTAATCCTATTTTATTTAAAACAACTTTTTTGATTTCACTCTCAATCTCTAAAAACTCTTTTAAATCTTTTTTGAACAACACAAAAACGATAATCTCTTCATCTTCTTGATTGGTATCTCTTCGCCCAATGGCTACTACTTTGTTTAGTTCACACCCATTGATTTCACAACATATATCTTCTATATCATGTGGATAGTAGTTAGCTCCATTTTTGATTATTATATCTTTGGCTCGTCCTGTGATGATAAGCCGTCCATCTCGCATAAAGCCCAAATCTCCAGTATCTAGCCAACCATCAGCTTTTATCACTTCGCTTGTCGCTTTTGGATTGTTATAATATCCATCTGTGACACTAATGCTTTTAATCTCAATATGCCCTATAAAGTTCTCATCTAAGACTCTATCATCTGTAATTCGTATCTGCATATTGGTAAGAGGATACCCCACATCTACATAAGTGACACTTCCCATATCTGTCTTTAAATCTTTGACCCTCTCTCCGATAGTTAAGTGATTTATATCTAATATATATCGTCTAAACATCTCATTGGGTTTAGGAAATGCCACAGCAAGTGTAGCTTCTGCCAATCCATAAACAGGATACATAGCCTCTTTTTTGAGACCATAAGGTGCTAGAGTATTTAAAAACTCATCACAAAGTGTTGAGGAGATAGGCTCAGCCCCATTAAAGATAAGCCTTATGTGAGATAAATCCCAATTTTGCTCTTTTTTCAAAAACTGGAGTAGATAACGATAGCCAAAATTGGGCGAACATAAAATGCTAGATTTATATTTTGTAGCACTTTCAAGCCAAATAAGTGGTCTTCTTATAAATACATTTGTCTCAATAAGAACTTGATTTACACCCAAAATAAGAGGATTGATATGCCATCCCATAAGCCCCATATCATGAGTGAGTGGAAACCAACTTAGATAAGAGTCCTCTCTATCTATCTTGGCAGTCTCCAAAAATCCTTTAGCGTTTTGGATAATCTTATCACCACTTATCATCACACCCTTAGGCTCACCAGTAGAGCCAGAAGAGAATTGAATAAGAGCCAAATCATCTTTATCACTCTCTACAGCTTTAGCCAGAGAGAGAGTCTCTAAATTTATATCTCTTATATCAATAGTTTTTGATTTTATTTCTAAAAATATATCCATTAGACTATTTTTTTGAGCAAAACTCTCTAATCTATCCAAAATATCACTATCAATAATCAAATAAGCATCATCTAAAAGGGCATATATATTAAAAAGTTTCAACCGATGCTCATCATTATTTCCAGTAGAGACAGGCACAGCAACCACACCACCAACGATACAAGCCCAAAAGCTATTTACAAAGTTTTTGTTACTACTTAGTTGAAATATTAGTTTAGAGTTTTTTTTAAGTCCTTTATCATTAAAAAAACCAAGAAGTTTAAGAGAGTTACTATAAAGCTCACCATAAGATAAAAACTCCTCTTTTGGTGTGATAAATGTTATTCCCTCTGTGTGATTTGATGATTGTAATATGTTTGATAAGTTGTTCAAAAGATAATTCCCCAATTAAAATTGTTATGTAAAATTCTCAATTATATCATAAAATTGTCACATAAATATTTTAAAAAAAAAATTAAATTTTATATTAATAAATTGATGTTAATTATGATACAATTTAAGATATTTTTTAAAATTCAAATAAAAGGAGCAAGAGAGACATGGCAACAAAAGCAAAAGAAGAAGAGGTAGTAGAAGAGGTAGAGAGTTGTGATAATACAACAAGAGATTTAGAGGCAGATGCGATTATCAGAAATCACATGATGGTCTCTTTGGGATTTGGAGTAGTACCTATGCCTATCGTAGATTTAGTAGGATTAACAGGTACACAGATAAATATGTTGAGAAAACTCTCAAACCTATATGGACATACATTTTCAGAAGAGTGGGCAAAAAAATCTATAGGTGCTTTAGTAACTAGTGGATTAGCTCTTCCTGTAGCTATGGGCGTATCTAGTATTATAAAGTTTATTCCTGTATTGGGTCAAACAGCTGGTATTATCGCTTTAGGTACTACAGGTGCAGCTTCTACTTATGCAATAGGTAGAGTTTTTGTAAAACATTTTGAATCTGGTGGAGACTTTTTGAGCTTTAATTCAAAAGAAGCTAAAGAAGCTTTCAAAGAAGAGTTTGAAAAAGGTAAAGAGACAGCTAGTGAAATCAAGAAAGATGAAAAAGCTGCTTAATGGTTGATGAGTTAATAAATTTTTTAAAAAGAGAGGGAGACCTCTCTTTTTGGAAACATATAATTTTTATATCAATAGTATCTGGTATCGCCGATGCAGGTATTTTGGCTGTTATAAACAGTGCCTCTGCTACTGCCACACAAGAGGGTCTTAATTATCGTTTTTTTGCTATATTTATAGTTTTGTGTCTAATATTTTTCTTGACAAAAAGATATGCACTCAAACATGCTTCAAATAAAGTAGAGATAATTATACAAAATTCAAGAGATAGAATATCAAAAAAGATTATAAATAGTGAACTAGTGACTATGGAGGGTTTAGATGAGTCTTCTGTATTTACAAGATTAACAAGAGATACAGCTATTATCTCCCAAGCTTCATTTAGAATAACAGGTGCAGCTCAGGCTATCATTATGATATTTTTTGCTATGATATATATATTGACTATCTCACAAATTGCATTTTTTGTAATTATACTTACCTCTATTATTATTAGTGCTACTTACTTCTCTTTTGCCAAAGAGTTTAATGCTCGTTTGGTGGAAGTAGATGGTGTAGAAGAGGGTTTTATGCGCTCTTTAAACTCTATAATTCATGGATTTAAAGAGCTAAAGATAAACTCTCTAAAGAGAAGAAAACTACTAGAAAATCATGACTCAATTTTGAGTGAATTGACAATCTCCAAAATTAAAATTAGTGATTTATTTGTAATTGCTATGATGTATGCAGATGCTTTTTTATATACTCTTTTGGCTCTTATTGTTTTTATAATACCTCACTTATCTCCAATGGAGAGTGGTACTGTAATCAAGATTACAGCTGCGATGCTATTTTTGATAGGACCATTTGAGATGGTTATTAGTATTATACCAATGGTATCAAGAACAGGTGTAGCAGTAAAAAACATACATGAACTTGAGATAAGTTTAGATAGTGCTTCAACTAAAGTTGCATCTATCAAAGAGAGTAGTGAGCCTATAGAAGAGTTTAATCATATCAAGCTAAAAAATACAGAGTTCTCTTATATGGGCGATGATGGTGACAAACTCTTCTCTATAGGACCTATAGATTTGGATATTAAACAGGGTGAGACGATATTTATTATCGGTGGTAATGGAAGTGGTAAATCTACTTTAGTCAAGATGTTGTTGGGACTCTATACACCTAGCAAAGGTGAGATAATGGTTGATGATGAAATAATAGATAACTATAACTATCAAGCCTATAGAGATTTATTTAGTATTATTTTGGGTGATTTTTATCTCTTCGATAGATTTTATGGACTTGAAAATATAGATAGAAAATTGGTAAACAAGCTACTTGTAGAGATGGAACTAAATGACAAGACTAAGTTTATAGATGGCAAGTTTACAAATATAAATCTATCTACAGGACAGAAAAAAAGATTGGCACTTATACTCTCTATATTAGAAGATAAACAGATATATGTATTTGATGAGTGGGCAGCAGACCAAGACCCTGAGTTTAGAAGATATTTTTATCATACTATATTAAAAAAACTAAAAGATGATGGCAAAACTATTATCGCTGTAACTCATGATGATGCATACTTTGATGTGGCCGATAGAGTATATAAGATAGATTATGGGCAGATGAGTCAATATAAAGGTAAGATATGAAATTTATATATATAACGCTAACATTTTTAATCACTATTCTTATAGTCTTGATACTATGGAATAGAGTGGTTATAACTGTTCATGCAGGTGAGGGAGGGGTACTCTTTAAAAGATGGGGAGGTACTGTGATTGATAGTCTCTATCCTGAGGGAATTCATGCTATATTCCCATGGAATATAGTGACTAAATATAACCTTAGAGTACAAGAGAAAAAACATGACTTCTCTGTCTTATCCAAGCAAGGGCTAAATATCAATATCAAGGTATCCATTAGGTTTAGACCCCAAGCTGATATGATAGCAGTCCTTCACCAAAAGATAGGGCCAGAGTATCTCACTTATGTAGTTGTTCCAGAGGTGGAGGCTGTTATTAGACGATACTTTGGTAACTTTACAGATGACCAGATATACACATCCAAGGGAGCTATTTTGGAAAAGATACGAGATGATGCTACCAAACAGCTACTTGATAAGTATATTATTCTTGATGATTTACTTATTAGAAAAATAGAGTTCCCTCCATCTGTACAAGATGCTATTCAGAGTAAGATAACTCAATATCACCAATATAAAGCTTATGAGTACAAGATAGAAAGAGCTAAGCTTGAAGCAGATAGAAAAATCATTGAGGCAAACGGTATTGCTAAGTATAAAGATATAATATCAAAAAAGATTACAAAAGAGTACCTAACATGGGAGGGGATACAAGCTACTGTTAAACTCTCAGAATCTCCCAACTCCAAAGTGGTGATTATAGGCTCTGGCAAAAATGGATTGCCTATCATATTAAATACAGAAGAACAATCAACATCTAAAACAGAACCTCTAATAGAAGATAAGAATAAGACTAATGAAAATTAGATATATATTTATATTTTTTATACTCCTCATTGGCTCTTTGTTTCTTATAGATATATTTTGGCTCAAGAGTACAGATATGGCAAAACTAAAAGAGGAGATAAAAAGCCACTACATAAACCTAGATAAAGATAGCCCCATAAGAGTCGGTGTAGTGTGGCCATTTCCTCCAACATCAGGAGAAGATGATTTTAAAAAAGGGATACTCTTTGCACTAGAGAGACTAAATAGAGAAAAGGTATTAGGTAGAGAGATAGAGGTTATCTTTGAGAATGATGAGAGAGATAAAGAGGTAGCCAAAGATATCGCAACTAAGTTTGCAAATGAGAAAGATATATTAGCTGTAATAGGTCACGATGATGTAGATGTAGCTATACCTGCATCTATCACCTATGAGTATGCTGGTATGATTATGATTTCACCTGCTGTATCCTCTCTTAACTTCACAAGAGAGAACTTCGATTATGTATTTAGAAACACTCCTAGTGATTCAGTTATCGGTAAGGGACTTGCTGACCTTGCAAAGCGTATGAATTTTGGGAAGATTATTATATTAAATAGTCGAGACTCCTACTCAGAGGGGCTAATGGAGATCTTTATTGAGAGGGCTATAGATAATAACTTAGAGATTGTATATACTCAAAAGTTTAACCCACAAGAGAGAGAGTTTAGCAAAATTCTCACCGACATCTCTCCTAAAATAAACCTAAAAATTGATTATGATGCTATCTTTATAGCAGGATATGAGGATAGCTTACCTGTTCTTATAAAAAAGGCTAGAGACTATGGTATATATGCACCATTCTTAACAGGAGATAGATTAGATATCACATCTATATTGGATTTAGGCAAAGAGATGGATGGTACTATTGTGGCTACTATCTTCAATACAGATGTTGTCTCAGAGAGGACACAGGGCTTTATAGAAGATTTTAGAAAAGTATATAAGCGTAATCCTGATACTTGGGGGGCTCAGGGCTATGATGCGATGATGCTACTAGCTACAGCTATAAGAAAAGTAAAAAGTCTCAATCCAGAACTAATAGCAACAGAGCTAAAATATACAAATAACTACAATAGTATATTTGGAGACTACTCAATCAATACAAAAGGTGATGTTGTAGGTAGAGATATATACTTCAAAGTGATAAAGGGTGGCAAATTCAGATATATAACAAAGGATTTATATTGATAAAAAAACTACTTTTAATCTATCTTTTTATGCTCTTATCTCCTCTATGTGGGGAGAATGTTACACTATACTCTGATTGTGACTCCAAACCATACTCATACTGTGAGGAGGGTAAAGTCAAGGGTATAAATATAGATATATTCAAATCTATTTTTAGTAAACTAGATGACTACTCTGTAGATATAAAAGGTATAGATTTAGAAGATGGTCTTAAAAAAATGGAAAATAGTGAGATACTTATGCTAGGGACACTGCCATATAGACCCAAAACAAGAGCATATATAAAAGACTATACAGACTCCTATATATATCAAAATGACTCTCTCTACTGCAATAGAGATATAGGCATAAACAGTAAAAAATGGCCAGAAAACCTACACGGTCTAAAGGTAGCTACTGTAAATAGTTTCAATATAGATGATAGCCTAAAGTATGCTATAGACAAAGGCTATATAGAGCTTATAAAAGGGGAGCAAAAAGAGAGCTTAAATAGGTTGGTATATAAAGAGGTAGATTGTTATATAAATGATGAAATCTCTATAGTAGGTGAACTATTGAGACTTAAAGAGGAGTTTAAAGAAAGTGATAGCAACATATCACTAGATAATATAAAAAGAGTGATGTCGGTGGCACAAAACTCATACCATATAGGCTTCTCTAATGCCAACTTCCCTGCTAGAGGACACCTAATAAGAGAGATAAACTTAGCCATTAAGATAATGCAAAACTCTAAAGAGATTGATGAGATAGAGCAAAGACACCTAAAGCTATATCTTCACCCTGAAAATAAGAGAACTATAGATGTAGGTCTATATAACTGGGGAGATAAACTTGTCTCAGATAAACTAGATGGATATGGAGTGATAGCTGAGATAACAAAAGAGGCATTTGAGATAGAGAATATAGCTGTAAATTATCAGTTTAATCACTATAGCTATGACTATCTACTTACCAAATGGAATAGACTATGTATGACTATACCTTGGCTAAATATAGGAGAGAGAGAGAAATACTTCTACTTTTCAGATAATGTCAAACCAACAGCTATGTACTTTTTTTATAATACCAAATTCAACCCAAAAGGTAGCATTGTAAATGACCTTGAGCTATACAATATCGGTGGAGTTGAGGGGTACTTTTATGAAAAAGAGATTTTTGATAATTTAAAGACTGTACAATACACCTCTTTTAAAAACTGGAAAGAGCTTATAGAGGCTCTTTTATCAGATAAGATAGATGTTGTTTTTGCCCAAAAAGATAGATTTTATACACAGCTAAAAGGTTTTTTGGAGAGTGAAAAGAAGTTATTATTGGCCAATAAAGAGCCTATAATAAAACAAGAGAACTATGCTATATTTTCAAAAAGATGCAAAGATGCAAAAGAGTTAAGAGATAAGTTCAACAGAGGATTAGAGAGGATTAAGAGAAGAGGAGTTTTTGCTAAAATATTAAAAAAGTACAATATAACAATAGATGAGTTTAATGGTCTAAAAGATAATAGAATAGACTCCGATAACGATGGAGTCTATAACGCCTATGACAAGTGTGAAGATACTCCCACAACCATCAAAGTAGATGCCACTGGTTGTGAGAGGACAATAGACCCATATAAGATGGAGATAAAATATAGCAAAAATTTGATGAGAATAGATGGATATATCTCATCTATGAAACAAAGAGAGAACTTTTTGGCTAAATTAAGAGAGAGCTATCCTAAAATAGAGATAATAGATGAGCTTAGTATAGACAAAGGTGAACCAGATGGTTGGATAGAGTTTATATCTGATATAGCAGGTGAACTGAAGAACCTAATAGTTGATGGCTCTATAAAAATAAGTGGCAAAGAGTTGCAAGTATTGGGTAAACTAGAGACGATAGAGGAGAAAAGAGCATTAGAGAAGAGATTAAATAGGGTACTACAAAAATATAAATCTAATGGATATAGTGTAGCCACATCTGATATAATACTACTAAATACCAAAATAAAGATATGTCAAAATAAGTTCAATACTTTTCTTAAGGGTAATAAGATAACTTTCGATACTGCTACAGATGTGATAAGTTCTGACAATGAAGAACTCTTGTTAGCTCTATACAACATAGCACAATCTTGTCCTAAAACAAAGATACATATCATAGGTCACACAGATAGTACAGGAACTACTGAGTTTAATAATACACTAAGTCTAAATAGAGCCAAAACTGTATTTAGGGAGTTAAATAATCTAGGTATTGCTAAGGATAAGATGAGGGCTATAGGGAAAGGAGCTTCTATCCCCATAGCTGATAACTCAACTCCAGAGGGTCAAGAGAAAAACCGTAGAATAGAGTTCAAGATTATTGGATATTAAAATCAAAACGAAGGAGAAAAAATGCAAATAGGTTTAATACTTATATATCTATTTATATGTTACATAGTTGCACTTATGGGCAGAAATAGAAAATTTGGATTTTGGGGTTATCTATTTTTGTCTATATTTATGACACCTCTAGTGGGTATTATATTTGTTATAGCCTCAGATAAACAAGAGAAAAAATAGCTTATGATAAAAAGTAAAAAAACTCTATTTACTCTACCTTTTGCAGGAGGAAATAGATACTCATTTAATAGGTATGATAAATATCTAAAAGATGATTTTAATATCTATAATCTTGAATTAGCAGGTAGAGGAGATAGAGTATCACAAGATTTAATGAGTGATATATATGATATT
>Ga0193965_1000432_pt1 | contig 13470 bp, 10 predicted proteins | sample FB_8_MG_FD_140330 | JGI IMG/M metagenome (GOLD analysis project Ga0193965, IMG submission 140330) | Microbial mat bacterial communities from the Broadkill River, Lewes, Delaware, United States - FB_8_MG | ecosystem: Environmental > Aquatic > Freshwater > River > Microbial mats | place: USA... | reverse complement strand
CAACTAAATGTATACTTCAAATAGAACAAGATAATAACTCTAAACATACACCTATTATAGCTCTTACAGCAAATGCAATCAAAGGGGATAGAGAAAGATTTTTGGAAGCTGGAATGGATGAATATTTAAGCAAACCTCTTGATAAAGAAAAATTAATTAATATTGCAAATAAACTTTTAGAAATAGACAAGGATTAATATATGGATATAAAATTAGAGTTATCTTTAGATAATGTAGAAAGTCTAGAACTATTTTCAGAAATTCTAAAAAAAGATATAAATGGTATTTTAAATGAAGCATTAGAGGAGTATTTTGCAAATCAACAAAAAAAACTACTAGAAAAAAATATGAAAAATGATAATGCACTTACAAATTTAGATTATGATGAATTTTGGGATGGAGTTGATATAGATGACTAACTTAATTAATATTTTTAAAAAAAGTAAAATATTAATACCTGTTTTTATAGTATCTCTTCTTTTAGGTGCTTTTTTATCTTATTATATACCAAGAGTTATGGAAGAGAGCCTGATACAAAATATTATAAAACATTCAAAAAAAGATGTTGAGAAACTTCAAATATTAAGAGAATATTATACAAATAATGTAGTAAGGGATATAAAAAATTATAAAAAAGAAGACTTATCTTTTAGTTATATGCACGAAGGTGTAAATGGAAAACTCCCATTTCCTACAACTCTTATTCATGATTTAGCAAAAATATATTCCCAAAGAAATGATATTAAATTTAGGCTTTATAGTGAATATCCATTTTTAAATAGAAAAAATAGAGTACTTTCTGAGTTTCAAAAAAAAGCTATAAAAGAGGTAAAGAAAAGTAAATCTGGTATATATATAAAAAAAGATACCTTTAATGATAAAGATGTTTTAAGAGTTGCTATTGCTGATTATATGGTTTTACCTGCTTGTGTTAAATGTCATAACTCTCACGAACTAAAAACTTGGAATTTTAAATGGAAATTAAATGATATAAGAGGGGTATTAGAGATTATAACACCAATAGATAAAGAGCTAGAAGAGATGAATAAAGCTAGAAATAAAATAGTAACGGCTTCCCTTGCTCTTATGTTGGTACTTTTTTTATATTATCTATATATTTTACTAAAAAGAGAAAAAGAGCTTACAGATGCAAATGAGGAGTTAAAAGATGAGCTTGACAACTTATTTGATAATTTTGATAAACACGTAATTGTTTCAAAAACAGACTTAAAAGGAAAAATTACTTATGCAAGTAGCTCTTTTTGTAGAATTTCTGGCTATACCAAAGATGAACTAATAGGTAAAAATCACAATATTATAAGAGATGAAACTATGCCAAAAGAGATATTTAGTGATATGTGGAACACTATTATAAATAATAAAGTTTGGCAAGGGGAGGTAAGAAATAAGAAAAAAGATGGAAGTTACTATTGGGTAAATGCTATCATATCGCCTTTGTATGATAATAATTCACAAAAGATAGGATATAGTGCAATTAGAGAAGATATTACAAATAAAAAAAGAGTTGAAGATTTAAATAAAACACTACAATCCAAAATAAAAAATGAAGTAAAAAAGAATATAGATAAAGATAAAGCTATGATAGAACAATCAAGACTAGCTCAAATGGGGGAGATGATATCTATGATAGCTCACCAATGGAGACAACCATTAGCAGCTATTAGCTCTACTAGTATAACTATTAATTTAAAAGCAGAACTAAATACCCTTACTAATGAAGATGCATTAAGCTTATCAAAAAAAATAACTGAATATTCACAACACCTTAGCTCTACAATTAATGACTTTAGGGATTTTTTCAAATCAAATAAAGAGAAAAAACATATATCTTATACTCAAACAATAGATTCTGTTTTAAATATAGTTGAAGTTTCAATTCAAAATAAAAATATAGTTATAGAAAAAAACTTAGAAAGTACTATTTTATTTTATACATACGCAAATGAATTAAAACAAGTAGTTTTAAACCTAATAAAAAATGCAGAAGATATATTAATAGAAAAAGATATAAAAAAACCAAAAATCACAATAGAAACAAAAGATAATATTTTATTTATAAAAGATAATGGTGGTGGAATTGATACAAATATAATAGATAAAATATTTGACCCATATTTCTCTACAAAAAAACAAAAAGATGGTACAGGACTTGGTCTTTATATGTCAAAAACAATTATAGAAGAGCATTGCAATGGCAAATTAACAGTATCAAATGATAAAAATGGTGCTGTATTTAAAGTGGAATTACAAGTGTAAGAAAATTATATATATAACTAGTGGTGCAGATAAGAAGATTCGAACTTCCACGAGCTTAAGCCCACTACCCCCTCAAGGTAGCGTGTCTACCAATTCCACCATATCTGCTATGGTGGAATTATAACTAATAGAAACTTATTAGTTATTTAAAAAATATTAAGAGTTTACAATATTCTCAATTTTTTCAACTATACTTGGGTCTTCAAGTGTAGATGTATCTTGAGTTATCTCTTCACCTTTTACAATACTTCTTAGAATTCTTCTCATAATCTTACCACTTCTAGTTTTTGGAAGGTCTGGAACAAATGCCATCTCATCACAAAGTGCAATAGCACCTATCTCTGTTTTAATTATTTTATTTATCTCTTTTGATAACTCTAATTCATCTGCTGTTTGGTCATTTTTATTTGATGGTACAGATTTTAATACAACATAAGCAAAAATACCCTCACCTTTTATATCGTGTGGTTTACCTACAACTGCTACAGAAGCTACATTATCATGTTTTTTAATAGCTGCTTCAACTTCAGCTGTACCCATTCTATGACCTGATACATTAATAACATCATCAGTTCTACCTGTAATAGTGATATATCCATCTTCACTCATCATAGCACCATCACCTGTAAAATATACTGGTTTTCCATCTTTTTTACAATCACCAAAGTAAGATTTCTTAAATCTTTCACCATCATTCCAAATAGTTCTTATCATTGATGGCCAAGGTTTAGTTACACACATAAAACCTTTTTCACCAATCTCTGTTGGTGTTCCATCCTCTTCAATAATTTCAGCCATAATTCCAGGTAGTGGAAAAGTTGCACAAGCTGGTTTAATTGGAGTAGCTGCTGGAAGTGGAGATACTATATGTCCACCTGTTTCTGTTTGCCAATAAGTATCTACAATAGAACATTGACTTCCACCAACCTCTTCATAATACCACTTCCAAGCAGGTGGGTCAATAGGCTCACCAACAGTTCCAAGAATTCTTAAACTTGATAAATCATATTTAGATGGTTCATTTTCTCCCGTTTTATGAAGTAATCTAATAGCTGTAGGTGCTGTATAAAATTGATTAATTCTATATTCTTCTACCATTCTCCAACATCTTCCTGCATCTGGGAAAGTTGGAACTCCCTCAAACATAACAGTAGTAGCCCCAGCTGCAAGTGGTCCATATACTATATAAGTATGTCCTGTAATCCAACCAATATCAGCTGTACACCAATAAGTATCATTATGTTTAATATCAAATACCCACTCCATTGTCATTTGTGCCCATAAAATATATCCTGCACTTGAGTGTTGTACCCCTTTTGGTTTACCAGTTGAACCTGATGTATAAAGTAAAAATAGAGGGTCTTCAGAATCCATAGGTTCAGATACACAATGAGAAGATTCACTTTTAATCAATTCATTATAAGCATAATCTCTTCCTGCTTTCCAATATATATCTTCACCATTTCTCTCAACGATACAAACTTTCTCAACACACTCACAACCTTCAGATAATGCTGTATCAACAACTGGCTTTAACATATAAGGCTTACCTTTTCTATAAGCCCCATCAGCTGTTACAACTAATTTTGCTTCGGCATCTACAATTCTATCTCTTAAGGCTTCTGCTGAAAATCCACCAAATACAATAGAGTGAATAGCACCAATTTTAGCACAAGCTAACATTGTTACAGCAGCTTCTGGAATCATTGGCATATACACAACAACTCTGTCACCTTTTTTAATATTAAATTTATTTTTAAACATATTTGCAGTTTTACTAACTTTGTAAGCTAGTTCTCTATATGTTATAATTTGTTGGTCACCATTGTCACCTTCAAAAATAATAGCAGCTTTATTTTTCTTATCTTTTAGATGTCTATCAACACATTGATAAGCTACATTCATTTTACCACCATCAAACCATCTGTAAAAAGGTGCATTTGATTCATCTAGTACTGTATCATATTTTTCAAACCAATCGATTTTTTCATCTGCAAATTTTGCCCAAGTTCCCTCATAGTCATTTTTAAATTCATCCATTAATTCATTATATTCACACATATTTTTTATTAAAGGTTCATTAAATCTTTCTTTTTTTGGGTTAAACATATTACTCATCTATTCTCCTAGTGTTTTTTAAATATTTAATATGATTTTATTATAAGTTTATTAAATAGCATTTAAATAGCATTAGTAATTTAATATTATTAATCTATATAAATAGCTCTTTATGTGAGGTATTTTGTAACTTTAAAAATATCATAGAGGTCATTATAGCATCATTTATGGCATTATGCTTGCTTAAATTAGGTAAATCCAACTTTTTCATAATAGTATCAAATCTTAAATCTACATTTTTATTAATGTCACTATATGTTACTTTATCGTAATATAATGCAGAAACTTCTATCTGTTTGTTTGGTAGTTTTATCCCTAATTTTGGTTTGATATATCTATTTACCATAGCTACATCAAACTCTAAATAATATCCAACAAGTTTTCTATTACCAATAAACTCTAAAAACTCAATAATTACTTCATCTATATCTTTTGCATCTTCTAAATCACAAACTCTTATTTGATGTATTTCAATAGACTCTTTTGATAACTCTTTTTTTGGTTTTACAAACCTCTCAAACTTCTTACTTGTAACTATTTTATTATTTTTTATTAAAATAGCACCAATTGATATAATATCATCAAATTTAGGATTAAGACCTGTTGTTTCACAATCAAAACATACATATTCATCATCTATATTCTCATCAAATAGATATAAATATTTAGAGTCTTTTAAGTTCTTTTTATTAAAATAGTTTTGTATAGAATTTAACATAACTAACCTATCATATTTAGTTTATAATGATATGTTAAAAACTTTTTAAATTTATCTACAATTTTAAAACTATCTCTTAATAAATCTTTCTCTAAAGTATTTAATTTATTAGGGTTTATATAATTATCTAACTCTAGTTTTGCATCTATTTTTTGTAATCTAAATTTTAACCTTAATGATAAAAGAAATGTAAAACTCTCTATTATCTCACTTGTAAACTCTCTATCTATTATATTTTTATTATTTAGCTCTTTTAATCTTTCAACTGTATTTGTATCTTTTATATCATACTCTAAACTAAGAGTTCTTACTCCGTGAACAATAGCAAATATTCCACCTTTTTTAATATCTAATTCATCTTTATGTTGTTTTTTATCAACAATAAACTTAGAAAACATACTTAAAGGTGTTTCAAAATTCAATGATGGTTTTGCAAAATGTATATAAAAAGATTGAGTGTTTGTAGATATAGTATGTATATACTCTTTAATATTAGTTAAAAGTTCTTTATCTCCACTTACACAAATAGAATCAAAAAATATAGCTAAATTCATAAGTTTCTCTTCATTTGGATTATGAACAGTATCAAATATCATATTTTTAAACTCACTTACTGTTTTTACCCAAAAAGGATTTGATATCATAATATTGCCTTCACAAGCAGGATATCCAAAAGATATAAGATGTTCTGTAAATTGAGTTGTAAATTTAAGAATATCCTCTTTTGATATTTTACAATTATCATTTAATATCAAAGCATTATCTTGGTCAGTTCTTAGTATCTGTTCACTTCTACCTTCACTTCCCATAATTATTAAAGCAAATTGAGATTTTAACTCTAAAGGTACTAAAAGATTAAAAAGTTTAGAAAAAAGCTTATTATTTAATTGACTAATTAGTTTTGATATATACCTTACTTTTACACCTTTTGCAAATAATACTCTTATAACTTTTACAAAACTTTTACTAGCTCTTTTTAAATCCTCTATGCTATTTGCATTATCAAGTTTTGACATAACTAAATAAGTGTGTGAAGCAAAAAAACTAGTAAGTGAAAGCAAATCTAATATCCCTATAATTTCATCTGATTTTTCATCTTTTACTATAAGCCTTTTTATACCATAATTATTCATTTTTAATTGAGCATTAAATAAAAACTCTTCACTATTTACATATTGTAAATCATAAGTTGCTATTTTTGATATTGGTTCATCAAAATCTATTCTATTTAATATCACTTTTTCTCTAAAGTCAGTATCTGTTACTATTGCTAATTTATTATCAATATCTTTAATTAAAAGAGATGAAGAGTTGTTTTTTTTCATACTTTCTACTGCTTGAAATATAGTGGTATTAGCATCTAAAATTAATACTTTTTGTAAATATGTATCTTTTACACGAGATATCATAAAATTAACAAACTCTTTACTTTGTTCATTTTCTATATTAGAATTTAATTTTTTTGATATAGATTGGAAGAAAAAGCTTTCTAGTTCCTCATTCTGATACATAATTTCCAAAAATAAAGCTCTAGGAAGTGCATAACAAATAGTTTCACAAGTAGTTATAAAGTTGTGTTTTATATTGTTTTCTATCAAACTTATTGGGTCAAAATATTCATTATAAGAGTAAACAGATACTATCTCACTATTTTCATCTTTCTCTTGTACCACACCTTTAATAATAAAAAAAAGGTATTGAGGTTTCTCTTTTATTGTTAATATCTTTTCGTTTTCTTTAAAATATACAATATCTAAAGATGAAACTAATTTTTCAAGATGAAACTCATCTAATCTATTAAATGGTGTAATAGCTTTTATAAAGCTTTTTTCCTCTAAAATACTCATAAAACTCCTTTTATAATAGTTCTTAAAATATTATAGAGTTTTAAAATAGCATTAATATAGCATATAACTATAAATTTAGTTTTGTTTTATTTAGTTCTACACTATTTATTGTTTTAATTTCTGATATTCTATCTGTTGAAAATAGATAATCTTTATTAAATAAGACTATAATAAAAAGAATAAATAAAAATATCAATAAACCTTGTATAGTTGATTTTAAATCGTAAAATATATTTTTTATAACTTACCCCTTATATTGCAAGTAATACTAAAAAAAGGTTAGTGAATTAACACTAACCTTTAAAATTATAAATAAATACTAAAAATTATTTAGCAGCAGCTTTAGCTTCATCAGAATATTTGTATCCTAAATCATAAGCTTTTAAGTTAACTTCGTGTACTTTTGCAGGTACTTTAGAAAGCATAACCTCTTTTAAAACTTCTTTATCAATAGCATCTTCAAAGTTATTAGCAATTGCAAGAGCAATAACAGATTGAGTAATAACATTACCAACCTCTTCTTTTGCAATAGTAATAATAGGAATCTCAACTATATTCCAAGTTTTTCTATCCTCTTCAGTTGGTTTTACTAGATTTGGCTCAATAACAATTGTTCCACCTGGAGTAACACCATCTTTAAATAAGTCAAAACTTACTTGAGCAACAGATAACATAAAATCAATTTCACCATCATTTGCATATGGGTAAAAAATTTCATCATCATCTAGTGTAATATCAACAACTGTAGCTCCACCTCTAACTTGTGAAGTATAAGTTGCAGTTTTTAGTCCATGTCCACCAGTTTTAATTTTTGCAGCTGCAAAAATCTCACCAGCTAGAAGAACACCTTGTCCACCAACACCTGTAAATCTCATTAATGTTCTAGCCATTGTGTTTCTCCTTATATCTTTTTCTTAAACTGATCTTGAGTAACTAAATGCTTAGCAACAGATTTTTGTTGTGCAGCTTTAATATCTTCATACATATCACAGTATTCTCTAGCTTCAGTATCGTGTTTTAATACACCTGTAGGGAACATATTTAATTGCTCCTCTTCACTTAATTTTTCATATTTACTTAATGGAGTAGTAATAGAATCAATCCACTCTAGGTTTTCCATAGCTGATTGCATTTTATTTTTTCTACCAAGATTAATATGACAGTTAGACATAATATCAAAGAAACTAAATCCTTTATGCTCAAAACCTTTAATAAATACTCTTTCAAGTTTTTTAGGGTCAAGCATAGTTTCTCTAGCTACAAAAGAAGCTCCAGAAGCAATAGCAAGCTCACAAGCATCAAAAGTTGGGTCAATATTACCAGCTTTTTGAGAAACAGTCCACATACCTTGAGGAGTAGTTGGAGAAGTTTGAGAATTTGTAAGACCATAGATAAAGTTATTAATAACAATTAAGTTAATATCGATATTTCTTCTACAACCATGAATTGTATGGTTACCACCAATAGCTAGTGCATCACCATCACCAGCTACACACACTACATGCTTATCTGGATTAGCTAGTTTTACACCTGTAGCCCATGCTACAGTTCTACCATGAGTTGTGTGAATTGTATTAAAATCTACATAAGAAGAGAATCTTCCTGAACATCCAATACCAGATATAACACAAACATCATCTTGTTTCCAACCTAGTTTATCTACAGCTCTTACAAATGCTTTTAAGATAACACCATCACCACATCCCCAACACCATAGTGTTGGCATCTTTTCTAATCTTAAGTATTTATCGTAATTAAATGCCATTTTAGAATACCTCCTTAACTTTCTCTACAATTTCGTATGGAGAGATAGCTCTACCATTAACTTTGTATAAACCTTCAATATCAAGTCTTCCAGAAACTCTTTCAACTTCTTCTGTATATTGTCTAATATTTAACTCAACACATAATACATTTTTAGTCATATCTGTAAAATGTTTAATTCTATCAGCTGGACTTGGCCATAATGTAATTGGTCTAAATAAACCAGCTTTAATTCCATCTTTTCTTAAATGTCTAATAGCTTCTTTTGCAGCAAGAGAAACAGAACCATAAGCAATAATTAATACTTCACCATCTTCACCATTAAAATCATCTAACATAAATTCTTCATTAAGCTCTAACTCATCTGTATGAGCCATAACTTTATCTTCAAGTCTTTGGATAAGTTTTCTACAAGTTGTAATCTCTTCAGTAGGGAAACCTTTACCATCATGATGAAGACCTGTAAAGTGATATCTATAACCTTCAAACATAGGGTTAAGAGTAGCAGCTTCAGTTGGACCACACTCGTAAGGTCTATAATCTTCTGGGTTACCATCAAATTTTTTTCTAGGAACTATTCCAGCTTTTACCTCTTCAACTGTAGGAATCATAGCTTTACCATGCATATGACCTAAAGTTTCATCTGTAAGTACAAATACAGGTTGCATAAATCTATCAGCAAGATTAAATGCTCTTACCACTTCTGTATAACACTCAGCTAAGTTACCAGCACAAAGTGTAATTGATCTGTAATCTCCGTGAGATGGGTTTCTAGCTTGTCTAACATCACCTTGAGAAACTCTTGTTGGAAGACCAGTTGATGGACCACCTCTCATAACATTTACAAGAACCATTGGTACTTCTGCCATTTGAGCAAGACCTAAATTCTCAGCTTTTAATGAAACTCCTGGACCTGAAGTTGCTGTTAAAGCTCTTTTTCCAGACATTGCTGCACCAACTGTTGCTGCAATTCCTGCTATCTCATCTTCCATTTGTATAGCAGCTCCACCAGCTGCAGGTAATAGGTCAGATATTGTGTGCATAACTTCACTTGAAGGTGTAATAGGATACCCACCAAAGAACTCACATCCTGCATCAACTGCAGCAATTGCGTTTAAATCATTACCAGTAGATATTATTTCTCTAGTTGCCATTTATTATTCTCCTTATTTACCGTAATTTTCAGGTAATCTATAATTATTTTCTAGAATCGCAGTTTGTCTAGCTTTTGCTTCATCTGTAAGCTTAGCGAACTTGAATCCATCTTCTTTTTTATCTGCAACATAAATTGCAAAATCAGGACATGTTAACTCACAGTCGTTACAACCAATACAAGACTCAGGATGCTCTATACTAATCATCGCTCCTAAAGTTGATGCTGGTTCTTGTTTCATTGAAAGTACACCAGCTGGACATACAGATACACAAATATCACAAGCTTTACATCTTGCTGTATCTACCCATACTGGAGTATTTTCAGGTGCTTTCATTAAAGACATATTTTCCCCTTCATTATTCAATTAATTTAAGAATATATAACTTAAGTATCACTATTAAAGAAATGAAATCATATATTACTGATGCTATGATAACAAATAATGGATAATATTGTTGGAAATTTAGAAATAGATTAAAGAAGAGTTACAAAAGTGTTACAATTTGAAGCAAAAAATGATTAATTAAAATTAATAGAATAAAATCTCTACTCTTCTATTTTTAAATCTGCCTTGTTTTGTAACATTTGTAGCAATAGGATTTGTCTCACCATACCATTTTAGCTTTATTCTTGCTGAATTCACACCATAAAGCTTTAATAATTTTTTTACACTTTTTACCCTTTTTTTAGATAAATTCATATTAAAATCTTCTGTATATGTAGAATCAGTATGACCAGATAAAAGTAAACTGTAACCAAAACACTCATTTGCTATCTCTACAATTGATTTTAAAGTATCAATCTCTTTTAGATTTAATTTATAAGATGATTCATCAAAATGAACCACCCTTTTTATCTTTTTTGTACAGCCATATTTATCAACACAAACACCCTCTGGTGTGTTTAAACATCTATCTCTATCATCAGGGACTAAATCATTATCTTTATCGATAATTATATCACTTGCGAATAAACTAGTTATAATCCCTATAAAAAGTATACTTAATAGATGTTTATACATATTATAATTTACCTAATGACTTTAACTCAGCTTCCACTTTTGCAAATTTTTCTTGAGCAGATTGAAGTCCAGCTTTATTTTCTTCAATTACATTTGCAGGGGCATTAGCTACAAATCTTTCATTTGATAACATACCATTTAATTTATTTATCTCTTTTTCTAATTTCTCTTTTTGTTTTGAAAGTTTAGATATAATAGGTGTCATATCAATTTCACCTGTTGGAAGATATACTTCAAGATTATCAGATACATCTGTAATACTATTTTCAACTTTTGCATCTACAAACTCTATATTTTCAACTTTTGCTAATTTTTCAATAAATGGTTTAGCTAATTCAGTATCAATTCCTTTAAAAATAAATAATTTTAAGTATGCTTTAGGAATTTTTGAATTACCCATATCAATAACTACTTTGGCTCTTCTAATTGCAGTTATAGATTCTTCAATAACTTTGAATAACTCCATAGTTTTAACTTGTGTTTTGTCATCTAATGATGTACCATAAAAACAAACCCTAAACTTTTCTTGATTTAAATCTTTTTTATCAACCTTTGGAAAACTTTGTATCATTAAACTTTCATTATTTTCTAGTGTTGTACCTGATAGTTTATGATATAAATGGTCTGCAATAAATGGCATAAAAGGTGATATCATTTTTAATGTCTCTTTAAAAATCATTCCAAGTTCAATAATACTTTCTTTATTTCCTTTAGAGTATTCAATACCCCAATCACAAAATTCTGTCCATACGAACTTATAAATAATTGATGCAGACTCATTAAATTTAAAACTATCAAGAGTTCTTCTAATATTTAATAATGCATCATAAAATTTTAAATACATATATTTACCAAGAGGTGTTTTAAATTTATATGATTCTTCTAAGTCTGGAAATGTATCCATATTTAGTTGTAAAAAATTTGTTGCATTATAAAGTTTATTTGTAAAATTTCTAAATTGCTCTAAATTTTTTGCACCTAGTTTTATATCCCTACCTTGAACTGCTAAATATGCTAAAGTAAATCTAATAATATCTGCACTATGCTCCTCAACCATATCAAGTGGGTCAATCACATTACCTTTTGATTTTGACATTTTAGCACCGTGTTCATCTCTTACTAATGCATGCATATAAATATCTTTAAATGGTAACTCTTTTGTAAAATGTTCACCCATCATCATCATACGAGCTACCCAAAAAAACATAATATCAAAACCAGTTATTAATAAACTATTTGGATAGAAATCTTCCATATCAGTATCATTATATAACTCTTTTAACTCACCATTATTTCCCCAACCAAGTGGAGACATAGCCCATAAAGCACTACTAAACCAAGTATCAAGAACATCTGGGTCTTGTGTATAGTTTTTATTTTTACATTTTGGACAACACTCTGGATTGTCATTTTTATCTGCCCATTGATAATTACAATTTTTATCATCACAAGTAAATACAGGTATTCTATGTCCCCACCAAAGTTGTCTTGATATACACCAAGGTCTTAACTCATCCATCCAAGCAGTATATGAATTTATCCAATGTTCAGGGTGAAAATTATTATGTGCTTTTGTTTTATCTATAGAATTTTTTGCTACTTTTTCATCCAAAAACCATTGTTGCGATATAAAAGGTTCAACAATATTTTTACATCTATAACAATGTCCAACTTGATGAATATGCTCCTCTATTTTAACAATATATCCAGCTTCCTCTAATGCTTTTACTATAATAGGACGAGCTTCTAATCTTTCAAGTCCTGCAAACTCTCCACAATAATCATTTAAAATACCTTTTTCATCAAATACTTTTATAAACTCTAAATTGTGTCTTTTTCCAACTTCGTAGTCATTTTGGTCATGAGCTGGAGTAACCTTTACAACTCCTGTCCCAAACTCCATATCAACATGAGTATCTGTAATAACTTTAATTTTTCTATTTGTTAATGGTAAAAGAACCTCTTTTCCTACAATATTACTATATCTACTATCATCGGGGTGAACCATAATAGCAGTATCTCCAAAATATGTTTCGGGTCTAGTAGTTGCTACTTCAAGCTCACCACTACCATCTGCAAATTTGTATATCATAGTATAAAATTTACCATTTACTTCATCATGTTCAACTTCAATATCACTTAATGCACCATCGTGTGTACACCAATTTACCATATAATTATTTTGAGTAATATGACCATCATTATACAAAGATACAAAAGCCTCTTTAACAGCTTCGTGTAGTCCACTATCAAGAGTAAATCTTTCTCTTTTCCAAGCAGGAGTAACACCTAATTTTCTCATTTGATGTACAATATTTCCTCCACTTGTCTCTTTTTGTAACCAAGCTCTCTCTAAGAATTTTTCTCTACCTATTTCCTCTTTTGTAGTACCTTCTGCTAAAAGTTGTTTTTCAACTACATTTTGAGTTGCTATCCCTGCATGGTCAGTCCCTGGTTGCCATAGAGTTTTATAACCATCCATTCTTTTATATCTTGTAATTATATCTTGTAATGTAAATGTAAGAGCATGACCTATATGTAAGCTTCCTGTTACATTTGGAGGTGGCAT
>Ga0193965_1000431_pt1 | contig 13511 bp, 15 predicted proteins | sample FB_8_MG_FD_140330 | JGI IMG/M metagenome (GOLD analysis project Ga0193965, IMG submission 140330) | Microbial mat bacterial communities from the Broadkill River, Lewes, Delaware, United States - FB_8_MG | ecosystem: Environmental > Aquatic > Freshwater > River > Microbial mats | place: USA... | reverse complement strand
TCTTGATTCTATCGCTCAAGAGGTTGAGGGTTTAGTGGCAAAAGGGTATTATGATTTCTCTTTTGTGTCTCAAGATTCCTCCTCTTACCTTCGTGATCAAAATATCAAAGATGGTTTATCACTTTTAATTCAAAGAATCGAACTTATAGAGGGTGTAAAATCTGCTAGGATTCTTTACCTTTATCCATCAACTACAACTATAACACTACTCAAAAATATTGCAAAAAGTGAGATTTTTCATAACTATTTTGATATGCCGATTCAACATATAAATGATGAGATGCTTCGTATGATGAAAAGAGGTTTTGGAAAAGATAAAACTATAGAACTACTCGATTTTATGCGTAAACTTCCAAACTCATTTGTAAGAACAAGCTTTATAGTTGGGCATCCAAATGAAACCCAAGAGATGTTTGATGAGATGTGTGATTTTGCTCGTGAGTTTGGTTTTGATAGAATCAATGTTTTTTCATATTCAGATGAAGAAACAACTTCTGCCTATGATATGAGTGAGAAAATATCTGATGAGATTATTGCTAATCGTACTGAAATTTTGGGTGAGATAGCAGCTGAGTGTACTACAAAATCTTTAACTCAAGAGATTGGTAAAGAGATTGAGCTTATAATTGATGGAGAATCTGATGAGCATGAGTATCTCTTAAGTGCCAAAAAAACTATCTGGGCACCTGAAATTGATGGTGAGATTTATGTAAATGATAGAACTAAAGATGAAGATTTGGAGTTTGGTATAATTTACAAAGCAAAAGTAACCGAACTCATTGGGGATATTTTAACTGCAACAGTTGATAATGCTTGATACAAAAACTCTTCATCTGCTAAAAGATACAAAGAATCTTTTAGCATTTTCTGCAGGGGTTGATTCCTCTGCTCTTTTCTTTTTACTCCTCAAACACAAAATCCCTTTTGATATTGCAATAGTCAATTATAATACAAGAAAACAAAGTTTAGATGAGCTAGCCTATGCTAATGAGTTAGCAAAGATTCATAAGCTTAAATGTTTTTCTTACTCTTGTGAAAAAATAGAAAAAAACTTTGAATCTAAAGCTAGAGAGATTCGCTATAACTTTTTTGAGAATCTCATCCAAGAACATAAATACAAAAATCTACTTACTGCGCACCATTTAGGTGATAGATTTGAGTGGATGCTTATGCAGTTTTGTAAGGGTGCTGGTTGTGCTGAGATTGCAGGGATGAAAGTTATAGAATCAAGAGATTCTTATAATATTGTACGCCCTCTTTTACAACTTGATAAGCAGGAGTTATTACACTATTTACAAGATAATAATTTAAAATATTTTGAAGATGAGAGTAATTTGGATGAGGATATAAAAAGAAATGAGTTTAGACATAACTACTCTATGCCTCTTTTGAATAAATATTTATCAGGAATTAAAAAAAGTTTTGATTATATAGATAGTGATAGAGAGATTTTGATTCAAGAGGTGCAAGTGCAAACTATAGATTCTCTTGGTTACTTTAAAAATACAGATAATATGAGAACAAATATATTTACAATTGACAAATATTTAAAATCGCAAAACTATATGCTCTCTGCTAAAGAAAGGGAACTTTTAAAAGGGAATAAAACAGTTGTTGTAGGGAGAAAATTTGTTATCAATCAAGATAACAGATATATATTTATCGCAAATTTTATACAAAACACACCTATGACAAAAGAGTTTAAAGAGTTGTGTAGAGCCTTAAAAATAGAACCTAAGTTACGACCTTATCTTTATCAAAACAGCAAAAGTTTTTTAAAGCTCAAAGAGTTATTGGGTAGTGTTTGATTCTGTAGTATTTGTCTCAACTGGGTCACTATAAATCTTCATGCTAAATGTTGAATATATCATTTCACCATCTCTTTTAAAATCTATTGGAAAATTAATTCCTATTATCCAATCACTTTTGTTTATAGAATCTAAGAAGTCGTAAAAGCTTTTTGGTGAACTCATTTGGGATGTTGTATTTACATCATAAACTATAAACTCACCCTCATTTTCAGCTTTTATCCGTTTTGAAAGGGTTAAAGATTTAAAATAGTTTTTATTTTGTTTTAAAAATTTTTCTTCAGAAAAAGATGTTTTTAATGCTGTAATAATATGACGATTATCCCCTTGCATATCTTTTAATAAAGTTAATATTTCAGAGTTAAAATTATCTAGTTTTTTTACATTTTTAGATATTTTTTTGATTTGAGCTCTTTTCATTCTATACTCTTTTCCTTGAGGAATCAACAAAGAGAATGAAAACACTAGTACAAAGATTAGCAATATAAAAGATAATATTGTAATATATATACTTTGGCGAGAAATATTAATTTTCTTCATCAAGTTCCTCTTCTTCTTTATCTATATAATTTGTTGATACAAAATTTAGCCAACCATTCTCTTGTGGATAAAAGCTACTGTAAGTTCTATGAAATATTGAACGCAATGGAGCTTGTAGCATAAAATTATATACATCTTTGTTAGGTGTAATTCCATGTAAAATAAGACCATTTTCAAGTAAAGAGGCTCTTGAGAGTGTTATTCTTTGTGGAACCAAATCAAATAAATTTGTGATAGAATCTTTGAGCACAGTATTTTTTGTATATACAATCTCAGATAAGGCATTTTGTTTTTCTATAAATGCTATTTGATTTTGCATTGTATAAATACTAGTGTTTAGATCATTTCCTTTTTGATAAAGCTCTATTTTTTCTTGCTCAAATCTATAATCTTTAAAAAGTAAGAAAAAGTATGTAAGTGATAACATCAATAAAGTTATTGCAAAAAATATAAATAACAATTGCATATCATCAGTGAATGCACTTTTTTTTCTAGAATCTACATAACTATATTTCATTTGGATTCCAATTTTGCAAGATTACAAACTTCAATTGAGAGGTTGATTTGTCTAATATATACACTTAAAAACATCTCCTCTTCAAGAAACTTTTTCAAGTCACCACTTACCCCTAAAGCATCTGCAATATAAACACTTTCAATAAACTGACTATTAAATTTTTCATCTTTATAAAATGCGTTTACAGCTCTTTGTATTATTAAAAATATATGATAATCTCCTGTAAAACTAGTGTTTTCTTTTTGTGGAGATTCACTTGTTGAGATCTCAAGCTCTTCTATTAACTCCTCTTCAACATCTTTATCATCTTCAAAATCACTCATATCATCAAAACTATCTAAATCTTCTATATCACCAAAATCATCAAGAGAATCTATATCATCAAGGGAATCCATCTCATCTAAAGAATCTATATCATCAAGAGAATCCATCTCATCTAGTGAATCCATATCATCTAATACATCTACATCACTTAAATCAATATTATCATCCATTGTCAAATCATCAACATCATCATCAATAATAAGTTCTTCTGTATCTGTAGCATGATTTAATTCTAAGTATGTCCCATATAAGAGTTCTGAATTATCGAACATTGTTATTGAGATATGATCTTCTTCTATCAAAATAAACATTGCCATATAACTATCTATTTTATCTTTAAAAAAATTACTCAATATAACAAAAGGGGAAAATATAAAATCTAAACCGATTTTTGAATATACTTTTTTTAAACTTTCTAGTTCTGATTTAGATGTATGGTATGTCCAACTATCATGATAACATACATGATTCGTTTCATTTACATCAATGAAATCTGTGATTCTATCGTTTGCACAATTGGGAATAGCACCTTGTGATTTTGCTTTATCTAGTATAGAGATATAAAAATATGGTGATTTTTTGATATAAAAATTTATAAACTCATACATTTTTTTATCTAAAACTACAGAATCAAAAGTTTTTTCAATACTCTCAACAATTTCATCTTTAGAGCATACTTCAATATATACCAATGTGTTAAACTTATGTACAACAATATTAACAAATACTTTTTGATATAAGATATCTAATATTTTATTTAACACCTATTTCTCCACATAAAGGATGTGCTTTAGCATAACTTTGTTGTTTCAAAGAGCTACCAAGTTTTGTATATATTTGTGTTGTAGCCATTGATGAATGTCCAAGTAGTTCACCAACATCAACTATAGGTGCACCCCCATTTAGTAATGCTGTCGCATAGGAGTGTCGCAATTGATGTGGAGTCACTTTTAAAGAGATTTTTTTGAACATTTTGGTTACGGTATATCTTAAACTATTTTCGCTTAATTTGTTACCATCTTTTTCAAAAAGGAACTCTTTTTTAGGTTTTTGAAGTATATATTGATTAAGGAGTTCTTTTGTAGATTGCAGTAAAGGGACATCTCTATGTTTATTCCCTTTTCCTAAGACTCTAATCCACTCCTCTGATATATCTGATAACTTAAGAGAGTTTAATTCTGAGATACGAAGTCCTAGAGTATATAATAGTACCACTATAACTTTTTCTTCAAAGGTTGCATGGCTTAATGCTTCTAATATATGTTCGTGGGAAATCGGTTTTGGTAATGTTTTGGCAACTTTTATACTATCATCTGCTTTTAAAAAACTTTTTATATCGTTTTCATTGAGATAAGCTACAAAACCTCTTATAGCACTCAGTTTTTTAGAGATTGTTTTAGGGTTTAATGATGCAATTTTTATACGATATGGCATAAGGTTAAAAACTAGAACTTCATTCTCTTGTAAAACCTCTACATATTTTAGAGCATCTTTTATAGATTCATCATAACTTTTAATTGTTAAATCAGAATATCCTCTTAGCTCCTCAAGAGATTCTAAGTATTTAATTCTATATTTATTTATTAACTTTTTCAAGAAGTTTCTCAAATATTTGATGATATTTTGCAGCACTATCAATTAGCTCTTTATCTGTAATTACACTTGGTGCTAACTTTACATAAGAGCTTAACATTATTTGACATATTAATCTCATTTTAGCTTTATCTGCAGGAGATATTATATCGTTATTGGCAATATCGTCTATCTCTTTCATATACTTTTTTCCATCATCTATATATGCAACATACAATAAAGAAGTTTTAGATTGAGCCATGACAGTTGATGCCATACGGTTATATATATCTATTGCAAACGCTTCATTAGCTAATTTGTACGCCTCTTTATATTCACCTATTTCATAATAATATTTTGCTTGTATAGATTTTTCATAAGATGGGTTAGCAAGAAAATAGCCCGCCATCACAAGGAGTGTAAAAAATGCAAATAGTGGGAAAAAGAATCTACTTCTCATGTTTGAGTAGCCCATTTTTAATCACAGTTCTAGCTTCTTCCATATCCATATTGGAAATATTTATTAAATCACTAATATAATAGTTAATAGTACCAAATGGCTTAGGTATCACAAATTTATCCCAACTATTTACCTGCCAATATGCTGATGGTTTAATCTCTACTAAAACAATATTAACCTTAGCTTTTTGAGCCATAACTATGATTCCGTCTGCAACTTCATGCCGAGGACCTTTTGGGCCATCTGGTGTTATTCCTAAGTCATAGCCATTTTTTATCTCTTTTATAGATTGTATCAAGGCTTTTGCTCCACCTCGAGTGCTAGAACCTCTTATGGTTTCAAATTTAAAAAAGTTTAAAGTTTTTGCTATTAGATTTCCATCAAAATGTTGTGATATTAAAAGTTTTACATGGGGAGTTTTTCTAAAAATTGTATAAGCATAAGGAATCATTAATAGTTCCCCATGCCAACACGCCATTATTATTGGTTTGTCACCAATTGTTTGTGGAGCATGAAAGTTTTTTTTATTTGTAAGATAGAGTAATCTAATTAGTAATGAACCTATAAGAGGAACTATTATAAGTGCTAAAAAGCGAGTTACTCTTTTAAACAACTATTTCACCAGTTAAAATAGTTCTTGCTATTGAAGTAATTTTAACATCTCTAAATTGCCCAAGAAGTTCATCTGAGCCTTTTACTTTAATTACTATATTGTTATCACTTCTTCCAGATACATAATAATCTTGTACCAACTCTTCAAAATAAACTCTATAGGTTTTTCCAAGATAAGTGGCATTGTGTTCATCTATAATTTTTGTGTGTTCAGCTTGTAATTGTGATAATCTTGCAGATGCTATGTCCGAATCTACCATTGGGAGATGCTCAGCTTCTGTCTCTGGTCGAGGTGAATACTTAAAGGAAAAAAGTTGATTAAATCTCACTTTTTCTAATACATCCATAGTATCTTCAAAATCTTCATCACTCTCACCTGGAAAAGCAACAATTATATCAGTAGAGATACTTACATCTGGGCAAACACTTTTAAGTTTTTCAACACGATTTAAGAACCACTCTTTAGAGTAACCTCTTTTCATATCTTTTAAAACTTTTGTTGAACCACTTTGTAATGGCATATGCATAGATTTACAGATTTTTGGGTTTGAAGCAAACTCCTCTATAAATTCATCATCCATATGAAAAGGGTGTGGAGAGGTAAAACGGATTCTCTCTAAGCCATCTATTTTACTTAATCGTCTTAAGAGTTCAGTAAAGTTTACTTTTTCATGTTCACCAGAAAAGCGACGACCATAATTGTTAACATTTTGACCTAAAAGAAAAATCTCTTTTGCGCCAGATTCTACTGCTCTTAATGCTTCGTTATAGATGAGAGAATCTGGAATTGAAACCTCTTCACCACGAGTTTTAGGCACAATACAATATGTACAAGATTTATCACACCCCATTGAGATATTGATAAACGCTTTTACTTTTGATGAGCGAAAATCTTTAAAAGCAAATTCACTCTCATCATAATTAATATCTATCTCTACTGCTTTGTCTTTATGTAAAACATCTGTAATTTTAGATACATCTCTAGCACCTAAAACAAAGCTTACATAAGGTGCTCTTTTAAAAATCTCTTTGCCCAAATGTGATGCAGTACAACCACAAACACCAATTTTTGCACCATCTTTTTTCTTTTTCTTAAAAACACCAAGTTCAGAGAAAAGTTTTGAAACTGGTTTTTCTCTTACTGAACAAGTATTTATCAAAATTAGGTCTGCTGATTCAAAGTCTGTAGTAGGTTCATAACCCTCTTTCTCTTTTAACTCAGCGATCATATGTTCAGTATCACGAGAGTTCATAGCGCAACCCAATGTTTCAATAAATAGTTTTTTAGACATTTTAACTCTTTAGTTTACAATGTGTACTTGGTACATATATTCATTGTCTGCTAAACCAAACTTTACTTCACTCATATAAAAACTTTTGCCTTTTGCTTCAAAATGATCTTGAAGTTCAAGTAAATCTTTATGAGAATTTTCTCTATCAAAATAGAGTATTACGCTATCATCTTTTTCTGCCATTGCTTCTATTTTTGATAATTCAGCTTTTTTAGGTTTTACATTAATTTCTGTTCTTGCAAATTTTAAATCCATAGTTCTAATCCTTAAGTTTGGTACAATATCTAAGATCTAGTCCCGATATGTTATGTTTTACACAGAGAGTGCGTTATAAAAGTTTTGCATTATAGTTAAAATCTACTAAAAATCCCATTAAACTCAAATTTATAGAATTAAGGTATAATTTTACTCTTCATAAGAAATCCCCCATTATTTACACATTTTATTTTTTATGAGATTACCCACTAAAGGAGATACCTATGGAAAAAATATTAGATATAGCAGAAGCAATTGCCCATGAGAAAAATCTACAACCAGATAAAGTTTTAGAAGCTTTACAAACTGCATTTGTACAAACAGCAAAAAGAGTAATAGATAGAAACTTTGCATTTGAAGCAGTTGTTAACAATAAAACTAAAGCAATAGAAATTATTCAAACAATTACTGTAGTTGCAGATGAAGATGAAAAGTTGCAAGATGAGCAAATCGCTCCTGCATATATCTCTATCACTGATGCAAGAGATTATGATGATCAAGTAGAGCTTGGTGATCAACTTCAAGTTCCTCATGACTTAGAAGAGTATGGAAGAACTGCCGCTTCTCAGCTTCACAGAGAGATAGAGTTTCACATCCAAAGACTTATTGAAGATGAACTATTTAATAAATATAAATCAAAAATTGGTACTCTTGTATCAGGTAGAGTAATTAGAGTAGATTCTAAAAATTCTACATATATAGAAGTTGATGAAATTCGTGCTATATTACCTATGAAAAGCCGTATTAAAGGTGAAGTATTTAAAGTGGGTGACCATATAAAAGCTGTTGTAAGACGCGTTAATATGGATAAAGAAAATGGGATTGAAATTGAACTATCTCGCACAAGTCCTAAATTTTTAGAGGAACTTTTATCACTAGAAGTACCTGAAATATCTGATGGTACAGTTATAATAGAAAAATCTGCTCGTATCCCAGGTGAGAGAGCAAAAATTGCATTAATCTCTACACACCCACAAGTTGATGCAGTTGGAGCAACAGTTGGTGTAAAAGGTGTTCGTATAAATGCTGTTAGTCAAGAGTTAATAGGTGAAAATATTGACTGTATTGAATACACAAGCATCCCTGAGCTTTTCATCTCTCGAACTATGAGTCCTGCAATAATTTCTCATGTTGAAATTATAAAAAATGATGAGGGTGAAAACGAAAAAGCGATTATCACACTTCCAGCTGATCAAAAATCTAAAGCGATTGGAAAAAGTGGTATAAATATCCGTCTTGCTTCTATGCTGACTGGTATGAATATTGAACTTGTTGAAACTGACAATACAACAAATGAAGAAACAGGTGAGATTGAAGAAGCTAAAGATGGTGTTGATGCACTTGAAGCATTATTTAACTAGTTTTTAAAAATAGATTCTCCTCAATAGGGAATCTATTTTAACCCTTATACTAAAAAAATTCTAAATCATCCTCTTCTAACTCTATACTCTCTTCATAAAACAAAGCTTCAATTTCAATACAATTATTTGCAAATGACGCATCAAAATAATGAATATCATCTGTCAATTGCTCTTCAAATATACTTTTAATCCAATTTTCCAAATCTACACCTAAACCTGTAAGCATTTTAACAAGCATCAAACGCTTCTCTTGATTCTCTAATTGTTCACTATTTAGAGTGTTAAGAAATTCAATTAGTTGATTAAAAGTTCTCATTATAATTGGAAAAGCACTCATAGAATCTACAGAATAATAAAAATCTAATAAAACATTATTTACTAATTGTATTTGATTTAAAGAATCCTCTCCACTCATCTCTTCTAAGTCATATAGTAGTGCATTGTAATCATCTAATTGTTCTACAAAGTTTTCAACTTTATCTGTAATTGTTGAATCTAGACTACTCATAAATTCAGCTGCTGTCACTTTGCTATCTTGATTGAATCTAATATCTGATAGTCTATCTTCTAGTGAACTATGTTGCTCTTGTTTATCAATATCTCTGTTGATTGGTGAAGATGTTAATCTTACACATTGCTTAGAAAAATATTCATCTAAAACACCTTTAAAGTTCATATCTAATAAATCAACTAATTCAAAATAAACTTTTTCATTAAAATCTTGAGTGGTTTCAATATAGTATAAAACAAGTGTATTTTTCAATTCTGAACAAACTAAATGTATATCACCTAATGCTATATTTTTATCATCAAAATAATCTAACATAATATGAATAATAGGACAATTTCCTGCCTTATTTTGACCATCAATAACGCCAATCATATAATCAAGTACTCTTGAACCAAAATGTTTTATAAAGAGTGATGGGTGGATAGCATAAGGTTGAAAAACTTTTTTAACTCTTTCTCTTTTAATCCATTTGTTTTCTATTATTTTTTGATCTTTTTTGAAGTTCTTTCCGATAGTTTCTAAATTTAAAAAATCTTTAGTATTCATCTTTTTACCTTAGGCTATTAATTATATTTACTATACCTAAAATTGGTAAAGATTCATCAACAGCACCTATATCAACAGCTTGTTTTGGCATACCATAAACAGTACAAGAGTTTTTATTTTGCGCATAAGTTTTTGCTCCAGCTTTTTTCATCGCTAAGAGTTTATTTGCTCCATCTTCACCCATTCCAGTTAATATTATACCAACTCCCATCATACCAACCTCTTTCGCCATTGATGCAAAAAGTACATTAACACTTGGTTTATGAGAGCTAACTTTTGGGTAGTCTTTTAAGGTTACCTCATAAGTGAATCCTACTTTTTTCACTTCCATATGTAAATGTCCCGGAGCAATCAACACACGACCAGCCAAAAGTTTATCACCCTCTTGTGCTTCTTTAATATCAGAAAAAGATATCATTGAGTTTAATCTATCAGCAAACGATTTTGTAAAACCTGCTGGCATATGTTGTGTAATAACTATTGCTGGATGGTTTGGTTTTAAGTGTGATAAAATCTCTTCAATTACCTGTACACCACCAGTAGATGAACCAATTGCAACTATTTTTTTTGAAGCAGGTAATGCTGAATTTTTTCCATATTCACTTTCATTTAATAAATATTTTTTTGAAGCTACATTAGCATTAAATCTTACTTTTGCTCTACTTGCTGCACGAACTTTTTGAATAAACTCTTCAGTTTTATCATCAAAAAATTTGCCTAAATTCACATTTGGTTTATGTATAATATCTACAGCACCCATCCTTAGTGCATCTATCGCGGCACTACTCCCTTTTGCTACCATTGTTGAGCACATTATTACAGGGATTGGCTTTTGTTTATTTATCGTTTGTAAAAACTCTAATCCATCCATTTTAGGCATCTCTATATCCAAAATAAACACATCAGGTAAACCAACTTTTTTAAATACTGTAAAAGCATCTACTGGATTGGGTGCTGTCCCTATTAGCTCTATATCGTGTACATTAGCAAAAATTTTTTTAAAAGCGTTTCGAACAACAGCTGAATCATCAATTGCAAATACTTTTATCATTAAAAAAACTCCAATTCGCTTTCATCCACCTCTTCTTCATTAGGTGTCAAAGCATTTTTCATAAAAGCGATATTATTTTCCAAAGAGTGTTCAAATATATAAACATCTTTAAATAATCTATCAACAAACATATCCATTAAATTTGTATTTGTGTCATCTATTATAGCTACCAAATAATCAAAAGCTTGAAACGATGATGGCTGTATAGTTGCTAAATCTAAGTTTTGTAAATATTTAGCAAAATCATTAAAAATAGGAGCTACATCATGAATCTCTTTATTTGAATTGAATATATTAGAAATCTCCTCTATTTTTTCAGCTATATTATTAATAAGTTCAGGTGAGAGTTCTCCACTTCGAAGTGAATGATTCATCTCCATAAGCTCATCTACTATAAACAAAGAACTACCCTCATACATATCAAAAAATTCATCTAAGTCATTTGATAATTCTGAGCTTCCCGTATCTATATTAACATCTCTTCTACTTACAGATTTAATCGTATAATACACGCTTAATATTTTAAAAATTTTATCTTTTAGCTCTTCAATAGAACAATCTGTAAATATAAATTCATCCAATTTTTTAATTAAATGAAGAGATTCTACAGCATAATCTACAATTCCAATGAGTACAATTCTTTTGTTATAAGAGCTTATAGCTTCATAAAAAGCATCTGATAAATTATTTTTCTCACTTAAATCCAACAAAACAATATCTATATTATTATTCATTAGTGTAAAAGTTAAATTATCTAATTCTATTTGAGTAAGATTTCTTTGATTTGCAGTATCAAAACAGTCTGTAATTTCATTAAAATTTTCTATACTTTTATCACTTAACAAAAGTATGTTATATCCCTGCGCTAAAAATTTTAAATAATGGCTATGTTGTTTTGTTGTCATTTTCTTGCTCCAATATTAAATCTATTTTTTCGTAAGATGGTTGTAAAACATCTTTAAAGTAACTACTTGATGCTTTTTGTATATAGTTTTTAAAGCTATGTAGTTTTACCTCTTGTTCATGACTTATATCACCTTTTTTTTGTTTTAAAAGTTTTTTAAAGTCTTGTTTTTTTTGAGCTAATTCGTATATAGTAAGTCCAAAACGCCTACTATATTTAATAATATCATCATCTATCATAGCAATATATTGCTGATGATCATCATCAAATAGATAATTTTTTATTGAATAAGTATCTTTAAAAATACCTCTAACATCTCCAAAGAAATTATCAAATTGATAGTGTAAATATTTTGTATTTTTAGCTCTATTTAACACAAAAAGGATTTTTTGTTCTGGGTTTATCCCTTTGATTATTGAATATATAACACTAGCATTAATCCCATCTTGCTCACCATCAAGTAGTGGAATCACAACTAAATCTATAAAATAGACCATCCCACTCTCAGCCATTGCATCCAATACCATTGTAGTTGTTTTATTCCCACCAACATCAAAGCATGCTGTTTCATCTTTAGAGATAATTTCTGTTATTTTATCTCTTAATATTGATGAAGATACTTCAACAATCTCTCTTTTAGTAAGTTTACTATCTCCGTAACTTAAGCAGTCATTATTTTCATCATCAAACTCATAATAAGAGATTGCTTTTTTATTATTATATTCAAAAAGATAAGGTGTTAATAATTGCATTGAGACTGTGCTTTTACCTACACCACCTTTACTTGAAACTACCATTATTTTAAGGTTTTTTTTCATCTTTAAACTTTCTTTCTATACATTGCTGTTCTCACTTGTTCTAATTGTGAGATATTAATCATATTTAAATTTTCTGTATGTGAAATAAAAAAGTATCCCCCAGGATTCAATTGGTGAATTACATTATCAACAACTTTTTGTTTAGTTTCATCATCAAAATAGATAAGAACATTACGCAAAAATATTAAATCAAACTTTCCAATATTTGAATTAGGTTCTAATAAATTACCTTTTTCAAACTTCATATTTGGAATTAAAGAGCGATCTATTAAAAATTTTCCTTGGTGAGACCCTTTCCCTTTTAAACAATATTTACTACGAAGAGCTGATGGTATTTTATCTATCCAACTCTCAGGATATAAACCGATTCTTGCTTTTTTAATCACTTCTGAGTTTATATCAGTTCCATAAATTTCCCAATCTGCATTGGCCATAACACTATCAACTAACATAGCAGTACTGTATGCTTCAGCACCAACACTAGATGCTGCACTCCAGACTCTAAATTTTTGTTTATATGGGTGATTTGGAAGAATCACTTTTTGAATAAACTCAAAATGCTCTATCTCACGAAAAAAATATGTTTCATTTGTTGTTATTAAATTTACCATCTCTGTTCGTTCAATAGAATTAACCTGTACTAAACGGAGATAATCAGAATAGCTATTTAGCTTATAAAAAAGCATTCTTTTTAAAAGACGACTCTGAACTAATAATCTTTTTTTATCATTTAAATCAATTCCAGCTTCTTTAAAGATTATCTTTTGAAAAACATGGAACTCATTTTCTTCAAGTATTGGAGGTGCCATTATCTACTTAAACCATCCATTTTTTAATAGCTTCACCAAGCTTAAGCATATTTACTTTGCCTATTATATCTTGTGCTCCTGCTGTGAGTAGTGTATTCTCCATATTATCGTTTGACATATTTGTGTGTACT
>Ga0193965_1000428_pt1 | contig 13561 bp, 14 predicted proteins | sample FB_8_MG_FD_140330 | JGI IMG/M metagenome (GOLD analysis project Ga0193965, IMG submission 140330) | Microbial mat bacterial communities from the Broadkill River, Lewes, Delaware, United States - FB_8_MG | ecosystem: Environmental > Aquatic > Freshwater > River > Microbial mats | place: USA... | reverse complement strand
TTATATCACTATTACTGGTAGAACTGATGATGTTATCAATGTATCAGGTCACAGAATGGGTACAGCTGAAGTAGAAGCAGCTATCAAGAAACATGACAATGTAGCCTCTGTAGCAGTCGTAGGGAAACCACACCCTATCAAAGGTGAAGGTATCTTTGCCTATGTAGTACTCAAGTCAGTTCCAGTAGCTCACGGTGATGATGTAGCGGATGAACTAGAGACTATGAAAGAGATCAATGCAGTTATCAAACAAGAGATTGGTGCTATCGCTCTATGTGATGCAATGATATTTGTTCCAGATCTTCCAAAAACAAGATCAGGTAAAATCATGAGAAGAATTCTCCGTTCACTAGCAAAAGGTGAGGAGATCACTCAAGATACATCAACACTAGAAGATCCATCTATTGTCGATGTAATTGCATCTAGAATGTAAACCCTTATCCTACCTCTCTTGAGGTGGGATATATAAAAAATCATAATTCAAATCAAGATACCCCTTGGATATCTCTTCAAATATATTTGTTTTTGTATGAAGAAGAACTAATTTTGGTTTCGAACATATAGCTTTGAAAGCTGGACTTTAGTCTCCCTCTACTTCTTACAAAACTCTCTTAGCTCATCCAAGGTCAACGGTTTGGCATAGTAATAACCTTGTATCTCATCACAACTAATCTTTTTTAAGAAATCTAATTGTTCTTTAGTCTCTACACCCTCTGCAGTGATAGAGAGACCGAAAGTTTTACCGAGGGTGATAATAGCTGTTGCTATGGCTACACTCTCTTTTGAATGAGGTAAATCGTCTATAAATGACTTATCAATTTTGAGTCTAGTCACAGGAAGTTTTTGTAGATAACTAAGTGATGAATAACCTGTACCAAAATCATCAATGGCAAGATCAATATTCATATCTCTAAATTTTTGTAACAAGTTTAAAGACTCTACATCATTTGTTGCCAAATAGCTCTCCGTAATCTCTAGCTCTATATCACTCGCTTCTATATTTGTCCTCTCTATGACATTGCGGACAGTCTCTAACATATTACTTTGTGACATTTGAACAGTAGAGAGATTGATACTAATTTGTTCTAGATGATAATTTTCTCTCTTTAGTAATACAAAATCTTTACATGCTTGCTCGAAAATCCACTCACCTAAAGGAATAATCATACCCGTCTCTTCAGCTAGAGATATAAACTCATCAGGACGAACCAACCCATCAGGACTATTCCATCGTATTAAAGCTTCTATTGCTATTATTTTTCCCGTTATTGCTGAGACTTTAGGCTGATAGAGTAGAAAGAATTGACTAAAATCTTTCATAGCACTTTTCATATTATTAATCATATTAATTCTACTTCGAAGCTTTTGAACCATTTCAAGTGTAAAGTAACAATAGGTATCACCGCCATTGTTTTTAGCTTGATGTAGTGCTAAATCAGCATTGCTAATCAGTGAAACTCCATCTTTACCATCATCAAAATATTTGGTAATACCTATACTAATTGAACTCTTTAATTCATAATCTTGACAAGAAAAAGGTTGTTGAAACAACTTCATTATCTTTGTAACTATAAGTTCTAATTTATTGCTTTTGTTAATACCATTGACTAGTATCATGAACTCATCACCACCAAAACGAGCTAATGTATCATCAACATCAATAGTACTTTTAAGAGCTTGTGAAACCTTTTTGAGTAGTATATCTCCCATAGGATGACCCAATGTATCGTTAACCTCTTTAAAACTATCTAAATCTAGAAACAGTAAGGCAAAATCAATTTTATTTTTTTCGGCAGACTCTAATGCCAATTGTAGTTTTTCTTCAAAAAAACGGCGATTTGGTAAAGTAGTGAGAGCATCATGATAAGATAGATATGTTAAAGTCTCTTGGGATTTTTTGAGTTCTAACTCTCTACTGTTAATAGTATATGCTAGATGATTAATATTTTGTGAAATCTTCTCTAGTTCATCTCCAGTTTTAAGAACTTTCATAGGAGAGTAGTTTCTCTGTTGCACTTGGAATATTTGTCTCATAAGTCTCTCTAGGGGGAGAGCTAAACTTCTATAAAAAACATAACGAAGTAAAATAAGCATCATAACTGTTACAGCTAATATAAGTAAAAAAAGTTGGTATCTGTTCTCTTTTAAGTTATGTTGTAGTAAAGATTTTTGAAGAGTTATATGTATATTGATTGCACCATCTTCAGTATCTAAGAACATAGATCCTCTATAACTATCATGAGTTTGATTCATAATAAGTGACTTATCAATCTCTGTATGCAAAAGTGATTGAGTCTTGTCTATATTATCAGACTTCAGATCTAACGAGATTGTCATATTGAGGTCATCGGAGAGATGTTGGAAATAAGCTTGGTTGAGACTGTGTGACATCTCAATATGTGCGACGATACTACTCTCGTCTTGAGAAAGAATATTATGATGGGATTTGATAAGAATATCTCTTCTATCTAAATGATAGGTAATCAGTATGTTTTTAGTAGCGTCAATCATATTATAATATTTTTTATGTAGAAACTCTATCAACTTATGAGGTTTATAGGGTAGAGTATGATACTCATCTTCATCATCATACTTACTAAATAGAACTTTTTTCTCATTCTCATAAGAGATAAAATTTAATTGATAGTGTTGTTTTATCTTGACAACATACGCTATCAATTCACTATTTTTATCATACAAAACTATATTGTCATTGAGTGATAGTTTAACTTTATTCAAAAGTTTTTGCACTATGATTTTTTTCTCTTCATCCAATAAAATACTATTATAGTTTTTTTTATTTTGATAATTGTTTATAAGATCTATAGAGGCTAGTAAACTCTCATCTGACTGAGTAAATGAGACACCTTTTGAGAGTGAACTTTTGACCTCTGTAATATGTGTAGCAATCCGATCAAACCCATGTGTCATACGCTTATGTGTACTTTTAAAATCATTCTCTTTGAGAAAAGAGTCAAAGTTAATACCTAGTATTATAAACGACAAAAAGATAGAAAATATAACTAATGCCGATAACTTTTTACTAAGATTTAGGTGTTTAAATAGATTATACATTTTAAAAAATTGGTTTTATCTCTTTATAATTTTTATCAGTAACCAGTTGCACTGGAATTAGTATATCTTTTGGAACTTCTTCTTTGGCAAATATCTTGAGTGCTGTCTCTACCGACTGTACACCACCTAGAGGAAAGAGTATAGAAGCACTCTGTTGACCTTTGCCAATGGCTCGCTGAGCCTCTGAAGTATAGTCACATCCTACAGTAATAATAGATGCTGGATCAATACCATGGTGAATTTGTGCTGAACGAACCCCACTTAACATACTATCACTCTCAGAAAATATAGCATCTACTTCTTTTCCATCAGCTATAAACTTTTCCATCGCTACAATAGTATCTTTTCGTAGATAATTCCCAACCATTTTGACAACCTCTATATCAGGGTATTGAGAGATAATATCCATAAAGCCTTTAGAACGCAATTTTGTTACATCAGCTTTTTGTAGCCCCTCCAAAAGAAGTACTCGTCCTTTGCCATTTAACCTCTTGGCTATATACTCTGCACCTATAGAACCAATCATTACATTATCAGAGTGTAGAAAAGAGCTATAGTTGCTCCCCTTAATTCCTCTATCTAGAATAATAACTCCTATACCTAGTTTGTAAGCTTTATCAATGACTGGTACTATTGCTTTTTCATCATTTGTGCCAACTATTATCAAGTCAACCTTTTGAGCAATAAATTTCTCTATCTGTCGAATCATCAAAGATGTTTGACCCTTGGCATTACTATAGATAAATTTCAAATGAGGGTACTTGGCAGCACTGTCACGAACTTCAAATACCTGTGCTTTACGGAAATCATTCGATAGGTCATCTTGAGCAAATGCGATAGTTTTTATCTCTTGAGTTGTAGCATTTGCGAACAGTGCAAATATAGATACAATAAGAATACTTTTTATGATATACATAGTTCCTCCATTAAATGTTTTATGAGTTTCATATCTGCAAAAGACTCTTTTTTTGCAGATGGGTTTCGTAGTAAGTAGTTAGGATGGTAAGTAGGTACTATCGTATAGCTCTCTTGTTTATTGATTGTACCTCTAACCTGAGTGATAGTTAGATCATCACCAGTGAGATAATGATACGCTGTCTCTCCTAGCGTTACTATGATTTTTGGTTTTATCACCTCTATCTCTTTTTTGAGATATGGTAGACAAGAGTGTGCTTCAGTAGGAGTTGGAATTCGATTATTTTGTGGACGACACTTGACGACATTAGTGAGGTAGACATCTGACCGTGAGATCAGTAGGACTTTTTCTATCATATTGGTGAGCATCTCTCCCGCTCGACCGACAAAGAGAACTCTACCACTCTCCTCAGTACTATTAGGAGCTTCTCCGATGAAGAGAATATCTGCGTTGGGGTTACCCTCTCCAAACATAACACTCTCCCTTGATTTACTCAGCTGACAGAGATGACAACTCTGGGCTTGTTTTTTGAGTTCTTCAAGGGTTGATGGTAGATGTAACTCACTACTTTGATATGTAGATAGTGATATATCTGTATATCTATAGCCCAACTGTTTCAGTTGGTAGAGTTGCTTCAATAAAAGGGCATTATGCAGATTTTTCATCCAAATCCTATCTAACAAGAACCATTATCTATATAGTAGAGAGCCTTCTTTAGCATAGCTTCTTGAGGATCTCCTAACTGATGTGAAAGGTCATCATCTACTGTACAATCTGCAGGGATACCATCAAAGTAGTCTGAGAAACCATCAATATTTTCTGTAACAAAGTTGATGATGAAATAGATATGATCTCCATAGCTACGACCCTGCATGCCCACAGGCTTACCATGTGTTCTATCCCCCACAAGTACTACATCTACTCCATATACTTCAGGCATAAGTGAGTTAATCACCAACTCACTAGCAGATGCTGAGTCTTGAGTTGTCAAAAATACTATCTGCTTAAGTGCCAAACTGTTACTATCAGTCTCAAATCTACCTGATTCATTGTTGGCACTAAATCCATCATTCCACTTGAGGGTAAACTGTATCTGTTCATCTTTATCTCTAACAAGTTTATCCAAGAGAATAGAAGCTGTATTGATATATCCACCACCGTTGTATCTGAGATCTATTACTAATTTATTGATATTAAGACTTTTGAGATAAGTAAAGGCTTGATCTATCTCCTCTGTTGCATTATCTGTAAATGAATCAAATCTAAGGTACCCAACCTTTTGACCATCTTCAGTAGTGAGAGATTTTGCTTTGGTTACTTTGAAGGTATAAGTTTGCGATGCTATATTTAGCTCTATCTCTTCCCCATCTCTATTTACAACAAAACTAGTGCTTTGATTGACTGCAGAGTATGCTTGTTGTATTCCTGATACTGTTGCAGTTTCACCATTGATTTTTACGATTTTATCACCTCGGAGGAACCCTGCGTGGTCAGCTGGTGAATCAATATCTACAATATAGATTACCATATATCCACTATTGTCAAAAGTAATTTGAAATCCAAACCCTGCAGTACTTTGTGAGGCAAAATCGTTGTACTCTTGTTGTGTCAAAACAAAACTCCAACGATCTTTTGCTGAGTATTTGAGTGCATCTATCATAGTTTGTGGTTCTGAGTAGTTACTATAGTCAAAAGGGTTAGGGGTATTATCATTCCAATAGTATTCAGTTAAAAATAGATTATATAAAAAATCTTTTTCATCTTCTCCAAAACTCGTGGCTATAGGAGCGTTACTATCTTTTGGTATATCAGATATATCATCAGGACGACTCTCAGAACCACAAGCCGTGATAAAGAAAATAATTGAAAGTGTTATAAGTAATTGTTTAAGTATTGCGTGCATATACATCCCCTATTTTATAGTAAAATAACAATAATAGTATAGCTTTATTTACCTTGAAAGAGATAATTGTAGAAAGAAGTTTTATGTAGAATATTTAGGATAGGCTGAGACCTATCCTAATTGTATGTGTGGAAAAATTTTGCGTGATATTAGTCAGCGATTACTTCTACAGTTACAGGAGTACTTTCCCATACACCATGTTTAGTACAGTAAGCGTGTGCTACTAGGTTCATTTTTTTACCTTTTGCAAGGATGTTAAATGTGACTGTTGCATGTCCTTTGTGGTCTTGTCCACCAAGCATACCAGCTACGAAGTCAGCTCTAGCGAGAAGTGTTTCACCATTGTAAAGAGCCATATTAGCGATATAGTGATCAAAATCATCTGGATGTGTATACTCTTCACCCATTTTTACTGTTACTGCAAACATCTCACCAGCTTGAGCTTTCTCATCACAGTGAATAAAAGGAGAGTGTCTATCAATATAATCTTTTTTAGACTCTCTCTCTACAGTATCGATATCTACATATTTGTTTATCTTTGGCATGTCTATCCTTTAATAATTTGATTTTATGATTGTAGTATAACATAAAAAAGATTAAATAGGATAAAATTTGTCTTATTTTAATATTTTTATTCTTGATGTTGATTTTTGTAACAATGAATATTATGCTGTAGTCTTAATCCATAATAGCTGAGATACCACTCTTTAAATCTCTCTCTATAGATTTGATTCGCTCTTTGGCTTCTTTGTGTAGATTGCTCTTTGGGTATTTTTTCACAAAGGCTTCTAGTCTCTCTTTTTCCACTTTCATATCAGCAAAATTATAAACATCCTCAGAGATAACATAGATAAGTTGATAAGAGGCATCATCTGCTAGATTGGATTGTGGGTGGTTTAGGATAAGTTGTTGATAGTGATAGCCGTCATAGCTCACAAAATCACCAAAATTTTCAGATTTGACCACCTTGAGGTGACAAATATCTTTCAGGTCACTATTTTTCTTATACTCTTCTACTGTCGCTTCTAACTTCTGAGCTAATTTACCTATTTCATAGAGTACTTTATCGGAGGATGAGGAGTTTTTGATTTTACTACTTAGGAGAGTAACTTTTTTGCAGAGGGTATTCTCTCTTAGGCTCTCTTGACTCAATCCAAATGTTGAAAGGCAGAAAAGTAGTACTACAATAATATTAGTTTTCATGTTGTAAATCCTTAGCGTGTTTATTTAGAAAAGCATGTAGTTGGTTGGCAAAATTGTGTGCATCTTTTGTGCTGAATGGTTTTGGTCCTTTGGTCATCTCGCCACTATCTCGTATCTCTTCCATCAAATTTCTCATGGCAAGTAGTTGTTTGATGTTGGCTTTACTATAGAGTGTACCTCGGTGATCTATAGCATGAGCTTTTTTGCTGATGAGACGATCTGCTAGAGGAATATCTGCAGTGATGACTAAGTCACCCTCATCAACCATATCTACGATTTTATGGTCTGCTTCATCTGCACCTGCTTCTACTATCAGATAGGTAACAAAAGTAGAGGTGCCTATATGTATTTTTTTGTTTGCTATCACAAATGTTCGTAGCTTGAGTCGCTCTATGGTACGCAATACTATAGGTTTAAGAAGGTTAGGGAAAGCATCTCCATCTATAAAGAGTCTCATAGTGCTACTTCACTATCTCTTGTACGCGTCCCACTTCACGACTCATAAGACGCACTTTGATACCGTGAGGGTGTTTGGGTGATTTGGTAAGTATATCACGCACAACACCGTAGGTGATATAACCTGTTCCTTGATCCTCTTTGAGGACTATACCTACACTCATACCACTTTTGATATTTGCTCTAATCTTTCCTGACATATCAAGACCTTGGTTTATAGTTGAGTATCTTTTTGACTGTATCTACTGAGCAGAAGAAGAGTGCATCAAAGAGAGGATTGAGTGTGGTGGTGGTTTCTCCGATGATAGCAAAAGGGTGGACTGTAAAACCATCACCATCTTCTGGATTTTCTGGTTTGACAGTAAAAGTAAGTGGTTTAAGAGTTCGGACTAAGTTCAAAACTTTTTTATACTGTTTGTCATCCTTGGATGGAAGAAGATTATCATCCTCTTTCTGTTCTATCCTTATCTTCATCAAGAGTGTAAGTTTGTCTTGGAAGATTACTTTATTCCACTTGATACTACCTATGGGGAAATTGAATTCGCTATTTTTGGCTACGAGAGGGTGAGGAGTTGTAGCACGAATCGCTTCTAAAAGTTGTAAAAAGAAGTTTGTACCACCAAAAGCTTTGGCAGCTGCAGTCAATCTATGATGATACGATAGCTTGCTCTCATCATCAAGAGTATTAAAGTCACACATGTTATAAGTTCCTTGTCAATAATTGAGGTTAATTATACCCAATATATCTATTTTCTGAGGGTAGCGATGAGTCGTTTGGGATATATAAGTAGATCTAAGGCATCGCCTATATCTCTACAGAGTAGATCAGCGTGGAGAAGTGTTTGTGTACTACAGCCCTCATCTCCAAGTATAGCTATACCTATAGATGCTTGTTGCAACATACCTATATCATTATTTCCATTACCTAGAGCGACTGTGATATCTACTCCTAAACTTTGGATATAGTTGGCTTTTTCTTGTGTATGGTTAGCACTAGAGAGTACCTTAACCTCTATATTTTCACCTTTTAACTGAGAAGCAACCGTGCCAAATGTATCTGCAGTAATGACATGTAGTCTAAAGTCTGTAGAGAGTATTCGTAGTCTCTCTATAGTGTTGGGTAGAAGCTGACCATCTTTGGCTATTGTACCATTATAGTCACATACTATATGTTGGATCTCTAGGGTTTTGTAGTTAGGTATAGTTATCACTCTCTTAGCTCACATCATTTAATAGGAGTGCAAAAGTATCAATATCATCCAAAATATCTCTTTCTGTTACATCTGCACGCAGGACATAGAGATTGATATCACTAAATGAGAGTGTATTGGCTCTAGAGACATCTATCCCAATAGCAGGCGTATCTATGATGATGACATCATAAACATTTTTCAGCTTCTTTATAACATCAAACATCCGTGGACTACTGATGAGTTCCCAAGGGTTAGGTGGTGGTGATCCAGCAGTAACAATATCTATATTTTCACTAGAAGTATACTCTATAGCATCAGATATCATCGCACGATGAGAGAGTACAGTACTCATCCCCTCATCGTTAAAGAGATTAAATTTTTGATGGATAGTAGGGTTTTGCATATCCAAATCCAACACTATTACTCTCTCCCCAGCATGACTATAACTCTCTGCTAGATGAGTTGCTATAGTACTTTTTCCATCACCTTCACTATGAGAGGTGATACAAATGACTTGAGTAGTAGGGTCGTTTGCCATAAACTTGAGATTATCCCTTACCACTCGGAAGGACTCACTGCGCATTAAATCAGGTAGTTCATTACCCTCACTATCATAACTCTTTTTAAAGTGAGGTATATACCCTAGTAATATACTTTTTGTATTTTTTTTGAGATCATTATAATCGGTGATTTTATTATCTATGAGTGACTTTCTAAACGCAACAACTGTACCAATAACAAACCCAAAGAGTACTCCTATCAGAAGAATCGTTATTGTATGTAAGTTAATACTCTTGCTATCTATTGCAGTATCAAGAAGATATTTTCTATTGTTACTCTTGGTATCAGTTTTCTCTATAGGTTTTGTTTGTATGGCAACTTTTTCATCTATTATTATATTATGAGTTGCTGTACTATTATCTGATTTACTCTTTGAAAATGATTCTAAACTTATATTGTTTTCTATACTATCTGTAAGTGTTTTGGATAATGTATCCAAATATTGTGACTCTTCCTTGTTGAGTGTATTACTTTTATTGTTCTCGTTGTTAGCGTCATTGCTTGCAAGATTTTTTTGCTTTGTGATGAGATTCTCACTGCTTTGAAAATCTGCTAATGAAATTTTGTTTTTCTTTATCGCAGCATCTCTGCTCCACTCAACAGATGTATGAGCTAGAGCATTAACGATATCTATAGCCCTTTTAGAGATAGTGTCTACATAAGATATCTCTATAATAGAACTCTCTTTTATGCGTTTGACTTGGATTCTTTTGCTGATATTCTTGATGATAGTCTGTTTGTCTTCGACTATAAATCTATACTCTTCTTGATCTAATGGTATATCATCTCTAAGTATTATGATAAGATTGAAGTGAGAGTGATTTACTTGTTGTGAATAGGAGTGTATTTTGTCATACTCCCACTGGTCTGTTTTGTCATTACTTTTTGAAACAAGTCTATAGTGTTTATCATCTATAGGGTTGAGGTCAAAGGAGAGATTATATCCTTTGGAGAGGTAGACTTTAAAGGGAGACTCTTTATAGAACTCTCTCTCTTTTAGATTCTTTTTCAGGTAATATCTATGAGATAAGTCAATTTTTTTCAGAGCTTGATTGAGTAGTAGTTTCGATTTTATAACTTCAACCTCTGTATGAACTCTCTCTACACTCTCTACTTCAATGGTCGCTTTTGCAAGATAACAGTTGACGCTAAAGTAAGTATAGATAGAAGTCAAAATGATAAAAAGAGATATAAATAATAAGATAGTTTTTTTATATTTTTTAATAACTTGTAAGAATATTTGTAACATTATAATTTAAGTCCTTAACTATAGATAAGTTATTTTACCATAGTTATCTGACAATTCTCATTGTAAAGGTTAGCCAGGGATTTATGAATATCCCTGCTACTATTAAAGTGCCTCTATTTCACTATCTTGTATAGCAATAACTCTTCTTTCAAGACGAGCTATCTCTGCTAATAGATCTTTTGATATATCTTCAAGATGTATATAGTACTCTCTGCCTAGTTCTATTGTCTCATCAGTTAATTTTTTCTTATTACTAAAGAGCTTAGAAAAGAATCCTTGACTCTCTACGGTATAGTAGAGCTTAAATATTTTCAAATAAGCATCATGTAGCTTTGCATGTAACTCCTCTATAGTCTCCATACACTCCAAGCTATTGTTGCGAAGACCATTAAGTTTTTGTGCATCACTATAAAACCATTTTCCAAATTTACACTCTGTTGAGTTGACAGGTATAGAGTTTTTATCTATATCTATACCTTCAATTAAAAATTTTGCTTTTTGAACCCAACTAATGTGAGCAGCCTTTGCAGCTCTTAGTTGAGTTAGTACTATCTCTTTATCCATTTTTAACTCCTAAATTATAATTATATCTAGGTCAATCATAACTAAAAATAATTAAACAAATGTTTAAAAAGTATTATTACTACAAACTTAAGCTTCTATTATGATGCTAGGTGTATAATTTAATATTGATAAAAATATATCAATTAAATTAATTTATAACAGAGGAGAAAGATTATGGGTGTTAATTTAGATGCAATTGCTTCTGACTTTGGTTGTTCGGTTGATGATGTGAAGGGTATGTTGATGGGTATCACTGCAGAACTTCCTGATATAGTTGATATTATTGATACTTCTATAGCTTCTGATGATTTCAGTAGCGTAGTAATGGCCACAGATATGGTTAAGTCTAAAATTAACCATTTTAATCTAACAGATATGGAGAGTGCTGTAGCTTCTTTGACTGATAGTGCCAATGCAGGAGATAAAGCAGGAGCGGAGTCAAGTTTTGCTGCGTTGAAAAGTGCTATAACAGCAGTAGAAGGTTCCCTCTAAAAAAGAGATAGAGAGGTTTGAGCCTCTTCTCTTTTTATATTAGACTTCTTGAAAAACTCAATAAAATTCAATAAGAACGGACTTGTTTCTACAATTATGAGTTTTTCAAGAAGTCTCTATCTCACAAATAAGGATTATTATGAATACATTTCTCAAAACTCTCTTACTCTCTTTTTTTCTTTTTGCTTACACTACAGGCTACGCAAAAGAGTCTATTCATCAGACTATCACTATTATAGGTACCGCTGATCTCCAAGGAATGATGCAAGCAAGAACCCAAAAAGTAGATCTTAATTTTGATGGAAAAAAACAAAAGATGAAACTAGGTGGTATAGATAGGTTGGCTACACTTATCACTCAAATCAAAAAAGAGAATCCATATACAGTAGCTGTCTCTACAGGTGATGATTTGATGAATAGATTTTTCCATACATTTAAAGGAAGTGCTATTCTCTCACTCCTCTCTGATGCAGGTTATGACCTCTATGCCTTTGGTAATCATGAGTTTGATAAAGGAAGTGCTGTTTTAGCAAAGGCTTTAGATGATACGAAGTTTCAAGCTATATGTAGTGATTTGGATGTTTCGAAATCGGCTCTTAATGGTAAGTGTCTACCTTATGTGATTAAAGATTTTAATGGAGTGAAAGTAGGTTTTTTCTCACTTATGACTGAGGATTTGCCTCTCGTAACAAGTGAGAGAAATGTTACGATGATCTCTGATAATGTTACGACAGCCAAAAAAATGGTAGAGTTTTTAGATAATAATGGCACAGATATCATTATCGCACTCTCTCATATAGGATATAAAGAGGATAGAAAACTAGCTAAACAAGTCAAAGGTATCGATCTTATTTTTGGTGGTCACTCTCATGACTATATCAAAGAGATGGGTCATATCAACAATACAGCCATTGTAAATGGTGGAGAGAAAGGGAGTCAGCTAGTAGTTGTTGATATACCATTAGATAGTAACAAAAAGGTACTCCACAAGCAGATAGTTATGACAAAGATAGCTGTGAAACAATCAATTGTTCCAAATGAAGCTATAAGTAAAAAAGTTGCTAACTATGTCAAACAGTTTCCTGAAGCTATAGTGCTAGGAGATACAAAAAACGAGTGGAATCTCCATGCAGATCAGATACGAAAAGGCGAATCTACAGTAGCATCTATGATAAATGATTTGATGAGAGAGCAGTTTAAGGTAGATATCGTTCTCAATAATGGTGGTGCCTTTAGAGGGCAAAAGACCTACGCCCCAGGACCCATCACTGATAATATGCTCAAAGAGATAGATGAATTTGGAAACTATGCATACACTTTCAAACTCAAAGGAAAATATATCAAAGAGGTGCTTGAGTGGAGTGCAAGTAATTATGGCAAAGGTGGCTTCCTTCAACCATCTGGTTTACGCTATCGTATCACACTCTCCAAAGAGATTATGCTAGCAGAAAAAAACAAAATTATGCAAGAGGGGAGTAGAGTAGATAATATAGAGGTATTAGTGGGTGATACTTGGAAAGCATTAGATGATGAGAGAGAGTATACAGTGCTAAGTAATTCATTTCTAGTGCAACACGCTGGTGATGGCTACTTCTGGTTTAACGAATATGGTACAAATCTCAAAAATACATATGCTACATTCTACTCACTTATGGCAGATTTTTTGCATAAGTACAAAACTTTGAGTCCCAAAGAGAAAGATGGAAGAGTGGTTGTGGTGCAGTAGCTATCCCTATGACAATGTATTAACAGATTTTCAGATCGGGTTCCCCGAACCCGACGATATATAAATTTCACAAGAGAAACTTCAAACCACATCTACATCCTCAACCGACAAAAGCCGATATTCCACCTCATACCCCTCAAATTTACGAAGTAGATTGACAGATTTTTGTATCAATTTATCCCTACTGAGTCGTTTCGGTGATAGTTTGACTTCACAGATGAGT
>Ga0193965_1000427_pt1 | contig 13571 bp, 11 predicted proteins | sample FB_8_MG_FD_140330 | JGI IMG/M metagenome (GOLD analysis project Ga0193965, IMG submission 140330) | Microbial mat bacterial communities from the Broadkill River, Lewes, Delaware, United States - FB_8_MG | ecosystem: Environmental > Aquatic > Freshwater > River > Microbial mats | place: USA... | reverse complement strand
GATGCTGATTTGTTAATATCTTTTGGGTTAAAAAGGTGTTTCATCTCATCCATAGAAAAAATCTCTTGGTCACCATGACTCCAACCCAAACGCACTAAAAAGTTAAGTAATGCTTGAGGTGTATAACCCATTTCTTTATATGCCATAACATCTGTAGCACCATCTCTTTTAGATAGTTTTTTACCAGCAGAGTTATGAATCATAGGAACATGGTAAAACATTGGGATAGGGAATCCTAAAGCTTCATATACAACTATCTGTTTAGGTGTATTTGATAAGTGGTCATCTCCACGGATAACCTCATTGATTCCCATTAAATGGTCATCAATTGCCACAACAAAGTTATAAGTAGGTGCGCCATCAGCTCTAGCGATTACAAAATCATCTAAAATATCTTCAGCTTGAAAAGAGATATCACCCTTTACACCATCTTTTACTAAAATCTCTCCAGTTAAAGGTGCTTTGATTCTGATAACAGGCTCTACACCCTCTGGTGGAGTTCCATCAAAGTCACGATATTTACCGTTGTACTTTGTACGCTCGTTATTTGCCATTTGCGTTTCACGAAGCTCAGTTAACTCCTCTTTGCTCATGTAACACTTATACGCTTTACCCTCATCAAGAAGTTGTTTGATATACTTTGCGTAGATCTCATCTCTTTGTGACTGGTAAGTTATCTCACCATCAGCTTTTAGACCTAACCACTCAAAAGCTTTTAAAATCGCTTGTGTTGCTGCCTCTGAGTTTCTAGCTTTATCTGTGTCTTCTATACGAAGAACAAACTCACCACCATTTTTTTTCGCCCAAAGATAAGAGAAAAGTGCAGTTCTTAAACCACCAATATGAAGATAACCTGTAGGAGATGGAGCAAAACGAGTAACAACCATGAAAAAACCTTTTATTTAATTAGTGGAATTTTAGGCTAATGTTGGTTAAAATGGGGTAAAAGAAAAAATAAAACAAGTATTCTTCAAAGAACAATTAACTATGATATTGTTTAATGAAATATACACTTAAGGCAATTAAGAGGTTGGGTTTAGTAATAAAATCCCTCTTTATCTTTTTGGATTTTTATATTAAAAAAATATTTATTATAAATTATTTTTTCTTCCATGCCTCTTCAAAAGAAAGTTTCTTTGAAACCATATCATTCACCAACTCAACTAAACCTACTTTATCCATAATAAGTTTTACTTTTTTTGGCCAAGTTTGTCTGTAGTTAAAGGAGTTTGGGATTCCACCTATTTTGTTTGTAAAATCTTTGTTTGTAGATTCTAATAGTAGGACTTTTACACCCTCTTTTTTTACTAAATCATCTAAATATATTCTTGCATCTCTAAAAGCTTTTATATTTGAGTTTGCAACTATCCATCTTGTTGCAAAGTCATTCAAACACTCTTTATGTGCTTTTTCTCTTAAGTATTTATTATATTTTAAAAGTGATAGGTTTTTTGTAGTTCCTGCATAAGGGTATGGTCGGTAATCTCTTTTGAGACTTTTTTCTCTTAGTTTGTAAGTTAAATCATCTTTTGTTTGTTTTGCTATCTCACGAGAATCAAAAAGAATTTTTTTTTGAGATTTTGAATATGGCAAATAAAGTGCCAATAATTCTTTGTCACCTTTAAAAGCACCTAAACTTAAAATATTTCCACTTATCTGAGCTACATAGCCTGAACCATATCCAGATTCTAAACCAGCAATCGCTAGCACTGAAGCTGCTGGTAGATTGTATTTTTTAGAGATTTGAATCGCTTGTTCTGATATATCTTTGTAAAACTCTTTTACATGAGAATATTTTCTAAAACTATATTCACTAGCATTTAAATTGATACAAAAAGACACAGTTACTGCGTTAATGATTAGTAATATTTTTTTCATTCTTAAATTATAGCTAAGTTAAGAGTACTTACTATAGACTAGATGAAATAATATATAAGGGTTGGGGATGTTTGGATGTAGTGCAAAAATAGAAGAGTTAGAAAGAAGACATAAAAGTGAGTTAGAAGCATTAAATTCAGAAAATGATGAATTAAGAGCTAGAATTGAACAATTGCAAATGCCAAAAGAGGAAATTGACACAAAAAAAGATGAGTTTGTTAAAGTGTTGCTTGAAAGTTATGAAAATGGAAATCAATTTCTACAAAGAACTGTTGATTCTCCTCTTCAAATGTTAACAGATATAAATATTCTCAATGAATCAAATACTCAAAAAATGGTAGAGGTTGAGGCTGAAACAAGTCAAATATCTGAAACTATTGATAAAATTCAAGAGTATTCACATACTTTAGGGACAGATTCTGATTCACTTAATAATAGTGTATTATCTATTGCTGAAATTATCAGTTTAATTAAAGATATTTCAGACCAAACAAACCTTTTAGCACTTAATGCTGCGATTGAAGCAGCTCGTGCTGGTGAGCATGGTAGAGGTTTTGCTGTAGTTGCTGATGAAGTTCGTAAACTTGCAGAGAGAACACAAAAAGCTACTAGTGAGATAGAGATTAATATTAATGGCTTAAAACAAAACTCAAACTCTATGCTTGAGATTAGTAACACATTTCAAGATGAAACAGCAAAAGTTATGGATATACTTAATGTATTCTCTAATGGTGTTCAAGAGGTTATTGGTAGTTCAAATGTTATTAAAGATAAAACTCAATATGTAACAGATGAACTGCAAGTAAATGTTGGAAAAATTGACCATATAGGCTTAAAAGTTCAAGCATATAAAGCATTTTTAATCAACCAATCTGCAAATATTATAGATGAAAACTCTTGTAGATTTGGTAAATGGTATGGGGAAGCAACAAGTACATTCTTAAAAGGAAACTCAAGCTTAAGTACTATTACTTCTCACCATTCAAATGTTCATAAAGGGCTAAAAGAAGCTGTTCATTTAAATGAACAATCAAAATATTCAGAAGCACTTACTAGAATGATAGATGTTGAAAAATCATCTAAAGATGCTTTTAATTCTCTTTTTGATGCTGTTAAATCTTCTCAACATTAAATCTCCTCTCTCTTTTTAGCCCCTCATTGGCTAAAAAGAGATAAAATACTTTTTCTAAAACCTATTAATCGGATTCCTATGTATAAATTATTATTTAGTATTTTCTTTGTTGCATCTTTGAATGCTCAACTTATAGATGGTGTTTCAATTGTTGTAAAAGACAAAGCTATCACTCTTTATGAGATAAAAAAAGAGATGCAACTCTCTAAAGTAGATGAAAAAAAAGCATCTGACATCTTAATAAGAAAAAAGCTTGAAGAGATAGAAACTGATGAGCGTAAAATCAGTGTAAGTAGTTCAGAAGTATATGATGATATCAAAAAAACAGCTGCTAGAAACAATCTAAGCATTAGTGAATTTTATGAAGCTGTAAGAAACTCTAGTGGGATTAGTTCAAGTGATTTAAAAATCAAAATAAAAGAGAAACTTCTTTCTCAAAAACTCTACTCTGCTATAGCTTATAGTTCAGTAACTGAACCTAGTGAAGATGAGATTAAAGAGTATTACGAACTCCATAAAGAAAAGTTTTCCCACCCAAAAGCTTTTAGTGTTGTGATTTATAACTCTCAAAATCAAGCAAGATTACAAGAAAAAATAAGTAACCCTATGTTTTATGCACCAGATATTCAGACAAATGAGCAAACACTACCTTATGATAGAATCTCTCCTGAGCTCTCAAGCCTTTTAATGAAAACTGCAAAAAATAGTTTCACCCCTATCGTACCAGATGGGCAAGGAAAGTATATGAGTTTTTATCTCAAAGAGATTCATGAGATACAAAATAACTCCATTAATGATGTAAAAGAGCAGATTATTAATACAATTATGGGTGATACAAGAGAGCAAGTTTTAAGTAATTACTTTTTAAGACTTAGAGACAATACTGAGATAAACTTCATAAGAACGGTTGAGTAGATGATAAGTGATAAAAACTTTATTAATATAGCTACAGAGTTAGCAACAGCTTCAAAATGTGTCTCAAAACAAGTGGGTGCAGTGATTGTAAAAAATGGAAGAATTCTTAGTACTGGCTATAACGGTACTCCAGCCGGATTTACAAACTGTTGTGATCATTGGGATGGTGAATATACACCAGAGCATCACGAGTGGTCAAAGACTTATGAGATTCACGCTGAGATGAATGCTATTATTTGGGCTGCTAGAGAGGGAATCTCAATTGATGGTGCAACAATCTATGTAACACTTGAACCTTGTAGTGAGTGTAGTAAGAATCTCATTGCAAGTGGTATTAAAAGAATCGTATATGAAAAAGCTTATGAGCATACAAACTCAGAGACTATCTCAAAATTTATTAAAGATAATGGTGTAAGTATTGAACAACTACAAAATTAATCTCTACAAAATCTCCTAAATTTTATAAAAGACAATTAAGATATTATTCATAGATTTAATATCTCATATTTGAATATATATATTGCAATTGTCTCTGTATTGTTATTATTTATTTTATTTATAATAATTTAGAATATTTAATTGTTTCTTTATGCTATAATACAAAAATTATTTTTCATATCTAAAAGGATGTACAGTATGAGTATTAAGGTAAAGTTTACATGGTCGTTTGTTATCATTGCTTTGTTAGTAGCAAGTTTGGCTGTTTTTGTTGTTAATGGGGTTAATAAATCCTCTGATGGATTTACTAATTATAGAGAGATGGCAAAAGATTCTGTTTTAGCCGGTCGTGTTCAAGCCAATATGTTAATGGTGAGAATGAATGTAAAAGATTACCTTAAAACACCTATTCAAAAAGAGATAGATGAGTTTGAAGGGTATTATAAAAAAACAGACGGTTTTGTAAAAGAAGCATTAAAAGAGATTCAAAAACCCTCAAGAGCTCCAATGGTTAAAGAGATATCCAAAAAGCTACTTGCGTATCATACTCATTTTTATGAAGTTGTAGAGTTTTATAAAAAAAGAAATAATATTGTAAATAATAACCTTGATGTAAATGGTAAAAAAATCGAGCAACTTTTATCTGCTGTTATGAAAAGTGCAAAAACAGATAACGATTTGGAAGCTTCTTTAAGTGCAGGGGAGAGTATCCGTTCTCTTTTACTCGCAAGACTCTACACGGCAAAATATTTAGCTTCAAATAGTGTTGAACATGCACAAAGAGTTGATAAAGAGTTTAGTGACCTACAAGAGGCTCTTAAGATTCTAAGAAAAGAGATTCAAAATCCTACGAGAAAAAAACAATTATCTCAAGCTGTTGATTTAATAGAAACTTATAGAGATGGTGTGAAAAATATCATTGTAATCATTAGAGATAGAAATGAGATTATTAATAATAAGCTAAATAAAATTGGTCCAAATATTGCAAAACTTGCTGAAGATGTAAAACTCTCAATCAAAAAAGATCAAGATACTATAGGTCCAGAAGTTGCAGATAAGAATGAGCAAATTAAACATACATCTGTAACGGTAGGTGTTTTAATAACTCTCTTTATTATCTTTATGAGTATCTATCTTATTGCAAATGCTTTAATCAAACCTTTGGGACTATTAGAAGAGTTAACAAAAGATTTATCAGAGGGTGATGGTGATTTAACGAAACGATTAAATGTTAAAGGTAAAGATGAGATAGCTATTATCTCTAATTACATAAACTTATTTATAGAAAAAGTTCAATCAACAATAGGCTCAGTGAAACAAACAAGCCATGAAAATGCTTCAATCTCACACGAGCTTTCAACAACTGCAGTAGGTGTAGGAAACAATGTTGAAAATTCTGTGGTGATAGTAGAACAAGCTACATCTCAGGCAAAAAGTGTTCAAAGTGAAATAGTAAATGCAATAGCTGATGCACAAGAATCTAAAAATGACATTGTACAAGCAAATCAAAACTTAGGTGTTGCAAGAGATGATATTATCTCTTTAACTTCAAAAGTTCAAGATACAGCAGAAGCAGAAGCAGAACTTTCTCAAAATATGGAAGCCCTCTCAAAAGATGCTAGTGAGGTTAAAAATGTTTTAACTATTATTAGTGATATTGCAGACCAAACAAATCTACTTGCACTCAATGCTGCAATTGAAGCTGCAAGAGCTGGTGAGCATGGTCGTGGTTTTGCTGTTGTTGCTGATGAAGTGCGTAAACTTGCTGAGAGAACTCAAAAAACTCTTGCTGAGATTAATGCAACTATCAATGTTGTAGTACAATCAATCGGAGATGCTTCAACTCACATGAGTAACAATTCAGATGAGATTCAAAAGTTAGCTAATATTGCTCAAGGGGTTGAGGATAGAATCAACTCTACAGTTGAGATAGTTAACGAAGCTGTAAGTGCAAGTGATAGAACTGTAAAAGATTTTGAAAGTACTGGTAAAAATGTAGAAATTATTGTTAGTAAAGTTGAAGAGATTAATGAAATCTCCTCTACAAACGCTAGAAGTGTTGAAGAGATTGCAGCAGCTGCTGAACATCTTAATACTCTTACAAATGAATTAAATACTAAACTTGAAACATTCCGTACCTAAAAAGATTCTCCTTATTGCTGCCTCTACAGGTGGCCCAGGACAAATTCAAAAAATAATAGAGATTCTGCCAAATTTACAAGATACATCTCTTGTAATTGGGCAACATATGGTAGATGGCTTTATGGAAAGCTTTACCAATAGAGTTCAAAGTATCTCTAAAAACCCTGTAACTCTTGTAAAAGATAATCAACTCTTTGAGAAATCTCATATCTATATTTGCCAAGGAGAAACAGCTTTAGAGATAAATTTTGATACCTTATTTTTTACTCAAAAACTCTCCTCTGCACACTCTTTTAACCCAAATATCAATGTAGTGTTTAACTCTTTTGTTCCATTATGTACAAACTGTGAAATCTTATCTGTAGTATTAACAGGGATTGGTGATGATGGTGTAGAGGCTTGTAAAAATCTGAGTATGAAGGGTGCTAGATGTTTAACAGAGAATCAAGAGAGTGCTATTGTCGATGGTATGCCACATCGTGCTAGAGAGATAGTTCCAAATATTGAAGTTTGTGATTTGCAAACAATAATAAAAATAATTAGTGAGTTTTGTGAATAATGTTAAGATTTTTTAAGAAAAAAAAGATTGTTGTAGAAGATAAAAAAGTTATCCCTCAAGAGGACTATAGCGATATAGAGATTATTGCGAACTACTTCCAAAAAGAAACAGGAGTTACTTTTGATTCGCAAATGCGTATCTTAGAGAATAAAGTAAATTTATTTTGTAAACAAAGAAAAATATATTCTTATACACAACTATTAGTAGATATTCAATCAGATAAAGCACTTAAACAAGAACTTATAGACCGTTTAACAACAAATGAAACTTACTTTTACAGAGAGTTTAAACAGATTCAAGAGCTAGTAGAACTTGTAAAAAAATCTCATGGGAAAGTCACTATTTTATGTGCTCCATCGGCAACTGGTGAAGAGCCATACTCTATAGCAATCGCTTTACTTGAAGCTGGTATATCTTATTCCACTTTTAAGATAGTGGGTATAGATATTAATGCAGATGCTATCACAAAAGCAAAAGAAGCTGTATTTTGGGAGAGAAATATTCGAAACCTCTCCCCACAAATAATCTCTAAATATTTTAAACAAAAAGATAAAGATTTTGCCTTAAATCAAAACATCAAATCTCTTGTATCTTTTCAAATTGCAAATATTTTTGATGATTCCTTTACAAATCTAGGAAAATTTGATTTTATCTTTTCAAGAAATATGCTCATTTATTTTGATAAAGAGACAAAACTAAAAGCAAAAACTATTTTAGAAAATATGAGAAAAGAGAGTAAATATCCTGTATTTTTTGGTCATGCAGATCTTTTCTAACTCTTTATAAAATCCCCAATAATAGAAGTTGGTCTCCCTATAATAGCCTTATTATTTTTGATAAGAACAGGTCTCTCTATAAGTGATGGATTTTTAGCCATCGCTTCTATAAGTTTATCTTCATCATTTTCATTTTCAAGATTTAACTCTTTATAAAGCTCCTCTTTTGTTCTCATTAGCTCTCTAGCGCTTAGGCTTAACATTTTAAGTGTTTCTTTGATTTCATCTTCACTTGGAGTTTGTTCCAAATACTTTATAACTTCACTCTCACAATTGTTTTCTTCTAATATAGCCATCGCTTCACGAGATTTTGAACATTTTGGGTTATGCCATATTTTTATTTTACTCATTTATAGAATCCTTATGGGCACCTCTAAAAACCCTTAAAACCTTAGAATAAGGGTTTTTAGAGGTGCCCTTATATATTTTGTGAGTATTTTACACTATAATTATTATAAATAAAAGGATACTTATTATGGGTGATGCAAAAAATTATACAAAACTAGCAGAGTTTGGTCGTGAATTATTATTTAAAAAATCTTTAATTGATGGCTTACCTCTTATCTCAAAATATGCAAAAGATGTTATTAGAGCAGATAGATGTTCAATATTTATAAACGATTTAGAGAGTAAAGAGCTTTGGACAACTCTGAGTGATGGTGTAGATAAAATAATTATACCTCAAGGTAAAGGGATAGTTGGTCAAGCAATAGAGGAGCAAAAATCAGTTTTAGTAAATGATGTTTACTCAAATGAACACTTTATGGCTGATGTAGATGAAGAGACTGGATATACAACAAAAAATTTAGTAGCCTGCCCTATTTTTAATTCTGAGAGAGAAGTTGTAGGTGTATTAGAACTTTTAAATAAAGAGGGTGGATTTGATGAATCTGATGTGAAATTTATGAAATTTTTTGCCCACTATATTAGTGGGTTTTTAGAATTAGTTTTACTTGAGAAACACTAGATTCTTCAAAGATGAGGAGAACTCCTCATCTTTTTGTTAAGTGTGAAATAACTCAAGTTTGTTATTGAGTTCATCTGTAAGGTGATTAAGATGTTTACTCGCACTTGCTATCTCCTCTACACTTCTTCCATTTACCGATGAGAGAGAGTTTACTTCGTTGATATTACTTACTATAACATCTACATTTTTTGAAGTTTTTTCAAAATCTTCTACTGCTTTATCACTCGATGAGGAAGCCTCTTCCATAATACTAACTGTCTCATTGATTCTATTCTCAACAGTTTGTGCTAACTCTGCTAACTCTTGAATTTGTTGAGAGTTATCACTCATCTGTGTTGAAGCATCACTGATTGATTGCACTACAACATTAATAGTTGCATTAATCTCAGATAGAGATTTTTGTGTTCTCTCTGCAAGTTTACGCACCTCATCAGCAACAACGGCAAATCCACGACCATGCTCACCAGCTCTTGCTGCTTCAATTGCCGCATTAAGTGCAAGAAGGTTCGTTTGTTCTGCAATATCTGAGATAACAGTTAAGATATTTTTAACCTCACTTGCATCATGTGAAAGAGTTTCCATACCGTGAGAAAGTTCAGCCTCAGCCTCTGAGCTACTATGAACAGCTGTAGCTAAAGAGTTAATTTCATTTTTAGCTACCTCTAAATTATCGTTAGCTTTTAACATACTCTCTTTACTAGCTTGTGCCTCACCTACAACAAGTACTATCTCTTTTTGAATCTCTATAGCTTGTTTGTTCACATTTTCTACTAAATGAACAGAACCCTCTACATTGTTTCCAACACTAAGTGAAGTTGTTGATAACTCATACGATATAGAAGCATTTTCACTTGATGAAGATTTAGCTGTAGATATTAGCTCCTCTAAATCATTCATTAGCATATTAAAACTCTCAGCCATCTGCTTAATCTCTAATGGAGCATCTTTATCTACCCTTTGTGTTAAGTCATTGTTTTGAGAAATAGTTAATATTTTAGACTTAAACTTATCTAATGGTTTAGATATACTAGAGTTTGCTAAATATGTCGCTAATAATGATAATAAAACTGCAATAATAATAGCTGTTACAATTATCTCAATAACTAAAAATTGAATCTGAGCCGAAGCATTTTCTTGCATTTTTACAACTTTAGATTCTATATTATCTATATATTCACCAGTTCCTATAACCCAACCCCATGGTTTAAAAAGTTCAACATAAGAGATTTTTGCTTGTGGTGTATCATACCCTTCTTTTTCCCAATCATATTTTACAAACCCAGAGCCATCAGTTTTTGCAACCTTAGCCATCTCGTTAAAAATATATACACCATTTGGGTCTTTTATTGCAGATAAATCTTTCCCATTAAGTGAAGGTTTTATAGAGTGCATTATCATCTTAGGCTGAGTGTCATTTATCCAAAAATAGCCATTTTTACCAAACTTCATCTGTGCAACAGTTTTTAATGCTTCTTTTTGTATATTTTTTGTTACATCTGATACATAAGCACCCGTACCAATAATCCAATCATAAGGCTTAAAAACTTTTACAAAAGAGATTTTTGCTTGTGGTGTATCATACCCTGGTTTTGCCCATGCATATTTTACAATCCCAGAATCTGCTGTTTTTGTAACATTCACCATCTCATTAAAAAGAAATACACCATTTGGGTCTTTAAACTGAGATAAATCTTTTCCATCTAGAGAGGGTTTTGCTGGGTGCATCACCATTCTTGGCTTTCTATCGTTAATCCAAAAGTAGCCAGTTTTTCCATATTTTGCTGATTTAATAACAGATTTGATATGATTTTGTAAAGCCTCTTTACTCATTGTAGCAACATTACTTTCATACTCTTTATTTATAATACTAAATAAAAAGTCAGTATGCTCTGCTAGAGATTCTTCAACCTCATTTTCTATCTTAGTTTTTGAAGTTCTTTCATAAAAAGATTCAACAGATTTCATAGCGATTGATGTGTAGTTTTTTAGTTCATTTTGCTTATTAAGATATGCTTCTTCTTTATACTTAGCTACATTTTCATCAGTAATATTATGGATACTAATTATCGATTCAACAATTAATATAGTTGAAACGACAAATATTGTTAAGAGTATTATAAGTTGTACTCTTAACTTTATAGATAAATTTTTCATCTATATTCCTCTTAAAAACTATAGTTAGCTATGAATCTATACTCACTCCAGCCAACAGTAGCTCCAGTTACATCTGCAACATTAAAGTCATCAGCAAAGTTTCCTCTTAGACGAAGGTTTAAACCTTTTATAGCTGCTGGTTTATAGATAACATCAAAACCTGTTTCAGCTGCATCACCATAAGTGTAGCCATTATATTCTGCCATTGAATAGTTTGCATAATATAGAGTAGTACTTACATCTGGTCCAAACGCTTTAAAGTTATAAGAAGCTGCAACTTTTGAAGCTTTTGTTCCTGCTAAGAAAACATGACGAGTTACCATCCCTTGTGTAAATGCTGGCATTCCACCCCATGGTGAGATTATTGCATTTGCAGTTGCTGCATCTGTAGCATCATTTTCACTTGTTGCTGAATACGCTAAGTATGCAGTAAAGTTCTCAACTTTTGCACCAAACTTAGCACCCCAATACATACCAGCTACATCTCCAACAAGTTTATCACCAATAGCACTCTCTTTAATCACTTGTGCAGATACAAAAGGTTTTACGCTATCTGTAAGAAGACAATTCCATTTAAAATCAACTTGCCCATATATAGCATTTAAAATATCATGTGCATAATAATCCCAAAGTTGAATTTTAAGATTCTCAACACCTGTATAAACTGCAGCTACAACAGAAACACCATCAGTTTTTTGCCCTATTGCATAAGAACCCATGTTTTCAAAACTACCAACTTGGTCTTTTGAATCTACTGCTGAATACCCAGCAGTTGCAGATAAAACTCCACCACCATACGCACGACCGAATGTTCCTTGTGCAAAACCTGTTACATGAGCAGCTATTAAAGTTGTATCTGCAACATCAGTATTACTTAAAACATACGCTTCAAAAAGATTTGGTAACATTCTAGCATCATCAGCACCAGCCATTGGTGTGTTTAGCTTTTGACGACCTGCTTTAAATGCAGTGTTGCCTCTTTTGTATTGTAGATACGCTTCACCTAAAAGTGAATACGATTCATTATCTGGACCTAGTAGTGTTGGATCTACTGTTGTGTAGTCTGTTTTATCAGAATCATTTGCAAAACCGTTTGTTGTATAAAAAGCAGTCCCTAAACTTAATCCATTAAACTCAGCACTCTCGAACTTTAAATGACCACCGATAGCGTTTGCATCTCTTGTATAATCTTTTGAAGAATCTGTATATTCTACACCTCTTGAGATACTAAACTCACGAATCTGACCACTCACTTTCCCCTCACTAAACATAGCCTCAATAGAATCAGCTGCATTCACTGAACTTAACATCCCCATAGCTATTAAACTAAATACAATATTTTTTTTCATTTGTTTCCCTTATATCAATTAAATATAATGAATTATATATCTTTTTTACTAGAAAAAAGAATTTATAAGTTAGAATACATAAAAATGTTCAAATGTGGCTCAATTGTAACATAGATTATAATTATAGAGGCACTTAAGTATAATTTTTTATTATATATAAATAAAATGGGAAATAAATATGTTTAAATTTGGCATACTTTTTAAAGCAATTTTTATGGTAACACTTCTAATTGTTGGTTATGTAGGTTCTGTAGTTGTTTTTACAATGCCTCAAATAGATGGAACTATTAAAAGCTTAGAGGAAAGAAATGCTAAAGATATTCTAGACAAAGTGGTGACAATATCTAAAAATGTTGCAGATGATTTAAAACAATATGAGAAAGATGCTTTACTAAGAGATAAAAAAGAGCTAAAAAACCTTACAGATGTAACTTGGTCAGTGATTCAAGCAAAATATGAGCAATCTGAACCTAAAAATATAGGTGTAGTTTTAAAAAAAAGAACTCAAGAGTTAGAATCTATTCTCTACTCAATCTACAATAGAGATAAAGATATTCTCACACAAAAACAGCTAAAAGAAAAAATAATCACATTTATAAAAGAGTATAGATATGATGATGGGATAGGGTATTTTTGGATTAATGATTTTGCCCCTAAGATGATTATGCACCCTATAGTTAGCTCACTAGATGGAGAAGATTTAGCTAATTTTAAAGATTCTAATGGTGTTTATCTTTTTAACAATATGGTTGATGTTTGTAAAACAGAAAAAAAAGGTATAGTTAACTACCAATGGCTTAATCCAAAAACAAATCTTGTTGAAGATAAAATAAGTGCTGTTTTTACATTTGAACCTTTTAATTGGATAATTGGAACGGGTGAGTATTACAGTGTTTTAAATAAAAAACTTCAAACTGAGGTGATTGAACTTATAAGAAAACTCAGATATGGAGATGATAACTATTTCTTTATCTATGATTATAATAATATTGCAATCTCTCACCCCTATATACAGGGTAAAGATATGAGTAGTGTTCGTGATGAGAAAGGAAATTTACTTGTACCTAAACTTATAGAAAATGCAAAAAAAGATGGGGATAGTTTTACAAGATACTGGTGGAAAAAAGATATTAATGACACGCAATCTTATGAAAAACTCACCTACTCTAAAGATTTTCCAAATTGGAATATGGTGATTAGTACGGGGATGTTTATTGATGATATTGAAAAAAAAGTACTTAAAAGAAAAAATGAACTTTTT
>Ga0193965_1000424_pt1 | contig 13649 bp, 21 predicted proteins | sample FB_8_MG_FD_140330 | JGI IMG/M metagenome (GOLD analysis project Ga0193965, IMG submission 140330) | Microbial mat bacterial communities from the Broadkill River, Lewes, Delaware, United States - FB_8_MG | ecosystem: Environmental > Aquatic > Freshwater > River > Microbial mats | place: USA... | reverse complement strand
TTCAAAATATTCTTTTTAATAGTCAAATAATGAAAGTCATCATTTAACTCCTCTAACTCTTTAGATAACTCTCTAAAACTTATCTCAAGGTTACCGTGAGCTAATGTATTTCTTATTTTTCTTAATCTCTTAGCTATATAACCGTATCTCTCAAAAACTGCTCCGTCACCTTTTCTTTTCCAAGTTGTTTGAATATTTCTAAATTTTCTCTCTATCTCTTTATCTATATCTCTTATTACTTTATGATGTGGAAAAAATGCAATTGAATTTAGATTATCTTTATCTTTTAATTCAAAAAATATATTTATAAAAAAATCTTTTGCTTGAGAATATAATTTACTATCTTGTTGCTCTGATTTTAAATAAGTATATTCTGATATATCTTTAGATAATTTTCTTGCAGATTCAACTATATACATACCTACAGATTCATTAAACAATGTTACAGCATTTAGTATCAAACCTTTATTTAATAATAGGTTTGAATAGCTATAACTTTGCTCATAATAATCTTTTTTAGAACTATTATCAATAAGTGATAAAATAGATAAAGTTTTTTCAATTAAACTATTTAAAGAGTTATCTCCCATACCAAAATCATTTAACTCATAAAGTGCTTTTTTTACAGGCGAATTATCTCTTGTAAATATATTAAAAGAGTTAGAACTAATATTCATAGAGATATTTGAAAGTAATTCTAAAATCTGTTTAATATTTTTATTTTTAGATTCAGTTGATAAAATAATTAGTTTTTCATTAAATAATCTCAAATTTAATTTAAAGTTTTCAACCTCATCTATAGGAGTATCATTCAAATCTATTTGATTAACTTTGGGTAATGGGACAGATTCAAGTATCTCCAAAATAGCATTTTGTTTTGATTCTATTCTTTGTAGTTGTTTATTTGATAAAGATATAGTTTCTACTATCTCTTTAGATTTTACAACTTTCTCTTTATCTTCTACTTTATTTTTATTTTCTGTTTGAGTTTTAATACTATTGATTTCACTTAATGGCTTTACTTCATCTATATCAAATATCTCATCATCTATTTTTGGCTGTACTATGTTTAAACCTTTTACCTTTTCAAACATCTTTTTTGATTTTTTATCTTTAAAATTAAATTCCATATTATTATCTTAACTATTTATTATTTTGTAAAATAGTTTCTATTGCTCTATTTATTATTCTTGTATTTTCATCTTTTTTTCTTAATACAATTATAGCAACTTCTGTTTCAATAGTTTTAATTTTATCTTTAAAAAAACCTGTATTTATATCAACTTTTACCCTTTTATAATTTGAAATTTTTTCATCTTTTCCATTTACATTTAAAACCATATTATCATCTAAATCCCAATCTGTAATTGTCATAAAAGTTAAAGCCTTATCTTTATCTACACTTTTAAACAACTTAGAACTAGCATCAGCTCCAGTCATCATACAATAGGTGTCAATATATCCTGATTTTAAATCTTGAATTCCATTCTCATAATTACCAGTTTCTATCATTTTTGAGTTTTTAAACTTAGGTTCTAATTTATTCATAATCTCTAAAGTTTTTGCAGTCCCAGATGCATAAGAGTTTATACCTATTTTTACTATATTATCCTCATCTTGCCAATCACCTTCATCTATACCATCATCTTTTTTAACAATACACATAAGTCTCTCTTTATATTTTTCAAGTGGATATATAGCTATATTTTTTGCATATTGTGGATTTTTGTCTAAAAAATTTAATAAAACGTCAACTTGTGTAAGTCCTATATTTGCTTTATTTTGTTCTAATATCAAAGATAAATTTTGAGCAGAGCCGTCTGTTGTAGCTACATCTATATTTATACTTTTTCCAGTTGCATAACTTTTTGCATAAGTTTTCAATATCTTTACAGCATTAGAGCCTATAGTATGATAACCTCCCCCCTCTCTACCACTTACAAAAAGAATATGATTACCTCCAGCATATTTTGACCAATTTTGATTTGCTTGAGTTGTTGAAAGGTTTAAACCTAAACTTTGAGTTGCTAATACCGTAGAGGTTGCCATTGCTAAACATATTCTTTTTACCATCTATTATCCTTTTTTAATTAATTTTTCATCTTTATCTAATATACTTACTAACTCTTTATTTTTAATAGTATATGCTTTAATATCAGTAAAATCAACTATAGATTTAGATATTAAACTATTTAAAGCAGTTACAATGTCTTGACTATGAGTTGTAATAACACCATTTTGCCCTTTCTTATATAATAATCCTATTAATAAAACCATATTTTTTATAGAATCTGAACAAAGGTGTAATTCTGGCTCTTCTACAAAAAAAAGTGATTGATTATTACCAGAATCAATAAAAGGAGATATTGCTAAAACAAGTAGCATTGCTAATAGTCCTTGTTGCCCTAAAGATATATCAGATAAATTAATTAACTCACCATCAATCTCAATCCAATCTTGTTCAGCTTTATATCTATACTTCCCATTCAAAATCTTTTCAACGATTTGCTTAATCTCTTTGTAATCTAAATCGTTTTTAAATTTATAATTATATATAGTATTATCACTATATATTTTTTTTGCCATATCATATTTTGAGATAAATTTATTTATAAAAAGCTCAGCATCTTTATTTTTTTCTAAAATTTTAAAACAATCTCTCTTTTCTGGTATAAATATTGAATTATTAAAATATTTTGATATCTCAATATCACTAAAAATATTTTTTTGTTTAAAGTCCCAAAACTCATCTATTAATTTATTTCCATCTTTTTTTAAACAAGATTTATATTTTGTTTTTAATGTTCTATGTAAAAAAGCTAATTTATCTCCAATATCAATTTGGATATATTGTTTTAATTTAGTTTGAGATATATTAATTATAATATCATCATAAATATATTTAATATCAAATACTTTATTTTTCCATCTATATTTTGGAAAATATCTTTTAAATAACTCCTCTATTTTTGATATATATTCACTTTTTGATATATTATTTTTAATAGAATCTAATAATATATCATTATTTACTTCACGAAAAAAATATAAAAGTTTAATTAATATATCTTTTCCACTTGTTTGTGAACCAACAATAATATTAATATTACCAACATCAAATCTTGCTTTTTCTATAACCAAAAAATCTTTAATCTCTAATAATTCCATTTTCATCTTTTCTTTTAATTATTTAACTTTTTTTCCATTTACAATTAATTCATTGTTTAAGTACTTAATATTAAACTTAGAAGTATTTTTATTAACATCAATATTAGTATTATACATATGAATAGGAACGCCTAACATACCAATAGAAGCTATAGTATCATTATCTAAAATAAGTTCACCATTTATAAATAGATATTTTGATACCTCATCAATTGTTGATAAATTATTTTTAGAAACTCTAATATCAAAATCTAAATTAAGAGTTTTTATAATACCCATAGTACTTTTTAGATAATTTAGATTTGATTTTAAATCTATAGAAAAACCATAATTTAAAACCTCTTGCATTTTTAAATCTAATATATCATCTAATCTTTGCTTATTCTCATAAACTAAATCTAAATCTTTAATAGCTTCACCTTTTAAATTATTTAATTTAGCATCTAATGAAAAATTATCTAATTTAACTTTTATAGCATCAACTTCAACATTCATATTTGAAGTATTTAAATTAAAAAACCAATTTATATTTTTATTTTTTTCAAAAACTTTACTATTGATACTATTTTTTTTACTTTTATAACTTATATTTTTAGAACTATAATATACTTGTTCTTTATAGTTTATATCAATATTATCTATTTTAATTTCACTTTCATTATTAAAATTATCTTTATGTTTATTTTTAATCTCTATTTTATCAAAAGTTGAAGTTAAACTTTGTGTTAAATTATCTATATTAAAAGTAACATTAGATATAGTTGTTTTATATCTATCTTTATCTAATACCATTTTAGGGTTTATCACTTTTACAACTTTATTACTATCTTTTAAAGAGATATCATTAAAAAATAAACTAGATACTTTCCCATTTTTAGATATATCCATATTTAATTTAAAATTCTCTATGAGTTTTTTTAACTCTATATTATTACTATTTTTTAAACTAGTTGGTAATTTATCAAAAGTTAATGCTACTTTAAAACTTTGAGATATAATATTATCATTTGTTACAATACCTTTTAAACTTAACTCTTTAAAAATCTCACCATTAATTGTAATTTCATTTAAAAGGTTTTCATCTAAATTTGAATTTCTAAATATATAATTAAGTAGTTTTTTTTCATCATTAACTTTAATATATAAATCTCTATTTATTTCAAAATAGCCCTCATTTTTTACAACATCTAAAGATACTCCATTTTGTTTTAACTCTATTTGTTTTTGCATTAAATTATTATCTATAGAAGATTTAGTAATATAAGGTACCCCTGCAATAACTCCAACAACTCCTGCTACTACTAATCCATATTTTAAAATTGACATCTTTTTTATCCCTTTTGATAATTCTTAATTGTTACAAATGCTTTAAAGATTTTAAATGCATTTGAATAAATTTATTATCACTATTTTCTTTATTATATTTATATAAATCTACACCTGAAATATTTGTTACTAATTCAAAATCATCTTTATTATTTATAGTTTTTAAAAAATCAGTTGTTTCTTTTAACTTTTTAGTGAAGTTATTTAATCTTTTATGGTAAAATTTATCAGAAACTTTACCATCTTTATATATTTGTGTTCCAAATTCTACATTTACAGCTTCACATGCAGTATCTACCATAATATTATCAAAATATGGACTTATAGGATATAATTTACAAGCAGGGCTTCTTTTGTCATATATTGTACATCCACCTGTTTTTTCATCAATATATTTACAATACCCTTTACCATCATTAAGTATCATAAAAGCTCTTAAATCGCCATACTCCCAAGTAAAAACAATTGCAAAATTTTCATATACCTCTTTAAAATCTTTAAGTATCAAAGGACTTAAAGAAAATTTATTTCTACCATCACAACAATTACCACTACAAGTTGAACAACTATTAAAAAATAGATTATGATTTTTTACATTAACGAATGTTCCTATAGCTTTTATCTCTTTTGTTTCTACCAACTTTTTATCACCTCTTCAAATATCTTTGTAAGATTTTCAACCTCTTCTACTGTTGTTCTCTCATCAACTGCATGAATTGTATCATTTATTACACCAAACTCCACTGTATCTATTTTAAACTCTCCAAAAAATCTAGCATCACTTGTTCCACCTGCTGTGCTGTGTTTTGTATCTATATTGCAAATAGTTTTAATACTTTTAGATATATTTTGTACAACTTTTGTTTTTGAATCAGTTATAAAGGGATATGAACCTTGAGTTAATTTTAAACTATAATCAAGATTATTAAAATTAGTTTCAATAAAATCTTTTATCTCTTTTTGTGTTGTTTTAGTAGAGTTTCTTACATTAAACATCATATTTAACTTATTTGGTGTTACATTAGTGACTTCCATTCCAGACCTAATATCTGTTATAACAAATTTACTAGGAGAGAAAAACTCATCACCATTATCAAGATTATGCCCTGCTATTTTAGGTAAAATATCTGCAATATTATGTATTGGGTTTATAGCTTTTTCAGGATAAGCTGCATGCCCTTGCTTGCCTTTTAGCTCTAAATATCCATTAATACTACCTCTTCTTCCAACTTTTATAGCATCTCCAAAAACATCTTCACAAGTTGGTTCTGCTACAATTGCAGAAGTTGGTAACATATTATTATCTTTTAAGTGTTGTAATACTTTTACAGTTCCATTTACAGCCTCACCCTCCTCATCACTTGTAAGTAAAATAGACAATGTACCATTAAAATCTTTTGCATTTTTACAAGTATATAAAAAACTAGCAACTCCACTTTTCATATCTTGTGCACCTCTTGCAGTTATAACACCATCTATAACTTTGGCTTCAAAAGGGTTACAACTCCAGTTATCTCCTGTTGGTACTACATCTATATGCCCTGCAAAACATAAGTGTTCATTACTATTATTAAATTTTTTATAATAAAATCTATTTGTAACATCTTCAAAGTCAAGTTTTACAATATTCCAACTATCATCTAAATAATCTTCTATAAAATCATATATTCCAGCATCATTTGGTGTAATTGATTGAAACTCTAAAAGTCTTTGAAATAATGGTATAATTTCCATATCTTATCCTATTTTAATTTTTATTGTGTATTATTTTAACTAAATTATGATTAAAAGGATAAATAGATATGCATTTAGATGTAACAGCAGAAGTTCTAGCTTCTCAATTAAAATTAGGTAAAACACCAACTGTACTTGCTCAAACAGAGAAAGCTATAGAAAATACAAGTAATTTTCACAAATTTGCAAAACATATAATTAGTTTAAACGATAAATTAAAATCATTTGATAGCTTTGTAGCATTATCAAATAGTGTTCCATATTTAAAAGCAAAATGTGAAGATGAAAAGTTTGTATCTGATTTTACAGAAATTTTACAAAATTGGTCAAACAAATACCATGTAGAGCTTGAAAAAGTAGATAATAAAAATGTTTACTATATAAAAGGGATAAAATAGATGTTTAAAAAAGCATTATTAACTTTAGGGGTAACTGTTTCATTATTTGCAGCACCATTTCAAATAGATGACACTATAAAAGAGTTAACTCTAAAAGACCAGTTTGAGAAATCTCATTCTGTAAAAAATAGTACAAAACTTATAATAGTTTCATTTGAAAAAGACCCATCAGCATTAGTAAATGAGTTTTTAAGTAATAAAGAGAAAGATTTTGCAGAAAAGCACAATACCCTTTTTGTGGGTAATATATCAAAAATGCCTTGGTTAATATCAAAAATGTTTGCTATTCCTAGAATGAAAGAGTATAACTATAATTTAATGTTAATTAATGATGAAGAAGATGATAGATTTAAACATAAAGAGAATAAATTAACAGTTTATCATTTAGAAAATAAACAAATTAAAAATATCTCTTTTATATCAACAGAACAAGAGTTAACAAAACTATTTAAATAGTATTATATACAGTACTTTTACTTTTTGGTGTCTCAAAATATTCTAAATGAGACACCCTTATACCTATTTTAGACATCTTTTCATCTACAATTTTTAATAACCAATAAGATAAATTTTCACTTGTAGGGACAAAATCTACAACTATATATCCCTCATACATCTCTATAATATGTCTAGGTTGATTTTTAATAATTGTTAAATCAGGTATCATATAATTTTCTTTCATAGTGTGAAAACTATTTTTATCTTTATAATGTGGTAATAAAGTTTCAAATAAAGGGTCATTGATATCAATTATAAATTTATGGTCAATAACATCATCTAAAAACTTTTTAAACCAATTTAGATGCTTAAAGTCTGTTACCATACCTTTATTTAGAGTATCACTCTCTAAATAAACTAGTATTTTACCTTGATGCCCGTGTAGATGACGACACATCATACATTCATCTAAAGAGTACTCTTTGTTTAATTCCTGTGACCAAACTCTATGACCATAACAGAAGTCAAATTGTTTAGATATTTGCCATCTCATTTTACACCTTTATTAAAAAATATAGCCCATTTTATTAAAAGAAATATTAATATAAGATTAGAAAAAAATACATATAGGTATTTATCCTTACAATAAGGATATAAATATTAAAACAAATTACTAAATAGCCCTAAACTATTGACTTTTTTAGTTTTAATTGCTATAATTCGCGTCCATACATTGGTTAGAGTTATAAATAATATAGGATTGTTTATGAGTTCTAATGAGTTCTTTAAAGGAAAAAAATGGAAAAAATTAGATTAAAGTTAAAGGCTTACGATCATAGAGTTCTTGATCGTTCTGTTGCTTCAATTATAGAAGCTGTTAAAAGAACAGGTGCTGAGTTGATTGGTCCAATACCAATGCCAACAAAGTTCAAAAGATATACTGTTCTTAAATCACCACATGTTAACAAAGACGCTAGAGAGCAATTTGAAATTAGAGTTCATTCAAGAATGATTGATATCGTATCTGCAACACCAGATACAGTTGATAGCTTAATGAAACTTGACTTAGCTCCAGAAGTTGATGTTGAAGTTAGATCTATGGGTCAAGAGTAGGAGGATAAGATGGAATTTATTGTAGAAAAAATCGGTATGAGCCGAACTGTTACTGTTCCTGCAACACCTGTTACACTTGTAAGAGTAGTTGATACAAAAGTTTGTGAAGTAAACGATGGTGTAGCTATTGTTGCTTATAACAGTGGTAAGAAATTTAACAAAGCTATTGAGGGTCAACAAAAGAAATATGACTTATCAAAAGAGTTTAACAGATTTGCAACTATTAAAGTAGCAAATACAGAAGCTGGAGATATTGATACATCTGCTTTAGTTGAAGGTGTAGTTGTAAAATCTACATTCAAAACAAAAGGTAGAGGTTTTTCAGGTGCTGTAAAAAGATGGAACTTTGCTGGTGGTAGAGCTTCTCATGGTCATAGAATGGGTAAAAGAACTGGTTCTATTGGTAATGCAGAGTGGCCAGGTAGAGTACAACCAGGTAAGAAAATGCCAGGTCAATACGGTAACACAAATATAACACATAAAAATGATGTAGTATCATTTGACGCTACTACAGGTATATTAGTTCTTAAGGGTTCAGTTGCAGGTGCAAATGGTTCTTTAGGTAAAGTAAGGGTTGCATAATGAGTAAGTTAATAGTATTAAATGAAAATCTTGAAAATGCTGGTGATATTACTTTAGGTGAAAAATTTGAAGGGATTAACTCTCACAATTTACACTTATATGTTAAATCGTACTTAGCTTCTTTAAGAGCAAATACTGCTAGAGTAAAAAATAGATCTGAAGTAAGCGGTGGTGGTAAAAAACCTAAAGCTCAAAAAGGTAGCGGTGGTGCTAGATGGGGTTCTTTAAGATCTCCTTTATTTGTAGGAGGTGGGCAAGTTTTTGGACCATCAAATAGAAATTACAACCAAAAAATTAATAAAAAACAAAAAGTTTTAGCTCTAAGATATGCTATTAATGCGCAAGCGGAAAAAGATGCAGTTTTTGTTATGGATTCAGTAAAAGTTGAATCTGGAAAAACAAAAGATGCAAAAGCTATGCTTAATAAATTAGATAAAAGAGATACTTTAGTAGTTGTAAATGAGTTTGATGAAAAAACTTATTTAGCTTTTAGAAACATCAAGAATTGTTATGTGATTGAAAAATCAGAATTAAATGCCTATTTAGTAGCTGCTTACCATTCAATAGTAATGGAAAAAGCGGTAGCAGATAGCTTAGTATAGTAAGGTATAATAATGGCAGATATTACAGATATCAAATCAATTGTTTATACAGAAAAAACTATTGACCTTCAAGAGTCTGGTGTTATTGTTGTACAAACAAGTACTAGAATGACTAAAAATAGTTTAAAAGAGGTTTTCAAAGAGTTTTTTGGAGTAACACCAAAAAAAGTTAATTCTTTAAGACAAAGTGGTAAAGTAAAAAGATTTAGAGGAAGATTAGGTTCTAGACCAGATTTCAAAAAATTCTATGTAACACTACCAGAAGGCGCAGAAATTGCGAACCTTTCAGCATAATTAGGGGGATTGAAAAATGGCAATTAAAAAATTTAGACCAATAACACCTGCTAGAAGATTTATGTCTGTTATGGATACTTCTGATATTACTTCTAAACCAACAGTAAAAAGTTTACTTGTAAAAGTAAAAGCAACTGCAGGTAGAAATAATAACGGTAGAATTACATCTAGACATAAAGAAGCTGGTGCTAAAAAACAATACAGAATCATTGATTTTAAAAGAAATAAATTCAATATTCCTGGAACAATAGCAACTGTTGAGTATGACCCATACAGAAACTGTAGAATTTGTCTTGTAAATTATGTAGATGGTGAAAAAAGATATATATTACAACCTTCTGGATTAAGTGTTGGTGATACAGTACAAGCTGCTGAGTCAGGACTTGATATTTTACCTGGTAATGCAATGAAACTAGCAAATATTCCTGTGGGAACAATGGTACATAACATTGAAATGAAACCTGGTAAAGGTGGACAAATAGCTAGATCTGCTGGTGGTTATGCACAAGTTATGGGTAGAGAAGATAAATATATTATTTTAAGACTTCCATCTGGTGAAATGAGAAAAATACTTGGTGTTTGTATGGCAACTGTTGGTATTGTAGGAAATGAAGATTTCACAAATATGGTAGTTGGAAAAGCTGGTAGACAAAGACATTTAGGAAAAAGACCTCAAACTAGAGGATCTGCGATGAACCCTATTGATCACCCTCATGGTGGTGGAGAAGGTAAAACGAATTCAGGTAGACATCCAGTTACTCCATGGGGTATGCCAACTAAAGGTTATAAAACTAGAAAGAAAAAAGCTAGTGATAAATTAATCATTTCAAGAAAAAAGAAGTAAGGTAATATAATGGCAAGAAGTATAAAAAAAGGTCCATTTATTGATTCTCATTTAGCTAAAAAAGTAGCTAAAGCTGTTGAGTCTGGTGATAAAAAACCAATTAAAACATGGTCAAGAAGAAGTATGGTATTACCTGATATGATAGGTCTTACATTTAATGTACATAATGGTAGAAATTTTGTTCCAGTTATGATTACTGAAAATCATATTGGATATAAATTAGGTGAATTTGCACCAACAAGAACTTTTAAAGGTCACAAAGGTTCTGTACAAAGAAAGGTAGGTTAATAGTAAATGGGTAAAGCTACATTAAAATTTGTAAGATTATCTCCTATAAAAGCTAGACTAGTTGCTAGAGAAGTTCAAGGGATGAATGCAGAAGTTGCAATTGCATCTTTAGAATTTACACCAAACAAAGCTGCTGGAATTATTTCAAAAGTTATAGCTTCTGCAGTTGCTAATTCAGGTTTAGAGCCAGAAGAAGCTGTTGTTACTAGTTGTAGAGTTGATAGAGGTCCAGTTCTTAAGAGATTTACTCCAAGAGCAAGAGGAAGTGCATCTCCAAAACATAAGCCAATGGCACATATATATGTTGAAGTAAATGCAATAGAAGGAGATAAGTAATGGGTCAAAAAGTAAATCCTATTGGACTTAGATTAGGTATAAATAGAAATTGGGATAGCAGATGGTTTCCATCAAAGTCTACAATGCCTACAAATATCGCTGAAGATGATAAAATTAGAAAGTTCGTTAAAAAAGAGCTTTACTATGCTGGTGTTGCACAAACTATAATAGAAAGAACTACTAAAAAAGTTAGAGTTACTATAGTTGCTGCTAGACCTGGTATTATCATTGGTAAAAAAGGTGCAGATGTTGAAAAACTTAAAAATAATCTTAAATCACTTGTTGGTAAAGATATTGCTGTAAATATCAAAGAGGAAAGAAAACCTTTTATTTCTGGTCAATTAGCTGCTGAAAATATAGCACAACAACTAGAAAGAAGAGTTGCATTTAGAAGAGCTATGAAAAGAGTTATGCAAAATGCAATTAAAGGTGGAGCAAAAGGTATTAAAGTATCTGTTTCTGGAAGACTTGGTGGAGCTGAGATGGCTAGAACTGAGTGGTATTTAGAGGGAAGAGTTCCTTTACATACACTAAGAGCTAGAATCGATTATGGTTTTGCTGAAGGTCATACAACATATGGTTGTATTGGTATTAAAGTTTGGATATTCAAAGGTGAAATACTTGCAAAAGGTATCCCTGTTGAAAAGTCAGATGATGATAACAAAAAATCAAGAAGACCACAAAAAAGAAGAGGTAACTAACGATGTTAATGCCTAAAAGAACGAAATACAGAAAAGTGATGAAAGGTAGAAGTAGAGGTAAATCTTTTAAAGCCAATACTCTAGCTTACGGAAGCATAGGAATAAAAGCAATAGAGCATGGTAGAATTGATGGTAGACAAATAGAAGCTGCCAGAATTGCTATGACAAGAAAAGTAAATAGACAAGGTAAAATATGGATTACTGTTTTCCCTGCTAAACCACTTACTGCTAAACCACTTGAAACAAGAATGGGTAAGGGTAAAGGTTCTGTAGATAAATATGTTATGAATATTAAACCAGGTAGAATTTGTTTTGAGATGGCGGGTGTGCCAGAAGAACTAGCTAGAGAAGCATTTGCTCTTGCTCAAGCTAAACTTCCTTTCAAAACAAAGATTGTAACAACAGAGGGTGAAAATGAATTATTCTGATATTAATACTAAGAGTTTAGCTGAGCTAACTGCTTTATTAAAAGAGAAGAAGGTGCTACTTTTTGAACTTAAAACTAAGTTAAAAACAATGCAATTAACAAACACAAATGAATTGAAAGTTGTAAAAAAAGATATAGCTAAAATTCAAACTGCTATTACAGCAGCTAAATAAGGATTAAAATTATGAATTCACATAAAAGAGAAATCCAAGGTGTTGTGGTAAAAAGATCTGGAGATAAAACAGCTTCTGTACTAGTTACAAGAAGTGTTTTACACCCAAAATATCACAAGACTGTAAAAAGATTTAAAAAATATTTAGTTCATGATGAAAGAAATGAATTAAATGTTGGTGATACTGTTATAGCAATTGAGTGTAGACCATTATCTAAGACAAAATCGTATAGATTAAAAACTATTACATCAACAGGAGCTAACGTATGATTCAAAGTTTTAGTAGATTAAATGTTGCTGACAATACTGGTGCTAAAGAGATCATGTGTATCAAAGTTCTAGGTGGAAGCCATAGAAGATACGCAACTGTTGGAGATGTTATTGTTGCATCAGTTAAAAAAGCATTACCAGTAGGTAAAGTTAAAAGAGGTGCTGTTGTTAAGGCTGTTATCGTTAGAACTCATAAAGAGGTTCAAAGAGAAAATGGATCTTTAATTAGATTTGATGACAATGCAGCAGTTATACTTAACGATAAAAGAGAACCAATAGGAACAAGAATCTTTGGACCAGTAGCTAGAGAAGTTAGATATGCTGGGTTTATGAAAATTGTTTCACTAGCTCCGGAGGTATTATAATGGCAATGAAGATTAAAAAAGGTGATACTGTAAAAATTATTGCTGGTGATGACAAAGGTAAAACTGGAGAAGTTTTAGCTTGTTTCCCAAAAGACGGTAAAGTTATAGTTAAAGATTGTAAAATTGCTAAAAAAACAGTAAAACCATCTGAAGAAAATAAAGATGGTGGATTTGTTAACAAAGAGATGCCAATAGATATCTCTAATGTAGCAAAAGTAGAAGGTGAATAAGATGGCAGCAAGATTATTTGAAAAATACAAAAGTGAAGTTAAACCAGTTTTAGAAACTGAATTTCCTCAAAATAAAATGTTAACTGCAGGTGTTGAAAAAGTTACTATCTCTGTTGGTACAGGTTTTGCTATGAAAGATAGTAAACTTATCCAAAACATCACAGATACAATCTCTTTAATCGCTGGTCAAAAAGCTGTTGTAGTTAAATCTAAAAAATCTGTTGCTGGATTTAAAGTAAGAGAAGATATGCCAGTAGGTATTAAAGTTACTTTAAGAAGTGATAGAATGTATGAGTTCTTAGACAAATTAGTAACAATTGCACTTCCACGAGTAAAAGATTTTAGAGGTCTTGATAGAAAT
>Ga0193965_1000422_pt1 | contig 13725 bp, 14 predicted proteins | sample FB_8_MG_FD_140330 | JGI IMG/M metagenome (GOLD analysis project Ga0193965, IMG submission 140330) | Microbial mat bacterial communities from the Broadkill River, Lewes, Delaware, United States - FB_8_MG | ecosystem: Environmental > Aquatic > Freshwater > River > Microbial mats | place: USA... | reverse complement strand
TTTGGTTAGCTGTGCATATTTTATCACAGTAATTCAAGTTTCATAAATATTTAAGATTTATATTCTCGTATTTCTATACATCTATTCAATTTTTTATCAAATGTCTTAATCTCATATTCAGTCTTTTGATATTGTGTACATTTCATTATTATCTTTTAGCAGAAATCTCAAAATATAATTTGCATCTAAAAGAATCATTGATACTTATCTTTAATATGCAAATCCCAAGCTTTATCTTCTAGTTTAATTTTAGAGGCATCTGCGTAGTGATGGAGACTGCCACCTAGTGATGATATATCTTTCACTGGTTCATCTTTGATTTTTGGATTTTTTTTAAGTAGTGTTGCAATAAATTGACTAAATTTTTTTGCATCAGATTTAAATTCATTTACAAATATATCTTCTATCTTGGGATCATTAAGTTCTATCGTCATCATTTACCTTTCATTGTTATATTATAAATTATACCGTGATATTTTATAATTAATCTCTTTTGGATATACTAAAAAATTAATAATATATATAGAACTAAGGAAAAAAATGAATCAAGTAGATCACTTTGAAAAAAAATCAAAATCATGGGATATGAGTAGTACAAGAGTCACCAATGCAAAAGCTATTGCAGATGGTATTATAGAGGGTGTTTCTTTGGAAGACTCTATGACTCTTATGGACTTTGGAGCAGGTACTGGACTTTTGAGCTATTTTATTGCCCCTAAAGTAGAGAAGATTATAGCAATAGACAACTCTCCATCTATGTTAGAAAAGTTCAACGAAAAACAATCAGAGTTTGCATGTAATACAGAGACCATACAAGCAGATTTATCTGTGGAGAACTTAGATATAAAAGTAGATGGAGTTATCTCTTCTATGACTATCCACCACCTCTTAGATACACAAGCCCTTTTTGATAGACTCTATAGCATGTTACATGATGGTGGATTTATAGCTATTGCTGACTTAGATACCGAAGATGGAACTTTTCATAGCGATAATGCAGGAGTATTCCATTACGGATTTGATAGAGAAGAGCTAAAAACCATAGCCCAAGCATCAGGCTTCAAAGATATTAGCTTCCAAACAGTAAGCCACATCAAAAAACCACATAAAGAGTTTACAGTATTTCTGATGATAGCTTCTATTTGATAGAGTAGGTTTGGCACTGCCAAACGCTTAATGGAATATAAGGATGCGTTCAAGTATTACAACCTCTTTTGTATATATTTGTTTGTTAAAGCGTTTGGTGATACCAAACCTACGAGAAATGGATTAAAATTGAATTATAGACGACTCTTTTTAAATAATTATCCCTATTTCATTACAGTTGTAACCTACCAAAGAAACCCTATACTTATCCAAAATATCGAACTCTTACGCCAAAGTTTTCGATATGCAAAAACAAAATTCTCTTTTGATATAGAGGCTATCGTGATACTTCCTGACCGTTTCCATCTTATCATAAATCTTGATAACCCTAAAGAGTATCCCAAAATCATAGGTGTTATCAAAAGCTATTTTACAAAAGGGTGTGAACCTAGCTATTATGAACATCTCTTACAATCACATAGCAGAACTCAACAACATTACAAACCAGTTTGGCAAAAGAGATTTTAAGTTGAGATTGGATTATATCCATTTCAATCCTCTCAAACACGGCTTGGTGTCAAATGTCAAAGATTGGGAATATTCATCATTTCATAAATTTGTAAAATTAGGAGAGTACGATAAAGAGTGGTGCGATTTTGACAAGAGTATAGAGTTATAATATTATTATGGTAGGTTTGGCAGTGCCAAACGCTTAATGGAACATAAGGATGCATTCAAAGATTACAACCTCTTTTGTATATATTCGTTTGTTAAAGCGTTTGGTGATACCAAACCTACGAGATATTACTTCTTCTCAACCCTATATATCACCGCATACATCAAAGGTACAAAATAGAGATTAAGCACGGTTGACCATGCGATACCGAAGCCTAGGGCGACTGCCATGGGTTGGAGGATAAGGGCTTGACCACTTGCAAAGAACATAAGAGTAAAGAGTCCTAAGACTGTGGTTACTGAGGTGAGGATAATAGGGCGAAGTCGTTGTCCTGCTTTGTCTATGACTTCATTATAATTTTTGGAGTCTCTAATAAAACTTAGCATAATAAGTCCATCATTGACTACCACCCCTGCAAGTCCGATAATTCCCATCATTCCAGGCATTGTAAGATTGAGACCCAAGAGATAAGTTCCTACTAAGGCTCCTACTATAGATAGAGGAATAGCTAGTACAATAATAAGCGGTAAAATAAGAGAGTTAAACATCCAAACTAGAGAGATAAATATAAGAAAAACTGCTATCATTCCTGCTTGACTCATCTCTTTTTTCATCTGTTGATTCTCTTTCTCTTCACCTTTGACAACGACTCTTACACCACTCTTTGCAATCTCTTCAATAAGTGGTCTAATGCGTTGCATAACTTCTGTGGAGAGGATCTGTTTGCTATCTACTCGTGCAAAGACAGAACGAATTCTATCTCCATCCTCCTTAAATATTTTTACAAAGCTTTTTGTATAGATAAAGTCACAAATATCTGCGAGTCGTACTATCTGTTTGCCATTTGGTGTAGTGATTTTGATAGACTCTATACGCATACTATTGTCTTTACTTAGCTCCTCTATACGGATACGAACTAACCCTTTTTCATTGAATGCTTTGGCATACTCTGCTTTGAGAAGAGAGCCTTTGAGTTGTTGAGCAATAGCCCCTTCGCTAAATCCTAGCTGTTGTCCATACTCATTGACACGAAGCTTTAGCTCTTTGACTCCCTCTTTGGCATTATCGCCTATATCTTCTACACCATCTATCTCTCTAAGAGCTTTTTGGAGTTGGGTAATTGCTTTTTGGACTGCATTTGTCTCTCCTATAAGTCCTACCTCTATATCATGCCCTACAATACCTGTTTGTTGTACAAAAGCATTTATCTCTTGAAATAGTAAGGCACCATTAGGAAGTTTTTTATCTACAAATTTATTAATTACTTTAGCTTGGACTACTTTAACAAGCTCTTGGGCTTTGTATTGTCGTATCATATCGCTATCATCATACTCTAGTGAGAAGATAGGATTGATATATCTATCAAAGAGATTTTGTGGGGCTCTCTCATGGAGATTTATAAAAACCTGAAAGAGGTTTTGCCCTGTCTCAAAGGTCTGGTCAGGATTGAACTTCATACCTATTACAGAGGTTACAGATGCCATTTCGCTCTTGTCAAGGCTTTTGAGAAGCTCTTGTTCTAGTTGTGTAATAAGCTCTTCTGTATCTTCTAGTTTGGAGTTAATATCAATTTTTCCATTGACAAATATTTGTGTAGTGTCAAACTCAGGAAAGAGTTGGAATTTGGTAATAGATGCCATAGCGATGGTAGCTATTATAATAAATGACACAAGCAGAGCCAGAGAGGTTTTTTTGTATTGTAAGAGTGCAAAGAGTATTGTTTGGTAGAGACCAATAATACTTTTCCATAGAGTACTTTTTTGATCTATTTGATTGGATTTACCCATAGAAAAAAACTCTTTGGCATGGAGAGGCATAAAATAAAAGGCTTCAAAAAGAGAACTAATAAGGAGTATACTAATCATCACAGGCAAAACACGCATAAAAAGCCCCATCTCTCCACTCATAATCAAGAGTGGCAAAAATGCAAATACGGTGGTAAGTGTGGCAGTAAGCACAGCAGGAAACATCTCTGTAGCCCCATCAATAGCAGCGTCTCTAGGGGATTTTCCCATCTCTAAGTGCCGATAGATATTCTCTGCTACAACAATAGCCTCATCCACAAGCATCCCCAAAGCGATAAGAGAACCCAAAAGTGTGAGCATATTAAGACTATACCCTATAAGGTCAGCACTAATAAGCGTAAGCATAAAACTCGCAGGTATCCCAATAGCCACCACAATAGCAATACGAAAGTTGACACTCATAAAGAGAGCCATAAAGACCAAAATTAATCCAAATAGGATATTAGAAGAGACAAGGTTGAGTCTGTTTTTAATCCATATAGAGGTATCTGTATAGGTATCAAACTGCACACTAGGGTACTCTTTGGCAAACTCTTTGAGCATCTCTCTCACCTCTTTGCTCAAAGCTATGGCATTTCCCTCTTTGGTTTTGCTCACATTAATAGAGATATTTTTTTTGCCATTAAAGTGTGAAATCTCTTGGAATTGACTCAAACCATAACTTACAGTAGCAATGTCACCGAGTCGTACTCTTTTATCTCCTATAGGCAAGAGAATAGACTCTAGTGATGGAGCATCTTTTTCTCCATTGATAGTAGAGATATAGAGATGGTTGCCTTTTCGTTCTATTGTACCTATTGGAAAGATAGAACTAATAGAGCTAATGGCACTATAGACACTACTCTTTGAGAGGTTATAGACCTCTAGCTTCTTCTCATCTATAGATATAAGCACCTCATCATCAGCATCTCCTCTAATAAGAATATTACTTAGGTTTTTAAAGTCACTCAAACGGCTTTTAAGCTTTTGGGCTATCTCTATAAGCTCTTTAGTAGGTTTGTCAGCAGAGATTGCAAGTAAAAGCAGTGGAAAGTCATGGACAGATATTTTGGCTATTGGCTCATCCATATCAGAGGGTAAATCTCGTCTTGTATTAGAGATAACATCTTTGACATCTCCTAATACTAGCTGGTTATCACTCCCTTGTTTGATATTTGCACGCATCATAAAAGCACCATTTTGTATAGTGGTATCTATGCTATCTATTTCACTAATACTCTTGACATCATCTTCAATATTTTTGACTACCATCTTATCAAGAGTATCTGCACTCGCTCCCACATAGCCACCAGTAATAGTAATCTGGTCAAGTTGTGAGGGGGGGAAAATCTCTTTAGGGATATTTTGGTAGGAGAAGATTGCCAAAACAAACATAAAAACCATAAAAATATGGTTAATAATAGGTTTGTCAATACTAAATTTAATAAACTCTCTAATCATTTATACTCTCTTCATTTTGGTAGCTCTCATTTTCATCATAGACACTATTTTCAAGCTCTTCTAGTTCACTAAAAAAGTTTATATCACTTACACAGTTTTTAAACTTTTGCCTTTGCAGTTGATTCTCTAGCATAATATTCTCCTCTTTGAGTGCTGATACCTCTTGTTGTATATAGTTAATACGCCTACTCTCATAATAGATTTGATTACTAAGGTATATCTTGATAATTGAGAGAGTTATCACTATTGCCATAAAGAGTATGGTCATAAAAAACATTCCAAATGAGATACCATTTTGTCTTCTTCTTCTTTGTGCTTTCAAAATAGTAAACTACTTAGTATTAAATTTAAAAGATCTTAATTTTGCACTACGGCTTCTAGGGTTTGTTTTGAGTTCAGATGGACTCGCTGTAATTGGTTTGCGTTTGATAACTTTGCCTCTGGCATGGTTTTTGCCACAATTACAACGAGGAGCATGGCTATCACAGATACATGCTTGGGACCATTTTTTGAATCTATTTTTGACAAGACGGTCTTCAAGCGAGTGAAAAGTAATCAATGAGACAACCGCCCTAGAGTAGTGTTGTGCCTCTAGGGCATCAAGAAGTCCCTCAATCTCTCCTAGTTCATTATTAACTTCTATCCGTATCGCCTGAAAGGGGAGGGTAGCAGGGTTGATTTTGCCCCCTTGTGGGATAACTGTTTTGATGATTTGAGTCAGTTCTTTGGAGGAGCTAATGGGTGCGATGGCTCTTGCTTGGAGTATGGCACCTGTAAGTTTGCGATAGGAACGAACCTCTCCATAGGTATCAAAGATATACTCTAACTGCTCTTGGCTATAGGTATTAACAACATCATAAGCATTGAGTGAAGCACTACTATCCATACGCATATCTAATACCTCACTTTCAAAACTAAATCCTCTATCAGCTTTGTCTAGTTGCAGTGATGAGACACCAAAGTCTGCTAATATTGCCTCAATAGGTTGCTCTTTAAGAGTAGGAAAAACATGTGAAAATGTTCCTTTGTAGAGTGTAGAACGCTCTTTAAATGGAAGAAGCCGTTTGGCAGAAAAGTCTAGGGCTTCTTGGTCTCTATCTATACCAATATGTTGTGCATCTTTGTGAAGTTGGAGTATTTGGGAGCTATGTCCTGCATATCCTAGAGTACAATCAACAATATACCCATCTTTTAAATCTTGGAAACTTTGTAATACTTCATCAAGAAGTACAGGTATATGAGGTGTTTTCATGGAGTTCTCTCGTATTTTTAATGCTATAATACCAAAAATATATAAAAAGGATTCCAATGGATTTAGATAAACACTTAATTGAAGAGATAAAGCATATCTCTCTTTCTCTGTTCCATAAAAACTTTTTTGGTGTTTATCACGGTTCTATATCAGCGAGAGTCTCCAACCATGACTTTATAATCAACAAAAAAGATACTATATTAGATGAGGTGACTATAGACTCACTTATTCGTCTAAATTGTCTCAAACATGACTATAGATGGAACTCAGCTTCACATGATGCAGAGATACATAAACATATCTATAGAACTATATCAAGTGCAAAATATATCTCGTATACTATTCCTCCCTATACTACAGCCTACTCACTCAAACATAGTAAGGTCTCTCCCTTAGATTACTTTGGACGAAAAATATTAGGAGATGTTATTGTTTATGACCCAAAGAACTTTAATGATTGGCTAGAGAGAGCTCCCTACGAGATACCGCAATTTTTTCACAAAAATGATACACACCTGCTTCTTATCAAAGGATTTGGGCTTATCTCGTATGACCGTGATATTATAGAAATGGCAAAAAAGATATCAATTTTGGAAAATAGTTGCCGTCTTTTGGTGCTAAGTGCTTCGCTTTGATAGTATTCTCTTGGAGTACTCTTAACCAAAACTACGAGATAATTTTGTTATACTATAAACAATAAACCATCAAAAAAACATTGCTTTAGGAGAATCTAATGGCACAACTAGGACAAGTTGGAAAACGATTACAAATTATAAAAATTGCAATCTCTATTACAGATAGAGAGACAATAAGCTTACAACACTCAAAACTAAGACTCTATAAAAATGATAAACTTCTACAAAATATTCTATTAGTTCTTGATGATGAGAACTTTGCTCAGGCCTCTAATTTGATTAATAGGTATCTTCATGGAGCAGATGGAGGAGGCTCTACAGAAGAGAGTATTGCCCTTATGGAAGAGAAGTCTGCGGAGATGGAACAAAAACTTATTCAAATGCGAGAAGAGTTAGCTCAAAAAGATAAAGAGAAGCAGAGAAAATTAGCAAGAAAGTATAAAGATATAGAAGAAGAGGAGTTAATTAATCAATTTGGACTCTTTAGAGAGAAGGGAAGAGAAGAGATTTATAACCCTATTGCAAAAGATGAGATGCAAGAGATGGAAAAAGAGATGTTTGAGATTAAAATGGTAGAGCAACAGAGCTTCTCTACCCCCTCAACCGCAGATATTATGGCAAGTTTTAATAGTATTAAAGAGGAGATTCCCCTAAAAGGTTCTCTTCTTGATTCTCGCCATAAGGTCAAGGAATCTGCTAGTTATACCAACGATGAAGAGATAGAGCCTTTACCGCAAAGCCAAAAAGTATTTTTTAACGACCTCCAAGATGACCTTACTCTCCCTCCTGTAATAGAAGAGATACAAGAAGAGGAGGAAGAAGAGATAGTTATAGAGAGACCAAAAATTGTGATGGAGACCGAAGAGCAGATTAAAGAGATAGAAGAGATGACCAATAGAGAACTCTTTGCTAAGGCACTTGAAAATGATTTAGAAGAGAGTACGGTTTATAAAGAGTCTGAGGATTCTGATGAGAGTATGCAGTTTTTCAAAGAGGAGTCTCCTCTCTATGTAGAAGAAGATAGCGACTATAGTAGTGATGAGGTCTTGGTGAGTAGTGAGAAAAAAGAGTCTACCACAACGAGTAAAAAGTACGAACCTATCTCTTATATAGACCAAAAAGTTAGAAATATGCTCAACCAGTATCCACAGGTGCAAGAGACTACAGAGACCTACAAGAGTGAACAGCGGTTGCTCTTTTTGATAGGACTAGAGGGGTATACAGAAGAGGATATTGAGAAAGTTGTAGATGATATTCAAGAGCTCAAAAAAGAGAATAAGCTCGATGAAGCAGCACATCTCTTGCTTACTATAGCCACCACAGAGTCTCTTTATGCACAGTTTACTCTTGCTCGTGAACTCTATCAAGGTGTTATTTTGATACGAGACCTCCCTGAAGCATTTACACAAATCAACTACCTTGCAAGTGAAAAATATCCAGAAGCTGTATGTGATTTGGCTCAATTTTATGAGCATGGTATTGGAATCAAAAAAGATAAAAAAAGAGCTTTAGGTCTCTACGAAGAGGCGAGTGAGCTTGGTGTCACTAGAGCCTCTACGCATCTCTTACGATTAGAAAAAGAGCTAAAAGGAATATTTGGAAAGCTCTTTAGCTAGATAATCTCTCTATTGCCTTTATGGTTAGGAGGGCTTAGAATACCATTTTGTTCTAGTTGTTCTATGATATTAGCAGATCTATTGTAGCCTATTTGAAGTTTTCTTTGGAGATAAGAGATAGAAGTTTTTTTCTCTTCTAGTACAATATCTTTGGCTTGTGGATAGAGGCTATCTAGCTCTATGGAGTCTGCTGTAGTAGTGTCTTTCTCTTCTCCTGACATCAGAAGGTACCCCTCTTCATACTGTGGAGCTCTTTGGGCTTTGAGGAACTCTACAATCTCTTCTATCTCTACTTCTGTATTCCATGGTGCGTGGAGTCTTATGATACCTGTAGAACTAGGAGGGGTAAAGAGAGCATCACCTCTACCAAGCAGACTCTCTGCACCCATAGCATCCAAAATAACTTTAGAGTCTATTCTCTGCCCTACACGGTAGCTAAGTCTTGATGGAAGATTGGCTTTGATAAGTCCTGTGACTACATCTACACTTGGGCGTTGTGTGGCTACTATTAGGTGTATACCAGCAGCTCTTGCCATTTGGGCTAATCGTGCTATAGAGTACTCTACCTCTTTGCCTCCATTCATCATAAGGTCAGCGAGTTCGTCAATAACTACCACAATATAGGGCATCTTCTCCCCATACTCTTTTGCCATTTTCTCATTAAATGTATCAATATTTTTGACCTTGTTTTTTGCCATAGTCTTATATCTTCTCTCCATCTCTACAACTAAATTTGCCAAAGCAGAGATAGCTTTTTTGGCTTCAATAATCACAGGGGTAAGCAGATGAGGAATATCGTTGTAGATAGAAAACTCCAACATCTTTGGGTCAATGAGTACAAGTTTGAGTTCATCGGGGTCATTACGGTACAAGAGCGAGAGTATCATAGCATTAATCCCCACAGATTTACCACTTCCTGTTGTTCCTGCTATCAGTAGATGGGGGAGTTTTTTGAGGTCGGTAATAAATGGTTTGCCTACAATATCTTTGCCCAAAGCGATAGTAAGTTGTGATTTGGACTCTCTAAAGAGCTTACTCTCTAGTATCTCACGCAGATAGATGGTATTGAAATTCTCATTAGGAATCTCAATTCCAACCACATCTCTTCCTGGAATAGGTGCTTGAATACGAATAGTCTCTGCACTAAGTGCCATAGCAAGGTCATCTTGGAGGTTAAGTATTTTTGAAATCTTGACATTGGGTGCTGGTTTAAACTCAAATGTAGTAACCAATGGTCCAGAGTAGGTTCTGACTACATCACCCTCTATGTTGAATCTACCAAGCTTATCCAAAAGCTCTCGTATCTTCTTATCTATCTCAGCTTCATCTATTTTGAGTGATTTTTGGGTGACTTTTTGCAAAAAATTGGTTTTTGGTAGTTTAAAATTTTTGGGTGCTTCTCTGGAACCTTTTTCAAGCTCATTGAGTATTTTAGAGTTCTCTTCTAGCTCATCGACTCTCTCTACATTTAGACTATTTAAGAGTTCTATTGGAGGGGTTTGTATATTCTCTTGTTTATGTTTTGGAAGTTTTTCTCTTTTTACAATAGCTAATTCCTCTTTTTTCTTTAGAGTCTTACTCGGTATATCTATATTCTCTTTGGTCAACTCCTCTTGGGTTGGCATCATAATATCACTATGTGATTCCCCAAATGGGTTACGAAAAATAAGAGATGATATTTTGGAGAGTCTCTCTATAGTCTCATCAAAAGAGGGGATAGTTTGTATTTTTTTCTGGAGAAAATATAAAAAAGAGTCAAACTCCTCTTTGAGTGTCTCTAGGTTCCACTCATCATCTACTATAAGTACAAATGACAACAAAACAACCATCAACCAAAAGAGCCATAATCCAGCCTTTCCAATCAAAGGAAGTAAAAACGATGCAATAGAGTCAGAGAGCATACCACTCTCTGGTGCATCAAAAATAAGAGCAGGTAAAATAATAGTAGAGATAAAAAAGAGCAACCATCCAGCATAAAACTCTATATCCTTAGAGAGTGTAGGGTTCTCATAGATTCTATAGAGTGGATAGAAGAGTAAAAATATATTAATATAGGCCAAATTACCAAAAAGTGTGAGATTTGTATGTCCTATTACATCACCTATATTTCCAGCAAGTTGTGTTCCATAAAATAGTGTAGAGAATGCAAAATAGATAAATAAAATTGCAAAAATAATTAGTAAAATCTTCAAAAAAACTCCTCAAGTTTAGAGAAGTTATTATAACCTAAAAAACTTTTTGTCACTATTTTAACCACACTATTACTACAAAAAAGATAAAATCATGCAACATTAAAACATAAGGTATCTCTTAATGAAAGGTAAACAGTTCTCGGTAAAAGTTTATGAGACTAGTATAGAAGATGAAGAGAAATTTATCTCTTTTTTTAATACTCATTATATTTTATTCAAAGATAGATTAATCGTGGTTCAAGGAGAGTTGTCTCCTAGGATAGAGGAGTATCTTCAGAGTAAATCACTCTTATATGCAAATAATATTGTACTCCCTAGTAGTAGGTCTCGTCAGAATATACAGCAAGAACTAGAAGAGCAAAAAGCCAAAGAGCTCAAACAGCAAGAGCTATTAGCCAAAGAGTTTGCACAACTCTCTAAAAGACTTGATAATAACCTCAAAGTAGAAGATGGTATCGTTAGAAGTGGTCAAGAGGTAAGCATAGAGGGAGACCTTCTTTTGCTTAATCGTGTAAATAGTGGTGCAAAAGTGAGAACCTCTGGTAATCTTATTGTAACACATGCCGTAGAGGGAGATATCTATTGTAATGGAAACTTTATGATGATAGGAAACTCTCCAAAAGCAAATATTATATTTAATGGTGTGCGAGTAGAGAATGCTCTATTGACAGAGAAACTCAATAAGATAGAGTTAATAGATAATGAGATAATTATTACAGCAATACTAAAAAAGGAGATTAATTGGGCATAGTAATAGCAGTTATTAGTGGTAAGGGAGGAGTAGGTAAAACTACTGCTACAGCAAATCTTGGTTTGGGTATTGCTCTCAATGGTGAAAGAGTAGCCTTGGTAGATTTTGATATTGGTCAAAGAAACCTAGATATGATTTTGGGACTAGAAAATCGTGTAGTGTATGATATGGTACAGGTTATGGATGGAGAGGCAAACCTCAAACAAGCACTTATCAAAAGCAAAGTAAGTGACACACTAAGCTTTTTGGCTGCATCTCAAACCAAAGATAAAACCGTTCTTGATTCACAGCGAGTCAAAAAACTCCTCGAAGAGCTAAAAGAGGAGTTTGATTATGTTATTTTGGATGCTCCTGCTGGTATAGAGAGTGGCTATGAGCATACCATTGAGTTTGCTGATGCTGCTATTATTGTAGTCAACCCCGAAGTCTCATCTATCCGTGATGCAGATAGAGCCATAGGCATACTCGATTCCAAATCCCAAAAAGTAAAAGAGGGGCAAGAGGTAGTAAAATATCTTATTATCAACCGAATAGTAGCCTCTATGGTACAAAGTGGTGAGATGCTCAATAGTGAAGATATATTAGAGATTCTTAATATTAAACTCCTAGGAAAAATTCCTGAAGACAAAGGTGTAATAGATGCCTCTAACCAAGGAAAACCAATTATTCTCAATGAAAAATCCGTAGCAGGACAAGCCTACCAACGCATAGCAAAGCGTATCTGTGGTCAAACTGTAAGGATGGAAGATATAGAGAGTGAAAATAGAGGTCTTATGACAAAAATAAAAGGGATGTTTCAGTAATGTTTCCATGGACAAAAAAGAAAAAGAGTGCTTCTGTAGCCAAAGATAGGCTAATGATTGCCATTATGTCAGATAGACACCATGAAACTTATCCATTTATGGATGATTTAAAAGCGGAGATTATTGAGGTAGTCAAAAAATATATAGGTGTCAAAGCCATAGATATAAAAAAAGAGATGGAGGGTGACTTTGAAGCCCTCTCTATAGATATTCAACTCGAATCAAACCAATAAAAGTATCCCGAACTTGTTTCAGGGGTATTGTAAACCTTTTGTATCTCTTCTAGTAGAGCTTTGAGTACATTCACCACCACACTATTACCAAACTGTCTATAAGATACATTACGATTACTATGCAAGATAAAATCTTCTGGAAATCCACTAATCCTCATACACTCTCTAGGGGCTAATCGTCGTATTACTCCATCTATCATATAGAGACCAGTTTTTGCTCCCACACCTCCACCATAGGCTGAAAGTGTAATAGCATGACCCAATGGGCTATAGATGCGTTCACCTTGTCCACCTTTATTGACTATACCTACTCTAATAGGTTTTTGTGGATAGTTCCCAAACATATCTCTCTTAATTTCTACTTTTTGTTTAAGTTGTATATCTTCTCTATTGATAATAAACTCTTTGACTTTAGAGTAAGGAAGCAAAAACTCCGATAAGCTCGTAGCACTTCCAAAAGAGCTAGGAAAAGAAAATTTTTTTATTTGCAAATCATTTCTAAAAGCTACAATAAAGATTCTCTCTCTTTTTTGAGGGACTCCAAAATATGAAGCATTAAGAATTTTGTAAAATATGTTATAGCCGAGTTTATCTAGTGACTCTTTGACTACTTGTAGCGTATTGCCCCCATCATGTTTTTCAAAGTTTTTAACATTTTCAAGTATTAATATTTTGGGCTTATGATATGAGGCAATTCGTATCACATCAAAAAAAAGCGTCCCTCTTGTATCTTCAAAGCCTTTTTGTTTACCTGAAATACTAAAAGCCTGACAAGGAAATCCTGCACAAATAATATCATGAGAAGGAATTTCGTCTGCCTCTATCTGTGTAATATCTCCATAAGGTCTTATCCCATAATTAGCCTCATAAGTCTCTTGACAATCTTTATCCCACTCCGAAGCAAACACACACTCAGCCCCAAAACTACTCATAGCCTGATGAAAACCTCCTATTCCTGCAAAGAGGTCAATATATTTGATATTTTTTAGCACTACTAAAACTACAATAGTATATTTATTGCCTCAGTAATTTTCTTTCTATGGCTATAAATCTCTTCTAGTTTTTCAATTGGAAACTTTTCTCCACTTTTATCTGTTGTACGAACTTCAATATACTTTTGCTTTGTATTGAATAGTAGTCTCACTATCCATTTACGGTTATTATCATCTAGTAAAATACCAAAATAGCTTTTTGTATCTCTCGAAGCAATTCTATCTAGTTCAATTATCTCTGCTA
>Ga0193965_1000420_pt1 | contig 13750 bp, 15 predicted proteins | sample FB_8_MG_FD_140330 | JGI IMG/M metagenome (GOLD analysis project Ga0193965, IMG submission 140330) | Microbial mat bacterial communities from the Broadkill River, Lewes, Delaware, United States - FB_8_MG | ecosystem: Environmental > Aquatic > Freshwater > River > Microbial mats | place: USA... | reverse complement strand
TTTTTGATGAGAGTGAGGGGTATAACTCAGAATCTGAAATAAATACAGAGCCACTAGACCATGTTATGGGAAGAGCTATAAAGCAGTTTACTTTCCCTAGACAGTCAAAAAAACCACACCGTGCTTTAAGTGATTTTTTCCATAACGATAGACACGATGTTATAGCACTAACATGTGTTAGTGCTGGTGGCAAACTCAGTGATGCAGAGAGACTTATCTATGATGAGGGGAACTATACTGAGTATTATCAGTTTCACGGTTTAGGAGTCGAGTTAGCAGAGGCCTTAGCTGAAATTGCTCACAAACAGGTAAGACTTGACTTGAATATCTCAGAGGGTGAAGGTTCTAAACTAAGTGATGTTCAGATGAACAAATACCAAGGTTCTCGTTATTCATTTGGTTATGCAGCATGTCCAGATTTGGAGCTTAATCGTCCACTTTTTGATTTGTTAAAACCTGAAGAGTTTGGAATCGAGTTAAGTGAGACTTTTCAGATTCACCCTGAGCAATCTACTTCAGCATTGGTTGTTTACCATCCTAATGCTACTTATTATAATGTTTAAATTGATATTTATTTATTTTAAGCTATACTTATTTTGACAAAAGATTAAACCTTAGTACGGTGGATGAAAGCCCTGCAATTCCTTGTGAATTGTGGGGCTTTTTTCGTTGCATGGAGTCGGTTAGGAGTTCGTACTAAGGAGTCCAAAATGGACTTATCAGTTTACATTACTTTAGCAACTTTCCTTTTGATGTTTTTCAAAGAGGAATTAAAAGAGTGGTTAAGGTCGTTTTAATCTTTCAGAGGGGTTTGTCGCCCTCTGTTTTATCTCCTCCTATAACTCAAAGCCTCTAAAATATGCTTTTTCTCTATAACATCAGAAGAATCTAAATCAGCGATAGTTCTCCCCACTTTTTGTACTTTTTTGATACTTCTAAACGACAAATCAAATCGAGATATTGCCATATCTAAAGTGGCTTTTGCTTCATCATCTAATACACAAAACTTCTCTATATCAGTATCACTTAGCTTTGCATTGAACCTCTCTTGCCCTCGGTTCTTAGCAAAAATATGAGCACCAACTACTAACTTATGTAACTCTTTAGATGTATAACTAGTTTTATCGTTAGCACTCACACTCTGCATAACAACACTCAAATCAACTCTATCCAAAAATGGGTCACTCAGTCTATTTTTATATCTTTTTATCTCTACATCACTACATCTACACTCTTTACTTTTACTCAAAAGATTCCCACACGGACATGGATTCATAGCACCAATAAAAAGAAAATCAGCTGGATACTCAACCTTAGAGTTTACTCGTGAGATTCTTATCTTGTTATCTTCCATCGGTTCACGAAGTGCTTCTAACACATTTTTAGAAAAGTGGGGTAGTTCATCAAAAAACAAGATTCCCCTATGAGCCAAGCCTACTTCACCTATCTGAGCTTTAAAAGAACCACCACCAAAGATAGAAGCTAGAGTTGAGCTATGGTGAGGACTTCTCATCCCTCTATGTGGTTTAAACTGAGGCTCTATAGAATCTAGAGCTTGAAGTTTTGCGACATCAAGAATCTCATCGGAGTTCATCGGTGGCAAAATATACCTAAGCCTTTTAGCAATCATACTTTTACCACACCCAGGACTTCCCTCAAAAAGTATGTTATGGAATCCACAAGCAGCTATGAGTGCAGCTCTTTTTGCTACCTCTTGCCCTTTCACATCTTTGAAATCATCTTCATACTCTTTAAGATAATAATATTTCTCAGATTCTATCTCATAAAAAGGGTACTCAATCGAGCCTGATTCTATAGTTGGTATAGCTGTCTCTTGATTCTTTAAAAGGTCTATCGCTTCTTGAAGAGTTTTCACACCATAAAACTCCACATTTGGAATCTTAGATAATTTTGTAAGGGCAGAAAATGGAACTATCGCTTTTCTTATAAGTTTTTGATTTGCAAGGGAGAGAATCAATGGATAGAGCAATAGATTCTCTTTGACAACCCCATCAAGCCCCAACTCACCAAACACAAACCACTCACTCAAATCATCTTCTACGTGGTCAAGTGCAATCAAAAGAGCAACACTCAAATCAAACTGAGAACCCTCTTTTTTTACATCACTTGGAGCAAGGTTTATAGTGATTCGCTTAGGGGGAAAAGAGAAGTCATTAGAGAGCAACGCCGACTTAGAACGCTCCTTAGCCTCTGAGATAGCAGTAGAAGCCATCCCAACAATAGAAAAAGATGGTAAGCCTTTTGTGAGGGTAGATTCAACAGTAACTATCTTCGCCTCGATTCCCTCATATGTTGCACAAAATACACTTTTCATAATGGTTCTCCTAAAATCTGTTTAATACACAGATACTATTTAAACACTTTATTCTATTTTTTTCCTTTTATTCATAAATATGACAAATTGACATAAATTTAATTAAATCCTATTTTTATGCAAATACCATAATAGTTTATTAAGATTTTTTGTATAGAATATAAAGGTTCAACTACAACAAATAGATTAACTAATGCATATTTTACAATAAGCGATTGGAAATACTTTAAAACTTGCCTACAATATGAAGGATAAATTTTTTTGTTCCTACAATTTTGTGGTAATGCCTACGAAAATCACAAAAGTAAATAGTATCTATTAGCACAAAAGCTTGCAAACAAAATTAGAGGTAAAAATGAAACATATAAAGTACAACAATAAAACTATAACTCCATCAAAAGTTATATGTATTGGTAGAAACTATGTTGAACATATTAAAGAGTTAAATAATGAGATGCCTGATTCAATGGTTGTATTTAACAAACCAAACTCAGCTATTTCTGACAAACTCCTCTACTTTAGTGAAGATACAAGATTTGAAGGGGAAATTTGTTTTTTAATTGAGAATAGCCAAATCTCAGGTATTGGTTTTGGATTTGATTTAACAAAAGCAAATATTCAAAATAAAATGAAGTCTAAAGGTTTACCATGGGAAAGAGCAAAGTCTTTTGATGGTTCTGCTGTTTTAAGTGATTTTATCCCTTTAGATAGCGATATAAGCTCACTAAAATTAGAGTTATATATAAATGATACACTCACCCAATTTGCCAACTATGACCTAATGATATATAAACCAAAGGATATGATAAAAGAGATTCTTAGTTTTATGTCTCTTGAAGATGGTGATATTATTATGAGTGGAACTCCAAAAGGGGTAGGAAACTATAAAGTTGGAGATATTTTTATAGGTAAAATTTATTCTAATGATGTACTTTTACTTCAATCTAAATGGGAAGTAGTATAAAGAATTATTTAGAAGATTTTTTCTCTTTTAACATTTTCTTATACTCTTTTTCAAACTTTCTTCGTCTTGATGATGTTAGTTTATCTATAAAGAGGATTCCGTTTAGGTGATCCATCTCATGTTGAATCGCGATGCTGAGTAGCCCATCAGCTTCTAAAGTATTACTTTTACCGTCTCTATCTTGATAAGTGATAGTGATAGTTTCATACCTTGTAATATCTTCATAAAAGCTTGGAACACTTAAACAACCCTCTTGATACACTGTTTCACCATTTTGACTAACTACAACGGGATTGATAATCTCTAAAAGATTCTCACGAGGTTGTTCACCCTCTTCATCTGGGATGTTGAGAATCAACACTTGCAGTGCATAATCAACTTGAATAGCAGCAAGACCAATACCATTAGTATCAATCATTACAGGGTACATAGCATCTAGTAAATTGTGCAATTCACTATCAAAATTTTCAATTTTTACAGACTTATCTTTTAATCTTTTATTAGGATATTCTACAATTGTTAATTTCATTTTATGCTTTCTTCTCTTTAGGTTTTTCTTTTACTCTTAATGAAACTGCAAAATCTGTATTTTTATCTCCATACGCTGTTTCAATCCCATTCATTGCACTCACTATAATCTCTTCAACAGAAAAACCTGTAGAGATATCTGTAATTCCAATAGATATTTTTAGCTGAATCTCACGATCAGCTAAGAAAAAATTACTATTAGATACTAAATCACATAATCTCTCACTTGCTTTTTCTGCACTTGCGATATCAGTATGTTTTAGTAGCATTGAAAATTTACCATTGCCATAGTGAGCAACAGTATCACTTCTTCTTGATGTTTTTAGAAGAAGTCTTGCTATAGTTCTTGTCATAAGAATAACAGCTTTCTCATTATTCACATCTGCTTTAAGATATTTATCTAATTCAATCATAATAAGAGAGCTATTATGCTTAAACTCTTTAATAAGCTCAACCTCTTTCTCTACCATAGTCATGAGGTATCGTTTATTATATACACCAAATTTATTATCAAAGATGGTTTCGTTTTCAACATTTTTTACAATTTTTGCAGTTTCATCGTACATAGTTTTCATGCTACCACTTTGTTTTTTCAAAATAGTATTTAATTTAGATATATCATTTTCTAAAGATGCAGCTATACTCATAGCAGCTTTTACTTCAGTATTTTCTTCTAGTTGACTTTTTCTTTTTTCAAGGATTTTTGTCATAAGTGACATATTTTTATATAAATTTGCGGTAACATTAAGTATGTTTTTTACAGAAGAAAAACCCTGCTTTAAACTTTGTTCTAGCATGATTGTATTTTCATCATCATTACTATTTTCAAGCTCAAGCATTGTTTTTATCTGCTTACGAAAACTCTCACTTTTATCTTCTAAGAGCCTATCAAAATAGAGTGAAAAGTTATTTGGAGTGGCAGGTAAGCCATCTTTAATTAGTGCTTCTAGAACATCTTTTGAATAAACTTCAACTTCATCTGGTGCTGTTTCTGCATCAAAAGCCTTAGCTGCTGTAGAGCCTCCATCACCTTGAGAGCGACGATTTCTACTTCTTAAAGATCCTGCCATTTTTCAACCTTAGTTTTACTCTTTCTCATTTTTTACTAAAACTTCATCGATCATACCATACTCTTGTGCTTCTTTTGCACTCATAAAGTTATCACGATCCGTATCTTTTTCAATTTTTTTAATACTTTGACCTGTGTTCTCAGCCAAAATAGAGTTTAATTCTTTTTTCATACGAAGAATCTCTTCTGCTTGAATTGCTATATCTGTAGCTTGACCCTGCGCACCACCAAGAGGTTGGTGAATCATAATTCTAGCATGAGGAAGTGCATATCTTTTGCCCTTCTCTCCAGATGAAAGTAAAAAAGCACCCATTGAAGCTGCCTGACCTATACAAATAGTAGCAACTTTAGGACGAATATAGTTCATTGTATCAAAAATAGCCATTCCCGCTGTTACAACTCCTCCAGGGGAGTTTATGTAGAAATAGATATCTTTTTCAGGATCTTCAGCTTCAAGAAAAAGAAACTGAGCAACTATAGTAGAAGCAACTTGGTCGTTTACTTCTCCACTAAGCATTACAATTCTATCTTTTAAAAGACGAGAATATATATCATAAGAGCGTTCTCCACGCCCTGTTTTTTCTACAACATAAGGGATATAACTCATAAATTATGCCTCTTGGATTTTAGAGTTAAGAAGTCCTGAAAGAACTTTATCTTCAACCATTGACATTTGAATTGCAGGAATATAACCAGCACTTTTATAATGTTCAAAAGCTTGTTGAGGGTCTTGACCCATTTGCATCGCTTCGTAGTAGATAGTTTGCATAACTTCTTGCTCTTCAACTTTTACATTTTCAGCAGCAGCTAAAGCATCAATAATAAATGTAGCTCTTACACTTCTTACAGCTTCTTCACGGAAAGTCTCACGAAGTTCGTTTAGTTTATCTGCATTTTCACGAAGCTCTTTAATCTCGTCTTCATTCATCTCACCAGCTTTTTTATTTAAAGCCATATCAATCTCTTGTTCAACAACAAATTCTGGTAAGTCAAATTTTAACTCTGCAACAAAAGTTTCTAAAAGTGCTGGTTTTAAATCATCATTGTATAATTTACTTAACTCTTCATTTTCAATTTGAGTTTTTACTAGCTCTTGAAGTTTTGCTAAATCAGCATCTTCTTCACCTGGAAGCATTTTTTTAGCTAACTCATCATCAATTACCACTTCACCTTTAGTTTGTATAGCGTTAAGATTTACTTTAAACTCTGCATCTTTAGAAGCTAAATCTCCACCATAGTTTTCTGGGAAAGTTACTTTAATGATTTTTTCTTCACCTTTTTTCATACCAATCATTTGGTCTTCAAAACCTGGAATAAATTGACCAGAACCGATAACTAAAGAGAAATCTTTAGAAGCTCCACCCTCAAAAAGTTTACCATCAACAGAACCCTCAAAGTCAAATAATGCAGAATCATCTTTTGCTAATGCACGATCTTCTTCAATATCAATCATTGGTGCTTGGTTTTGTGCTAAATCTGTAATTCTTGCTTCAACAGCTTTATCATCTACTGTTGGTTTTTCAAAATCTTTTACAATTGCTGCATAATCACCAAGCTCAATTGTTGGTCTCATTGCAAGTTTAACAGTTACTTCAATTTTATCATCACTTTTATCAAATTGAGAGATATTTGGCTCACCAATTAAAGATTCATTAGAGATACCCATCTCATTTAAACCTTGCTCTAAAACATTACGAAGTGATTCTGCTTCTGCATCTTGAACTAGTTTTTCACCATATTGCTTTTTAATAATTGCTACTGGTACTTTACCTTTACGAAAACCTTGAACATTTGCAGTTTTAGTTAAGCTTTTAGCTATTTTCTCTAAATTAGCATTCACCTCATCCATTGAGATTGTTGCTTGAATTTCAGCATTAGCACTATCGATTTTGTTTGACTTGATTTCCATAAATTTCCTTTGATAAGTTCTATTTAGTTAATTTTAACTATTATTTTCGGCAATAATATCTAAATTGTTCTTTTAATTAGCTTTTACACCAAGTTGGTTTAAAGCTTAATACTAATATCCACACTACTGCTACATCTATCATTACATCTGCAAAATTAAAAACAGCGAAGTCAAATCCACAGTGCCAATAAACCATATCGACTACACCACCATGGATAAATCTATCATAAATATTAGAAATAGCTCCACCCAACATCAATCCAGCTGGTATCGCATAACATAACTCTTTGAGATAATAAACATAGACTAGTATCCCTATAACTAGTAATATTTGAATATATTTAAGCCATCCCTCTAAAAAAGCGAACATTGAAAATGCTACACCTTTGTTATAAACCAAAATTAAATCTATACAATCTGTGTAATATCTAAAGCCATCTACAAATAACATTTTGATATTTTGGTCAATGATAAATACACCAACTAAAGTGAGTAACATCATCGCACTTAAGCGTAGTGTATGGTTGCTACGCATTGAGTGCTTTTTGAAAAAATTCAATAAGTGAATCCATAGCACTATGCATCTCTTTAGAATCTTTCCCCTCTAAGAGGACTCTTAATTTATTTTCAGTTCCAGAATATCTTATAAGATGACGAATATTTTTAGAATCTAACTCTTTTAATCTCTCATCTAATCCAGCTATCTCATTTAATGCTTTTTTTTCATTGATATGAATGTTAACTAATTTTTGTGGGTACAATGAAAAAGGGCGTAAAACCTCTGATGCAGTTTTTTTCGATTCTATTATAAGTGCTAATGTTTGCAAGGCACTTACCAAACCATCACCTGTTTTTGCAAAATCACTCATAATTACATGACCACTCTGCTCTCCACCAAAATTTATACCCTCTTTTTTCATAATCTCTAAAACATGTTTATCACCAACATTAGAGCGAAAAAGTTTAAGATTCTTTGATTGCATATAATCTTCTAAACCTTGATTACTCATAACTGTTGCAACGATTCCCTCCCCTTTTAAAAGAGATTTATCATTAAGATAAGCACCTAATGCACCAAGGAGTTGATCACCATCTACTATCTCCCCTTTTTCATCCACAACAACTAATCTATCAGCATCTCCATCAAGTGCAATTCCTAAATCAGCTCTGTACTTTATAACACTTTCACAAAGATCTTTTGTATATAATGCTCCACAATTGTTATTAATATTAAATCCATCAGGTTTATTATGTAAAACTATTACATCAGCACCAAGCTCTTCGAGTACTGTTGGACCCACCTTATAACCAGCACCATTTGCAGTATCTAAAACGATTCTCATCCCTTGAAGTGAGAGATCTCTAGGAAAAGAGTTTTTGAGTTGCACAATATAACGACCTATTACATCATCGATTCTTTTTGCTCTACCAATATTTTTTGCTCTGCATTGTGCTTCTGTAAGTAAATTTACATCAAAACAAATATCCTCAATCTCAGATTCTATCTCTGTTGAAAGTTTATCACCATTAGAATCAAAAAACTTTATTCCGTTATCTTCAAAAGAGTTATGCGATGCACTAATCATAATCCCTGCATCACATCGCATACTCTCAGTGATATATGCAATAGCTGGTGTAGGCATAGGACCTATTTGAATCACATCATAACCAATAGCTGTAAGCCCAGCAACAATTGCGTTTTCTATCATATATCCACTAATTCTAGTATCTTTACCTACTAAAATTTTGTTTGTTTTTGAATGTGCTTTAAAATATATCCCAGCAGCCATCGCTACTTTCATTGCAAGTTCAGCACTCAAAAATGAGCCAGCTTCCCCTCTAACTCCATCAGTTCCAAATAATTTCATATAGTTTTCCAATTTATTTAAGTGGTGTATTTTAACATAATTAGCAATATATTCGATAAATAATACAATTTCCCTTATCTTTAACTTAAGATTAATGATGATTTGGCTAATATTTCGCACTAAAATTTCATAAGAAGGACTCATAAATGGCAAATCACAAGTCATCAATAAAGAGAATTCGTCAAACTATCGTTCGTACAGAGCGTAACCGTTTTTACAGAACTCGTCTTAAAAACATCGTTAAAGATGTTCGTTCTGCAATCGATGCAGGTAACAAAGAAGAAGCATCAACAGCACTAAAAGTAGCTAACCAACAAATCCACAAATTTGTAAGTAAAGGTATTCTTAAAAAAGAGACTGCTGCTAGAAAAGTTAGCCGTCTTCACAGAGCTGTTAACGCTATATAAGGCTGACAATTTATGTTAGCAGATAAACTTACACCGTTTATCAATCGCTATGACGAACTTAGCAACTTGCTAAGTTCACCTGATATAACTTCTGACATTAAAAGAATGACAGATCTCTCCAAAGAACAATCCAATCTTTTACCAATAGTTGAAAAGGCTAAAGAGTATCAAACTTTAATCGCAGATATTGCAGATACAAAAGAGATGCTAAGTGATGCTGAAATGGGCGAAATGGCAAAAGAGGAACTCAAAGAGCTTGAACCACAAAAGCCAATCATAGAAGAGGAGATTAAAATGCTTCTTCTACCAAAAGATCCTAATGATGATAGAAATATTATTGTGGAACTTCGTGCTGGTGCTGGTGGTGATGAAGCTGCTATATTTGTAGGTGATTTATTTGATGCCTATACAAGATATGCAGAACTTAGAGATTGGAAAATTGAACTTATAAGTTCTTCACCATCAGATGCAGGTGGATTTAAAGAGGTTACTGCCCTTATTAAGGGTGAACAGGTTTATAGTAGATTGAAATATGAGGGTGGAACTCACCGTGTTCAAAGAGTTCCAGCGACAGAATCTCAAGGTCGTGTTCATACATCAGCAATCACAGTAGCAGTTATGCCTGAAGTTGATGATGTTGAAATCGATATTAATGACAATGATTTAAAAATTGATGTGATGCGTTCATCTGGTTGTGGTGGTCAGTCTGTAAATACTACAGATTCAGCTGTTAGAATTACTCACTTACCAACAGGTTTGGTAGTAACAAACCAAGACCAAAAATCGCAACATAAGAATCGTGAAAAAGCTATGAAAGTTTTAAAAGCGAGACTTTATGATTTAGAGATGCAAAGTCAACAATCTGAAAATGCAGCAGAAAGAGCAGCACAAGTAGGAACTGGAGATAGAAGTGGGAGAATTAGAACTTACAACTATCCTCAAAACCGTATGAGTGATCATAGAATCAATCTTACACTATACCGTTTGAATGAGATTATGGGTGGTGGACTTCTTGATGAAGTTGTTGAGCCACTTATAGCTGATCATCAAGCTAAAATAGTTGAAGCAGCTGGACTTTAAGTCTAGCTCTTTAACTTCTTTTATAACTCATAATCAGTAATAAAACTATTTTTAACTTCACCTTTAAAAGTGATAGTTCTCTCATTCATACCTAGATACAGTGTTTCACCACTTGTTGGATAAACTTCTATAGAACCTTGAACTAAACCCTCTTGTAATGCTCTATAATAACAAGCTGCCATCCCAGTTCCACACGCTAATGTTTCATCTTCAACACCACGCTCATAAGTTCTCACTCTAAGATTCTTACCCTCTACAAAAGCGATATTTACATTTGTATTGTACTTATGCCGTAACTCTCTAGCCTCTTGAATATCAAACTCTTTTATATTATCTGTTATATGTACTAAGTGAGGAACACCTGTATTGAGTAACCACCAAGATTTTTTATTATGCTCAATCTTTTTATCTATTATTTGAGGGGGAGTAAGTTCACTTAGAACCATCGCTTTTTTTCTACTCTCACTTTGAAAAACTTGAGCATTGATAACTCCCGCACCAGTTAAAAAACTCATATTAGCAGGTGCTAATTCATTTATAAAAGCATAGTGGGCTACAGCTCTACTTCCATTGCCACACATCTCAGCATAACTTCCATCAGAGTTATAAAACTCCCATTCATAGTCATATTGTGAATGGGGAATAACAACAATTAAGCCATCAGCACCTACACCATCTTGACGATGGCACAGTTGTTTTGCTAATTCAGATCTATCTTTTTTAGCAAATGCGTGAAAAATTACAAAATCATTTCCATTGGCACTATATTTTGCGACTATCATTTTTTCTCCAAATATTTATCTTTAATAATAGCAACAAAGTCTTCACACTCTTGTTGAAGATGTTTTAGATTCTTTGAATTGTCTATTACCCAAGTTGCTCTATTTTTCTTTTCATCTATTGGCATTTGAGATTCTATTCTCTTTTGTGATTCCTCTTTTGTGTAGCCATTTCTTTTCATAAATCTCTCTAGCTGAACATCACTAGGGGTATAAACTACAACAGAGTCTTGTATATTGTAAGCACCATTTTCAAAAAAGAGGGGAATATCTATAAGGTATGGGAATTTAAAACTATCTTGTTTGATGCTTTGTTTTTCAATCTCTTGACGAATCTTAGGGTGTAAGAAATCTTCTAAAATCTTTTTAGAATCAACATCTGAAAAAATCATCTCTCCAAGCAACGCTCTATTTACTTTAGAGTTATTGACATATTTAGCTCCAAAAGTCTGCTCAACCCAAGCATGAGAATCGTCTAAAATTTTATGTGAAATAGAATCAGCATCAATCACTCTCATCCCATTGAGCGCCATAAGCGATGCTACTGTACTTTTTCCAGTAGCAATCCCTCCAGTTAAAGCTATTGCATATTCAAATGCCATTAGTTTTTAATGATTCCTAAATACTCTTTACGAATATAGTTACCCATTGCAAATGCAGCTGGATGAACATCACAATTGTAATACTCCAAACCATCAAGCATATCAGCACGGTGAAGATTAATATCTGCAGTTGGATGGTACTCTTTTGAAGATAAAAGAGCAGTATTTCCCTCACCAATATCATAAGGCATAATAACTTTGAAATATTTTCCAAGTATATGCATAATATTTTTATTTTCTTGTGTATTGTCTAAAGATGGATGTGTCATTGAAACAAGTCCATCATCTGTTAATACACGACTTATATGCCCAATAACTGCAGCATCAGAATCAGCTTCACAAATTACAACTTCGTAAGCTTTATCAGCTTCTTCACGAAGAGCTTCAATTGAACATTGTATTGTTTTATAAGCAATGCCATCATGCTTATCCATCTCACTTTCTAAACTCTTAGCATCATCACTGATAATTAAAATATTTTGAGGTGCTTTTGATGTACACACAGGTACATGAACCATCATTTCATTATAGATAAATTTTTTCATATTGATAATTCCTTTTTATTTGAAATGGATTTTATCATATTAGGATTAATTTTACTTAACTATGGATATAATTGCATAAATTTTATATTATTATAAAGGTACACTTATGAATTTAAACAAAATAAGAAGTTTTTGTAGAATTTTCCGTATTATCGTTGGTCTAGCACTTATTGCTACAGGTGTGATTCAACTAGGAGCAATGGAATATGCTGCATGGTTTTTCCTAGGGGCAATTCCTCTTATTGCAGGTTTAGTTAATTTTTGTCCACTTTGTATAATCACAAAAAAATGTGATTTACCAAATAATTAGGAGTAAATAATGTCTCAAATTTCTTATAAAGATGCTGGTGTTGATATTGACGCTGGAAATAGTTTTGTTGAAAATATAAAACCTTTAGTAAAATCTACAAAAATCCCTGGTGTGATGGGTGGAATAGGTTCTTTTGCAGGTGCTTTTGAATTACCAACTGGTTTTAAAGAACCTGTAATGCTTGCAGCAACTGATGGAGTTGGTACTAAACTTAAACTTGCAATTGATTCTGGTATTCATAACACTGTTGGAATCGATTTAGTTGCTATGTGTGTAAATGATTTACTTTGTAATTTTGGAACTCCATCTTTCTTTTTAGATTATTATGCAACTGGAAAACTTGATGTAAATATTGCTACTAATGTAGTTGCAGGTATTGCTGAGGGTTGTATTAGAAGTGAATGTGCATTAATTGGTGGTGAAACTGCTGAGATGCCGGGTATGTACTCTGAAGATGATTACGACTTAGCAGGTTTTGCAGTTGGTGTAGCTGAAAAATCAGAGATGGATAGAGTTTCATTAGTTCGTGCTGGTCACAAGCTTATAGCACTTCCAAGTTCTGGTCTTCACTCAAATGGTTTCTCTCTTGCTAGAAAAGTTTTATTTGAAAAAATGGATATGAAGTTTGAAGATGATTTTAATGGTAAACCATTAATTGAGACTCTACTAGAGCCTACAAATATCTATGTAAAAACATTTAAAGCTCTTCGTAATGAGATTGTAGCAATGGCTCATATCACTGGTGGTGGAATCGTTGAGAACTTACCTCGTGTTCTTCCTGAGAATTTAAAAGCTGAAGTGAAACAAGATTCTATTAAAGTTCTTCCTATCTTTGAGCTTATGGCTGAACATGTAGATAGAGATGAGATGTTTAGAGCATTTAATATGGGTGTTGGGATGATTCTTGTTGTAGAAGATTCTAATGTTGATAAAGTGTTAGCTGAAACTGATGGTTATCTAATCGGTGAGATAGTTGAGGGCGAAAGAGAAGCAGTGATGATTTAATATCATCCTGCTTAACAAAATATATAACTTCAATAAAACCTTAGTTAAAAGGTTTCTTTAAATCTTCCTCAATCATTCCCGGAATTTCTGAAATTGTCATAAACTCACCCATTGATAACTGTGGGTAAGAGATTGCTAAATAGTATTTAGCAGCTAAAGAACTAGCTACTCCATCTTCAATAGAAATACAATATGGTAAAACAGAAGCATTAGCTCTACCAGTTTTTTCAATAAACTTTTTAGTCTCTGCACCTAATTCATATCCTAATAATGTACTATTACTTGAAAGTTTAAGTTCAAAAATTAATGATTTACCACCATTGTAATTTTTAGCCTTTGCTAATAAATC
>Ga0193965_1000418_pt1 | contig 13762 bp, 14 predicted proteins | sample FB_8_MG_FD_140330 | JGI IMG/M metagenome (GOLD analysis project Ga0193965, IMG submission 140330) | Microbial mat bacterial communities from the Broadkill River, Lewes, Delaware, United States - FB_8_MG | ecosystem: Environmental > Aquatic > Freshwater > River > Microbial mats | place: USA... | reverse complement strand
TTTAAAAATGTAATTTTCACATCTGTAGATATAGTTGTTATCTGTTTGATTGAATCAATCATTATAGCTTTTGGTAAAAGAAGATTATTTGCTACTTCTTTAGGAATAATTCGAGAATATTCAGGAAATTTACCATTTATAAGTTTTGTGAAAAATGTATATTGTTCTGAATGAATAATAAGATTTGTTTCATCGTAATAAAGTTCTATATTGTCAAAGAAAAGTTTTTGTATTTCAACAATTGCTTTTTTTGGAATAATTATAGACAATTCATTTGCACTTTCATTTACTACATTGACAACAGCTAGTCTTCTTGTATCTGTTGAAGCAAAATTGATGTGATCTTGTTTAATATCCATCAAAGCACCATTTAATTCAAATTTAGGATTATTTGTATCTATGGCAGGAGTAATTTTTTTGAGTGATTCAATTAAGATGTGTGAATCAATTGATATTCTTGCTTTCCCTTCATATGTTGGGAATTCAGGAAACTCATTGTGTGTAAAGGTTGGTAGTTTAAAATTAGAGTGAGCTTGAGTAATATGTAAAACATCATTTTTTACTTCTAAGTTTATATCTCCATCTTTTAGTATTCTAACTATATCTAAAAGTTTTTTACCATTAGCAGTAATACTTCCATCTTCAACTATGTTTACATTGTCTGTTTTTACAAAAAATCCTATTTCGTAATCAGTAGCTTTTATTGTCAACTCAGAATTTGATGCATTAATATATACATGGGATGTTATTTGTGAAGTATCTTTTTTTTCAAGAAAAGGCCCAGCATGAATTAATATATTTTCTATGATTGATTTTGAAACACTAATTTTCATATGAATTTCCTATTATTATATATAATTTTTAGTATGTAGTAGTAGGGGCGAGTGAGTATGTGAATAACATCTCAGACTCCCTATTTCTAGAGTTAGATGTAAGTGACGAACTTAACTAACTCTATTCACATCTATTCACTTAATGAATTATATCTTTTTTTTAAATATTTTTATACTCTATTACTCTTTGGAAGTAATTTTATTTGTTAATTCTTCAATTTTTACTTTAAAATCTTCATCATTTTGCATAAGTTCATTGATTTTTTTAAGAGTATGACTGATTGCTGTGTGATCTTTCATTCCAAAATATTGTGCAAGTTGTGGCATTGTGTTTGTTGTAAGCTCACGACATAGGTAAATAGAGATACGTCTTGCATAAACAAGGTTTTTACTTCTCCCTTTTGAGCGAATTTCACTAGGTTTAATGTTTAGATCTTTTGCTACACTTTGGGTAATGGCGTCAAGAGTAAGATTTGCTTTTTTCTCTTTAATCTGGTCTTTTAGAACATTTTTCGTAAAATCAAGATCTATATCTACATGCATCAGTTGTGAATAGGCATGAAGTTTTGAAAGGATACCCTCTATCTCACGTACATTAGAATCTATTACCGTGGCGATGTAATTTACTATCTCTTTTGTGAGTTTTACTTTATTAATTTCACATTTTTTCTCAATAATAGCGATTTTTGTTTCAAGCTCAGGTGGTTGGATATCTGCAACTAAACCCCACTCAAAACGGCTTTGAAGTCTTGCTTCAAGACCAGCAATTTTTTTAGGATGCTTATCAGCTGTAAGAATTATCTGTTTACCCTCACCTTTGAGCGCTTCAAAGGTGTGAAAAAACTCCTCTTGGATTGATTCTTTGTTAGATAAAAATTGTATATCATCTATAAGTAAAACATCGCATTTACGGTATTTTTCTTGAAACCTCTCCATATTTTTGTTTCTTAGATGTCTTACAAAATCATTTAAAAATTGCTCAACTGTAGTGTATATAACAATTTTTCCCTGATTTTGAAAAACATTTCCTGCAGCTTGCATGAGGTGAGTCTTTCCAAGTCCAACTCCTCCATAAATAAAAAGAGGATTATATACTTGACCAGCTTTTTCACTTACACTTTTTACTGCTGCATAGGCAAACTGGTTTGATCCACCAACCATAAAGTTATCAAAAGAGTGGGATGGATTAAGAAGTGAGTGTTGTACTTTTTTTTCTGTAGAGCTTTTAGGTCTTCTTTTATCAATTTGATTTTTTAAAGCGATTTGCACACTAACTTTTGATTCTGTTTTGACATCAAATAGATGTGCTATTTTTTCACTGTATTTGCTTTTTATCCAGTTAGATACAAGTGCGTTTGGAGCATAAAAAATAGCTAAGTCACTTGTTGATTTTTTTGAATCGTATACTAAATGCTTAATATATCGCTTATATTCTACCTCTGTAATCTCTTGTTTTAAGAGTTCTAAAACTTCTTGACCTATATTCACATAAAAACCTATTTTAAAAATTATATGTGAATAGTAACCGATTTATTCATAAAATAGGGTTAAATTTATGTGAATAACTAAAAATAGCTTATGTGAATATTTATATGTTTTTAACTATAATCCATTCAAAATTAGAATTTGGAAGAAAATGACAATACTTGGTATAGATCCAGGAACTAGAAATATGGGTTATGCACTTATATCTTTAGAAAATGGCAAAATTTCTCTTATAGAAGCTGGTCTTATAAAAATGAAAGCAGAAGATCTGCAATTTCAAATACCACAAATGGTAGAGGGTTTAGAGAGAATATTTACTGCAAATAAAATAGATGAAGTAGCAATGGAAGATATATTTTATGCACATAATCCTGCCACTACTATAAAATTGGCACAATTTCGTGGTGCTATTATGTTAAAACTGCTTCAAGAGTTTGGGCAATTTCATGAATACACTGCATTACAAGTAAAAAAAGCACTTACTGGAAAAGCAAAAGCGGGCAAAGAACAGGTTGCTTTTATGGTAAAACGTCTTTTAAATATAAAAAAAGAGATTAAGCCTTTAGATATCACTGACGCCATTGCCGTAGCTATCACTCATTCACAAAGAGTGAAATTAAAAAAATAAACCTTTATAAATATCTATTTTTACGATATTATTTGATAAATTAAAAGGAATTAAAATGGCAAAATTTGAAAATGTAAATATTGTAAAACAGGCAAATATCTATTATGATGGTAAGGTTACAAGTCGTACTATAGAATTTGAAGATGGAAGTATAAAATCTTTAGGGATTATGCTTGAGGGTGATTATAAGTTTAATACTGCAGATAAAGAGATTATGGAGATCTATTCTGGGGATTTTGAATTAAAACTTCCTGGTAGTAATGAATTTATTACTATGACACCACCATGTTCTTTCACTGTTGAAGCTGATAGCTCTTTTGATATAAAAGTCAAAAAAGTAACTGACTACTGTTGTTCATACATTAAATAAATATTTTATTTTACTCAAAAGCCAAGCTTTTGAGTGTTTAAATAAACTGTCCTACTAATTGAGATAGATTAGTCTCATCTAAAGCACCTGAAATTCTGTGAACCTCTTTACCATCTTTAAAAATTATAAGTGTCGGAATACTTCTAATCCCAAATCTTGCTCCAAGGTTTTGTTCATCTTCTGTATTTACTTTTGTAAAAAGAGCTTTAAGAGGAAACTTTGTGGCTGATTTTTCAAAATTTGGTCCCATCATTTTACATGGTCCACACCAAGGAGCCCAAAAATCAACAATTACAGGAATATCGCTATTAACGACAACTTCATCAAAGTTAGAGTTATTTAGATCTATCGGTTTTGTAATTAAAAGTGAATTTTTACATTTTCCGCAGTTAGCTTTTTTGTAAGAATCTTTTTTTGGTACATTATTGACACTTAAGCAGTTAGGGCATACTATTCTCATATATTTTCCTTTATTGATTTATTTTAGAGTATATGGTAACTCTATTAAGATAACCGTTTCTTTATGGCTGCTTTGAATTTTAATTTTACCATTTAAATGCTCTTCGATAATAGTTTTAGTCATATAAAGTCCTATACCTGTACCGTTTTTAGATTTTGTAGAAAAGTATGGATCAAAAACCTTATCTATGATATCTTTTGCTATTCCGCCAGCATTATCCTTAAATATTATAGAAACATAATCACTATGTTTTTTTGCTATAACATCTATTTTTTGATTTTCACACTTATTTTCTTTAAAAGCATCTATGGAATTTTTTAAAATATTTATAATACATTGCATCAATTCACCTTGAAAAGCTTGAACCGTTATATTTTCTTCTATATCAAAGTTATATTCTATAGATAATACTTTCATCTCTTGTATTAAAAATGTAGTAGATTTTTTTATAATATCAGATATAGAAATATTTTTTATAGTTTTATTTGGTTTAAAATAATCTCTAAAATTATCTATTGTTTCAGATAAAAATTGTACAGTTTGTTCAATTTTTTTAAATGATTCATTTGTGATCTCTTCGGTTAAAAGATTAAGCTCTTGTTTGATTCTTAAAGTCGCCATTACAGTGTTTATAAGAGAGAGAGGCTGACGCCATTGATGAGCTATCATACTTATCATTTCGCCCATTGCAGCACTTCTAGAGCTACTTAAAAGCTTCTCTTGTTGAACTATAAGTTTTTTTGTATCTGTAATATTTTCCATGAATAAAATGAAACCTATATGTTTAGCATAAGGATCAAATTCAGGAACTAAAGTATGAGATAAGATAAGTTCATATCCTGTTTTTGTATATGTTTTATTTTCAAAGTTAAAAACTTTTTTCTCTTTTATATGTTTTAAAATCTCTTCTTGTAATAGATCATCCAAGAAAGGGTTTTGATAATCAAAATAACTTTTTTGTAATATATCCTCATTGTTGTACTGTGTAAGTTTGAGATAGGCATGAGAAGCATTTGTAATTTTATAAGAGTGATCAAACTTTAAAAGCAAAACTTTTTTATCTATTGTATCTCTCTCTTTTTTTAATTCACTATAGAGCTCTTTTACTTTTTTAATATTAGACTCTAATAGATTATTTGTGTTAGTCATATTTGTTTGATCTGTTATAATTAATGCAACAAGTTTATTTTCTACATCAAAAGGGATAACACTAACATCTTGGCGCATATGTCTAAAACCCGATACATTGAGCTGATTTATTTTTATAGGAATAAGATATTTACTTGTACTTGCTGAATAAAAAGTGGGAGTACCCATACTAAGAGCTGTTTTGATTTTTCTTTTAAGTGTTTTAGTATTTATATTTTGAAAGATATGGTCAATTCGTTTATTAAGGAGCGTTTCTTCTTTTAGTGATGTATGAATCTCTAACCAGTTATTAAAATAGTGTATTGTCAGTTCACTATCAAGTATTATAATTCCATTGTCAATACTCGATATAAGTTTTTCATTTATATTAAGGCTTCTAAGATAATGTTGAGTTGATTCTTCAGCCACTCTATCGATCCATCCTTTGTGAGTATAAATATCTCGCCATTAATTTTTTGATCTTCAAAATTTAATTGCGTATCAATAACTATAACTTGGTCGTAGTATCGAAAAGTTTTATTTTTTTCAATCTCATCTAAGGGTACTTTACTGATGTTAGGAAGTGAAAATTTTACAGCAGTACCCATCTCTTGAGCAAGTTTTGTTGTAAGTGAAGATGTGAGTACATTTGTTAGCTCTAAGATGGCGTCATCTAAATCATCTTCGTTATCCAGTTCTAAATGTTTTGATAAGTTATTTGCACTTTTGTTATTTATAAAAAAAGCACTCTCTCCACTAAATTCACCTACAAAAGCTTGTGTAGCAAAAAAATAACTATCCTCTTTTAGACTATGAAACTCTTCAAGTAACTCTTTGGTTCTTATAACTTTAATTTTCGGTATACTCAAAGTTGCAAAGGCATCAAGCATCTCTGCAACTACAGATGTGGCATTACCATATGCTATGTTCATCAATTCTTGAAGTACATCTTTTTCATCTTCTGTTAATTGAATATCATCCATTAGAAATTCTCTAATATCTCTTTCATTTTGTCTAGGTTTATAGGTTTTTGGACATGAAGCTTTGCACCTAGGTTTAGAACTCTTGCTTTAGCTTGTTCTTGAATATCTGCTGAAACTACAATAACATTTAATTTTTGGTCTATAGCTAATAGTTTTGGTAATGCTTCATAGCCATCCATTTCTGGCATTGTTAAATCCAAAAAAACTAAATCTGGCTTATGATTTTTCATAAGTTCAAGAGCTTCTATCCCATTTTCTGCTTGAAATATTTCAGCATCTTCTTTATGTGCTTTCAAGGATTTAATTAAACTAAGTCGAGCTAATTTTGAGTCATCGACTACTAAATATTTCATTAACTTACCTTCCATTTTTAAAAAGATCCCTCTTCATATTTTACACTTTGTGCTCTGACATAACAGTTTGAGTTAGTGAAATTATTTTCATTACTATAATTTCCCAAAGCAAAATAGAAAGTGCTGTTATAATTAAATAAACTTATCCCATCTGACATGTCAGCTAAAGAGAACTTATTTGTATCTAAGAGTTTAGCATCACTAACGCCATTAAACTCTAACCTGATTGTTAGCCAGTCAAATCCCCTTGCACTGTCTTGTACTGCAAACAAAACAGAGATTTGCGTTGGTGATATTATATCTATTGAACGAAATTCAGCATCTTTAAAATTGTCAAATCTTTCTAAAAACTCTTTGAGTTTGTTTGTTTGTAAAGGTTTCATATATAAAGACTTATTGACAACCTACACATTCCATACTTCTATCTTCTACATCGCTAGCAACTTCTGGTGATTGTGAACGTAGATAATATGTAGATTTTAGTCCTAACTTCCAAGCTAACATGTAAATATCGTTAAGATACTTTCCACTTGCTTTATCAAGTGTAATAAAGATATTTAAACTTTGCCCCTGATCTATCCATTTTTGACGAATAGCTGCTGCTTGAATAAGAATTCTTTGATCTAAATCATAAGCTGGTGTATAAAAAGCCCAAGTGTCCGGTGAAAGATTTGGAACAACTACAGGGATAAGTCCTGATAAATTTTCTTCAAACCATTTACGTTTAAACACAGGCTCAATTGCTTGTGTAGTTCCTGTAAGTATAGAGATAGAACTTGTTGGTGCTACAGCCATTAGGTAACCATTTCTCATACCTTGCTTTTTCACTTTAGCACGTAACTCATCCCATTCATATGTTGAAGCAAAAAGTCCACCTCTGTCGACGAGGTTTCTTACTTCTGCATTTGCATGATCATGAGGCATAATACCTCTGCTCCATTTAGAACCATTAAATTCTGGATAAGCACCTTTTTCTAGAGCCAAATCTGAAGATGCTGAAATTGTGTTATAACTAACAGACTCCATCACTTCATCTATCTTATCAAAATGTTCTTGGCTTCCCCAAGTTATTCCATATTCAGCTAACATTTGTGCTTCACCCATTACACCCAAACCAATAGAACGAGATCTCATGTTAGTGCGTTTTACTTTTTCAACAGGATAGAAGTTTAAATCTATTACATTATCTAAACATCTTATAGCTGTCGGTACAATCGCTTCAATATCTTCTTTCGTATTAACACGTGATAAGTTAATAGACGCTAAGTTACAAACAGCAGTAGCACCATTCACTTTCTCTTTTTCAACTACATAGATTGGCAAACCACCAAGAGAATCTAAAGCGGTAACTTTTTTAGCTGGTTTTGTTATACCGCTGTCTACTGTTACTAACTCTTCCTCTTCATAACTCACAGTATCACCATTTTCAAAAACAAATTTTATCTTGTAATGGTTTGGTTCTGTATTTTGGAAAATCTCTGTACAAAGATTTGAACTACGGATAACACCATAGTGATCATTCGGATTAGCACGGTTAGCGTTATCTTTAAAACATAAGAAAGGAGATCCAGTTTCAAAATAAGATGTTAAGATTTTTTTCCAGAGAGTTTTAGCTTTTACTTTTTCTTTTATAATTGATTCATTTTGTTCTAACTCTTTATAACGTTCGTTAAAAGCTTCTCCATGAAGTTTGGCTAACTCACCACAATCATAAGGATCAAATAAAGTCCAGATACCATCCTCTTGAACTCTTTGCATAAACAGATCGTTTAACCATAAAGATGGAAACAAATCATGTGCACGACGACGCTCTTCACCAGAGTTTTTCTTTAGATCTAAGAAGTCATTTATATCTATATGCCATGGTTCAAGATAAACAGCTATTGCACCTTTTCTTGTTCCTAATTGATCAACTGCAATAGCTATATCGTTTGTTATTTTTAAAAATGGTACAGTTCCACCGGCCGCATTTTTATGCCCATCGATATATGAACCCATTGAACGAACTTGTGTCCAGTCCCAGCCGATACCACCACCAAATTTAGATAACATTGCCATCTCTTGGTAAGCATCAAAAATACCTTCGATGTTATCTGGAGTAGAACCAATATAACAAGAGCTTAGTTGATGTCTTGTTGTTCTTGCATTTGAGAGTGTAGGTGTTGCTAACATAACTTGAAATTGAGATATCATGTCATAGAATTTTATAGCCCACTCTTCACGTTTTTCTTCTCTTTGAGCTAAGAACATTGCTATAGCCATAAACATATGCTGAGGAAGCTCTATAGGGTTTGAGCTTCTATCTTTTATTAAGTATCTATCATAAAGAGTTTTAACACCTAGGTAATTAAAAAGCATATCACGTTCAGGTACTATATGTTTGTCTAGTTTTTCTAGATCGTACATATCACTCAAACCTAATAACAAACGTCCCTCTTTTTCACCACGTTCAAAATATTTCTCCAAAGAGCAATATCCTGTAAAACCATTCACTTGATGATAGAGGTTAAACATAAATAAGCGTGATGCTACAAAAGTCCAATTTGGAGCATCAATATCTATTTTATCTACTGCAGTTTTAATAAGAGTCTTTTGAATCTCTGATGAAGTAATCCCATCACGAAATTGAATCTGTGCATCTACTTCTAGTTCACTTTGAGATACATTTGCCAGGCCTTTTACAGCAGCTGATGTATATTTTTGTATTTTCGTAATATCTAGTGTCTCAGTTCTACCGTTACGTTTTATTATTGTTATCATTTACTTTCCTGAATGTTAAGTTCAATTTTTTTAATAATTATTTACACAAATAATTACACAAAAAATCGTTAAAATTGTATTTGATTTTATCGAAAATAATATTAAAGGAGATTGATATTTTTGGAAATTTCAGAGATTTACCAGAGCCAGTTCGGCTCTAGTTTATAATGCATTTTAAGAGGGATAAAACGATTTTATTAATAATTTTTTTTAATAGTTATTTAAATACTCTTGCAAAAATCTTATCTACATTTTTAGTGTAATAATCGTAGTTAAAACATTCGCGAATTTGCTCTTCACTGAGCTTACTTCTTAACTCTTCATCTGCTAAAAGATGGTTAAGGTATAAGCTCTCACCAGCTTCATTTACAGTTGGTTTTCCTTGTCCAATCTCTTCCCAGACTTTCATAGCGTTTCTTTGAACAATTTTGTAAGCATCTTCACGGCTAACACCTTGAAGTGGAAGTTCAAGTAAAACACGTTGTGAGAACACAAGCCCACCTGTTTGGTTTAGGTTTTTCATCATATTTTCAGGATAAACAGTTAGTTTAGAGATAACACTATTCATACGGTGAAGCATAAAATCAGTAGTGATGAAAGCATCTGGTAACCAGAAACGCTCAGTGGATGAGTGAGATATATCACGCTCATGCCAAAGTGCTACATTTTCCATAGCTGGCATTGCGTATGAGCGTATCATACGAGCAAGACCAGTTATGTTTTCTGTTAGGATAGGGTTACGTTTGTGAGGCATAGCAGAGCTACCCTTTTGACCTTTTGCAAAAAACTCTTCAGCTTCATAAACTTCTGTTCGTTGTAAATGTCTTACTTGTACAGCAAATTTTTCTATAGAAGATGCCATACTAGCTAATGCTGTTGCAAGTCTTGCATATCTATCACGGTGAACTACTTGATTTGAACATGGTTCAGGTTTCAATCCAAGCTCTGCCATTGCATACTCTTCAAGCTCTAGTGGAGCATGTGCAAAGTTACCCATAGCACCAGAGATTTGACCTACAGAGATTACATCCATAGTCTGTTCAAGGTTGAGTAAGTGACGAGCCATCTCATCATACCAAACTGCTAAAGTCAATCCAAATGTAATTGGCTCACCGTGAATACCATGTGAACGCCCTACCATTAAAGTCATTTTATGTTCTTGCGCTCTTTGTTTGATAGATTCCATAAGCATTTTTACATCATCAATTACTATCTCTAAAGAAGCTTTCATTTGTAGAGCTACACCAGTATCTACAGCGTCAGAAGAAGTCATTCCATAGTGAAACCATCTAGACTCTTCTCCAAGTGATTCACTTACACTTGTATTAAAAGCAATTAAGTCATGTTTAGTTATAGCTTCAATCTCTTCAATTCTTTCAACAGAAAAAGTTGCATTCTTTACAATTTTATCCGCATCTTCTTGTGGAATTTTTCCAAGTTTTGCCCAAGCTTTTACTGCTGCTTTTTCAACTTCAAGCCATGCTGCATATCTTGCATGTTGTGTCCACTTTTCTTCCATCTCTGGTCTTGAATATCTCTCTACCATTTATAAACCCTTCTATTTATTATTATGCTAAAATTCGCATAATTAAAGTTATTTATTTTACTAAAATTTTAGTAAAACAATGATTAAAGAGGATGAGAGCTTTGCCATTTGTAAAGAAGAGATATACAGTAGAAAAAAAGCAAAAAGCTGTTTTGTTTATTATCAATGAATTAGGATATACACAAAGGGAGGCTCAGAGATTTATCTCTAAAGGGAGAGTTCTTGTAGATGGCGAGAAGATGCTTAAAACTGCTGGAGAGATTGAAGGGGAAATTGAGTTTATATATTTTGAACCTATCAGCAAAGGTTTAGTACCTACTTATGAAGAGAAAGAGTTTGTCGTATTTGATAAACCAAGTGGAGTGCTTATCCATCCTCAAACAAAAAAGACACCCTACTCTCTTATAGATGAATTAAAATTCCAGTTTGGCCGTGATGCTAACATTGCACATAGAATAGATCAAGAAACAAGTGGACTGGTTTTGTGTGCAAAAAATAAAATCAGTGAACGTGAAATTAAGATGATGTTTCAAGAAAGGGAGATGAAGAAAAAATACTTAGCAATGGTTCATGGAGAGTTTAAAGAGTCAATGACAGTTGATGCTCCGCTATTAAGATCTCAAGCTCAAAGTGCTATTGTGAGAATGGTTGTAAAAGTTCATGAAACTGGAAAAGCGTCTAAGACTGAATTTAAACCTTTAAAATATTTCCCAGAGTTAAACATGACTTTGATTGAGTGCTCACCATATACTGGAAGACAACATCAAATTCGTGTTCATTTGTTTCACGTGAAACATCCAATAGTTGGTGATCCAATTTATGGACAAGATGAAAAAGCAATTGTAAGTTTTTTAGATCGTGAGTTAACACCAGAAGATAGAATTAAAAATGGTGGAGCTAAAAGACTTTTGTTACATGCTTCAGAGTTAGAGTTTGAACTTTATGAAAAACAGTATCATATTAGAAGTAAGATTGATTTTGAGAAAGTTTGCCTAGAAAGTATTTCTTTATAAATTGTTTCATGTGAAACATTTATTCAAGCCTATAAATAGGGATGTGAATAACTTTTTAAGTATAATCTTCATCTACTTATAAAAAACATAATTAAAAAGAAAAATTCTCTAAAAGTGCCTATTTTAGGGCTTAAGGAGATATAAAGTTATTCACTTCAGTAGATATTTATATAAATTATTTCTTAAATTATTGATGAATTTTCAAATTTATTTTCAAGAAAGTTAAAAAGTATTCACACTTTACAACACTGTGTGAATAATGCACACTTTTTAAAAATTTTATGTTTTTTTTGAGGTTTATAATTTTTTTAAGAGCTTTGGGAATTGTTTTTTAGATTATATTTCTATAAGAAAACTAAGGTATTATTACATTCATAAACGACCTCCCTGGTGTGTTGGTCGTTTTACTTTATTTTAAACTCCGTTATATCTTTTGATAATCTTTTTAATACGATTTCTCAAATTTCTTAGAGCATCTGTGCTTGTTTTTCCATCTGATGTTAAATTACCAACTTGCTCACTATTGAATTGAGCTTTTGCTATCCAACCAATTTGAGCATGATACTTAATCCCAACAAATCTTACATCACCAAAATGACCTTTACAAAGTTTATATATCTCTTTGATTCTATCAGAATCCATTTTTTCTGCCATGATACTTCCTTTTTTAGATTTGAAGTATAGTATAGCATATAATAATAATTATAAGGAAGCAGTTTTTGTATAAATATTAGGGTATTTTAACCACTCACTTGCACTAGTGGTATTAGAGGAGAATTAATCCTCTTTTGTAGCAGCTTTGATAAAACCTATAAGACCAACTGCAAATACTGCAATCAAAAAAATAAGCTGAAATATCTCTAAATAATCCATTTATATCTCTCCTTTATTTTTCTCTTTAAGTTGACCACAAGCTGCACTAATATCTATACCCTTAGAATCACGTATAGTACATAATAAGCCGTGATTGACTAAATATTCCTGAAAAGCCACCATATCTTCACGAGAAGGTCTTTTATAGTCAGTTCCTGGGTATGGATTGAAATAGATTAAATTAACTTTGGCCTTTATATCTGTTAAAAGTTTTACAAGTTTTTTAGCTGAACCTATATCATCATTTTTATCTTTGATGACAAGGTACTCAAACATAACACGTTTTCTAGTATCGATTGGAAAGCGTTTCACTGCTTCAATAATAGAGTTAATATTATGTGCTTTATTCATAGGTATAAGTTCAGTTCTCAGCTCATCATCAACAGCGTGGAGAGAGATAGCTATGTGAACACCTAAGTCCATCTCTCCTAGCTTGTCGATTTTTGTGCTTAAACCACTCGTAGAGACTGTTTGGCGTTTACCACTGATACAAAGCCCCTCTTCCTCTTGAAAAATCTCTATAGCCTTTGCAAGGTTGTCTAGGTTATCAAGCGGCTCACCCATACCCATATAGACTATATTTATCATTCTGTTGTGTTTATGGTTATTATCACGTTTAAGTGCTACAACTTGAGCTACAATCTCACCAGCACTTAAATCTCTTGTAAAACCACCTTTAGCAGTTAAACAAAAAGAGCATCCTACTTTACATCCTACCTGCGTTGAAACACAAATAGTGTATTTCGCCTCTTGAATAACTTCTCCATCTTCACCATATTGGGTATCTTTCATCTTTAGCCAAACAGCTTCGATGGTTTTGCCATCTTGAAGCTCTAAGAGGTATTTTATAGTACCATCACTAGACTCCTCTTTTTTGAGAATTTTGAGAGGGTTTACAAGGTATTTATCTGCGAGTTCTTCTTTAAGAGCTTTTGGGATATTTTTCATATCATCATAATTTTCAGCATAGTGGTGATAGAGCCATCCATATATCTGTTTTACACGAAATGAGGGTTTAATCCTCTCCATAAGCTCTTTTTGAGTAAAGTCTAGTAAAGATGGTTTAAGTTCGTTCATATTTTAAAGAGCCTCTGACTTTGTTGTAAGCTCTTTGATACGTTTTTTAACATGAACAGAGAGAAGTTCTTTTGCTTTTTCATGATTTTTCAAAAAATCTTCATGAGCATTTTTATCTGTATAGTTTGTCACACAAAATACACCACCTGCTGGAATATCAAACTCTTGAGCAATTTTTAAAACTGCAAAAAATTCCATATTTTCTATTCCTACTCCAAATTTTAAAAAGTTTTTTGCAAGCGCATCGTTGGTA
>Ga0193965_1000417_pt1 | contig 13779 bp, 13 predicted proteins | sample FB_8_MG_FD_140330 | JGI IMG/M metagenome (GOLD analysis project Ga0193965, IMG submission 140330) | Microbial mat bacterial communities from the Broadkill River, Lewes, Delaware, United States - FB_8_MG | ecosystem: Environmental > Aquatic > Freshwater > River > Microbial mats | place: USA... | reverse complement strand
TCTTCTATTTCGATATCTTCGAACTTCATACTACCACATCCTTATGTTAAACCTATTTTGGGTGTTATTATACCTTTTTATAATTAAAGTTGTGTAAGTGTCCTAATCTTATCAATTACATTTTGCACAATCCAATCAGGAGTTGATGCTCCTGCAGAGATTCCACATAATGCTTTATTATTAAACCACTCTTGGCTAAGCTCTTGCTCATTTTCTATTAGGTAACTATCTTCACATTTATGTTTGCAAATGGAGTGAAGTTGTTTGGTATTTGAAGAGTGTTTGCCACCAATAACAATCATTACATCTGCTTTTTGAGCCAAGTCTGAAGCTGCATCTTGGTTCTCAAAGGTTGCATTGCAGATAGTATTAAAGATTCTAACCTCTTTGTGTTTGAGTATAAGTGCAGAGGTTATTTTGAGAAAATCTTCTGGTTTTCTTGTGGTTTGAGCTACAACAGCTACTTTTGATTTGAGTGGTAACTCTTCTAACTCCTCCTCTTCTAGGACAATAAAAGCATCTTTTTCACTTTTGGCATAGCTTACAACACCTTTTATCTCTGGGTGGTTTTTGTCTCCAAATATTACAATACTATACCCCTTACTACTCATATTCTCTACAATTTTTTGAGGTGTAGTAACATAAGGGCAGGTGGCATCTATAATTGTAGTCTCCTGAGACTTGAGTGCAGCTAACTCTTTTTTGGGAATACCGTGAGTACGAATAACTACAGAGTCATTTGTTTGTACATCGCTCAAAGAAGTGGCTAGACCAATATTAAATCCCTCTTTGAGTCTATTTATCTCATCTGTGTTATGGATAAGTGGCCCATAAGTTTTGCTCCCTGGATTCTCTTCGGCTATCTTAATAGCTCTTTTTACTCCAAAACAAAATCCATAAGTTGAGGCTAGAACTATTTTCATCTTTGTATCTCTGTAACTTGTGAGAGAATATCAAAAAAGTTTGGAAAAGAGGTATCAATACATGCAACATCTTCTATTGTCATACCCTCTAACAGCCCAGCCACTGCAAAACTCATAGCAATTCTATGGTCACCATGGCTATTAATAGTAGCTGATTTAATCTCCCCACCTATTACAGAGTAGCCATCTTCTACCTCTAGGGTCTCTATACCACAAGCATTGAGTCCAGAGACTACACTAGAGATACGGTCACTCTCTTTGACTCGAAGCTCTTTGGCATTTTTGACTTCGCTTGTTCCTTTTGCTACAGCCATAGCTATCGAAAGAGCAGGTAATTCATCTATAAGCCAAGCAATATTAGACTCTACCGTAATAGCATTGAGTTGTCCATTATAGGAGACAGCTATATCCCCTATTGGTTCATAAAGATTCTCTTTTTGAATATACTCTATTGTGGCACCCATACTCTCTAAGGCTTTGTATGCTCCAATACGCGTGGGATTGAGTGTAACATTTTTGATAACCACTTTTGCGTCAGGAGTAATAGCTGCTGCTACTGCAAAGAAGAACCCACTAGAGGGGTCTGCGGGTACTCGCATCTCTAAAGGACCAAGAGGTTTACTTAGAGGTTCTATCTCTATCCATCCATATTTTCCACTATGTTCATCTTCTATCTTTTTCACATTTGCACCCATACCACTAAGCATCCTCTCTGTATGGTCACGACTTAGCAGAGACTCCTTGTAGTAGCTTGTACCTGTGGCATGGAGTCCTGCTAAGATAAGTGCTGATTTTATCTGTGCAGAGTCTATAGGCGATTGGTATCGAAAAGGAACCAATCTACTTCCTCGAATACACAAAGGTGCCAAGTTTCCCTCTTCTCTTCCATCAATTTGTGCCCCAATACTTCTAAGAGGCTGTACTACACGGTTCATAGGACGATGACGCAGATATTTGTCTCCTGTCAAAACAAAAGAGCCAGAAGTTCCTGCTAGAAGACCAGCATAAAGACGCATTCCTGTACCAGCGTTACCACAATCGAGTACATCAGTAGGCTCTCCTAGTTTGGTAGGAGGAGTTATCTCTACCTCACCACCATCTCTTTTGATTGTTGCACCTAGTTGTTGAGCAATATTAAGGGAGTTGAGGGTATCTTCACCCAATAAGAAGTTACTTATTTTAGAGGGTTTATCACTAAGAAGTGAAAACATAGCACATCTATGAGAGATAGATTTATCAGGAGCAATATCTTCACAAATAAGATTAAATGGTTGATTGGTTTTTAAGATAGTAACATTTTTCATCGTAGAGTTGCTCCTGCTGTCTCTTTAAGTTTTTCTAGTACCAAAGTTGTAACACTCTCAATATCACTCTCTTGGAGAGTTCTCTGCATAGATTGGATAAAGAGTCTAATTGTAAGGCTTTTTTGGGTACCAAGTTGCGTATCTTGATAGACATCTACAGGATAATAGGAGTTGAGTAACTCTATATTGAGAGCTGAGATTGTATCACTAATTGTATTATAAGAGATAGATTCATCTATAACAAGACTTAAATCTTTGTAGACTCCTTGGAAATTGGAGATAGCAGTAGCATTGATATGAGAAGGCAAGAGAGCATCAAAATCTATCTCTGCAAAGAGTGTATCAGGGATGCCATACTCCTCTTGTACTGTAGGGTGAAGCTTACTTATATAGCCACATCGTTTTTTATTAATGATAATATCAGCCGATTGATAGGGGTGCATAAGGCTGTTGAGCTGTTTGGAGGCTACTAGCTCAAACTCTCCAATTACCATAGAGACTCTTTTGGTAAATGATGCAAAATCAACTCTATTTGGTTTTCCACTATTATGAATACTCTCTAACTGGTCTTGACCAGAGAAAATCATAGCAAGTTTTTCTCTTTGGACTCGGAAGCTATTAAAGACAGCTCCAATCTCAAAGAGAGCTATAGATTTTTGTGTATAGTTGACATTTCTCTTGACGGCATCGAGGAGATTGATAATCATTGTACTTCTAAGAGTATTCAGATCCTCTGCAATAGGGTTTGTAAGGTCTAGCTTCTCATTAAGCGTTTCAAATCCATATTTTTCTAATTTTTCTCTTTCACAAAAGATATAACTCACATTCTCATAGAATCCAGAAGCAGCAGCACTATGACGGAGTCCTTTTTTGAATTCATAGCGTGAGAGTGTTGGATTGAGTCTATTGACCTCTACAAATGATAATGGTTTTGATGGTATATTATTAATACCTACAATCCGCACTATCTCTTCTGTAATATCTTGAATATGCCGTATATCATGTCTAAATTGAGGAATTACAATAACAATATTACTCCCACCACCATTACTTACTCTAAATCCTAAAGCAGTTAATATAGTGATGATTACACTTTTGCTAATATCTTTTCCAATAATAGCACTAATCTCATCAGTATCAATCCCCAAGCGAAGCTCATCAGCTTCATTCTCTACTGTAAGATACCCCTCATAGCATTTTCCTTTGGCATAAGTCTCCAAAAGTAGTGTTACAAACTCCAGACCAAATGCTATATTCGGCTCACTTCCTCTTGAAGTTTTATAGTAGAGGTCATCTTTGTTATAAGAGCTTTCAAAGAGAGCATTTACTAGAATATCAGGATGAATATAACTCGCTTCCAAGAGGAGAAGAGAGTCTTTATCTGTGGCTTGTTTGGCTTCATTTTGATTGACTCCCAAGAGTGATATCTCTTGAGATTGTGAACTAATTGTAATAATTCCTCTTTTTTGAGCCTCTACCTGAAGACGAATCCTCTCATCACTATCTTTAAGCAAAGAGGCACTATAGGCTCGGAGTATAACACCTGTTGTGTGGGTTGCATAGTTGAGTATATTTAAGAGATTATCCCCTAGAGCAATATTTACCATAGCAAGACGAAGAGTTATCAAAAAAGGTACTCTCAAAGGTTCTATTTGGGTAAGAACATAACTTAAATCCGCCTCAATATCACCTTTTGCTTGAATATCAGCTACCCGTGCTACACCCAATTTTTCTTTGTGCGTATTCTCATAGACAAATGGTTTCATCTCTCGTTCTAAGGCTACACTCAAATCTCTAGCAACACCATGGATACTCAAACAGTCTCCTCTGTTGGCAGTGAGTTCAAGTTCAATAACAGTATCTGCAATCAACTCATAGCTTCCTAGCTCACGACCTACCTCTAGTGTCCCAATACTCTCATCAAGTATCATAATACCTTTGCCTGTATCAGGTAAACCAAGCTCTGAAGAGGCACATACCATACCTGCACTCTCTACACCACGAAGTTTTGCATCTTTTATTTCAAAATTATCAGGAAGTATAGCTCCCACAGTAGCCACAGCTACAAATTTGGCATCAACAACATTGGCTGCACCACAAACAATCTGTAGAGTTTTATCTCCTACATCTATTTGGCAAACATTAAGTTTATCTGCGTCTGGATGTTTTTCGCAAGAGAGTATTTCTCCTACAACAACTTTTTTGGGTATTATATACTGCGTAATACTATCAACTTCTAAACCAATAGAGTTAAATGACTCATAGAGTTTCTCATTAGAGATACCCTTAAGATTTACAAACTCGTTTAACCAATTTTTAGTTACTATCATCTAAACTGCTCCAAGAGACGAATATCTCCTTCAAAGAGTGACCTCAAATCAGGAACTTTGTGCATAAGCATTGCAAAACGCTCTACACCCAAGCCAAAGGCATATCCACTAACATCATCATAGCCAACTGCTTTAAATACATTAGGGTCTACAATACCACAGCCTAATACTTCTAACCAGCCTGTATGAGAACAGACTCTACACCCTTTACCTTCACAGAATATACATGATATATCTACCTCTGCGGATGGTTCTGTAAATGGGAAAAAGCTAGGTCTAAATCGTACTTCAACCTCTCCAAACATATAGTGTAAAAAGTCTATAAGTATAGATTTCAAATTAGCAAAACTTACACTCCCACTTTTGTCTACTACTAATCCCTCTACTTGATGAAACATAGGTGTGTGCGTAAGGTCATAGTCTCGTCTAAATACAGACCCTGGAGAGATAATTCGTATAGGGGGTTTATCTTTGAGCATTGTACGAATTTGTACAGGAGATGTATGGGTTCTTAGGAGTCCACCATCATTAAAATAGAATGTATCTTGCATATCTCTAGCAGGATGAGATTTAGGAAGATTAAGTGCTTCAAAGTTGTGGAAGTCATCTTCTACCATAGGTCCATCTTGTACAGCAAAATTCATAGATACAAAATAGTCTATAATCTTATCCATAGTCTCCATCACTGGATGTAACGCACCTTTTTTACTCAAAGAGCTATACAAAGAGACATCAATAGCTTCATCTTTGAGAAGTGCTTCTATCTCTTGAGCTTTTAATAATTCATACTTCTGGTCAACAGCATTTTGTAACATAGTTTTTTTGGTATTAAGCTCTTGTGCAAAAGCTTTTTTTTCAGGTCCAGGAATATCTTTTAGCTTTACAAACTCTGCGGCTAATGCACCCTTTTTGCCAAATAGCTTTACTCGGATACCCTCTAGCTCTTCTAGCGAACTAGCCTCTTCTATTTTCTTTAATATTTTCAAAACAACCTCTTCGTTTTACTTGTTTAATAGAGGATTTTATCTAAATAATAATAATAGTGTGATTTAATACTCTTTTAGTTATGCTATAATTTGTGCTTTATAACAAAAATTCAAAAGGATTAAATTATGTGTATATTTTGCAAAATAGTCAATGGAGAGCTTCCTAGTAATAGTATCGCTGAGAATGAGAACTTTTTGGCATTTCACGATCTCTATCCAAAAGCCCCTATTCATATTCTTATTATTCCCAAAAGGCATGTAGATTGTTTCCAAAATGTTTCTGCTGATATGATGGCAGGGCTTACCTCATTTACACAAGAGGTTGCAACAATTATGGGTGTAGACAAGAGTGGATATAGACTTATTACCAATAATGGCGAAGATGGGGCTCAAGAGATTCACCATCTGCATTTTCATCTATTAGGTGGTGGAAAACTCAAATGGGATCATCAACACGAAAATAATCGCAAGAGCATCTAAACCTACTTTTAGATATAATCATCGCATTTAACTTGAAAAACATGCAAGAGGATAGAATAAGTGATAACATTAAAAGAAGCATTAACAAAAAGTAAAGAGGAGCTATCTCTACTAAGGATAGACCTAGAGGAAAAAGCCAAAGCAAGTGGACTAAATGCCTATGTTGGATTTGACTCCTCAGGTGATGGTGTCCCTATCCTTATCAAAGACAATATCCAAGTAGAGGGGTGGGCTGTTACAAGTGGTTCAAAGATACTCCAAGGGTATATAGCCCCTTATGAAGCTACAGCAATAACAAACCTCAAAGCACATGGAATGATGGCGTATGGTCGTTCTAATATGGATGAGTTTGCTATGGGGTCTACTACAGAGAGTTCTTACTATGGGGCAACAAAAAACCCTTATGGTGAGGATAGAGTACCGGGTGGCTCTTCTGGTGGTTCTGCGGCGGCTGTGGCTAGTGGAATTGCAATAGCAGCGTTGGGTTCTGATACAGGTGGTTCTATCCGTCAACCTGCAGCATATTGTGGTTGTGTAGGATTTAAGCCTACCTATGGAAGAGTGAGCCGTTTTGGTCTTGGTGCGTATGCTTCATCACTTGACCAAATAGGACCTATCACCCAAAATGTAGAAGATGCTGCTATTTTGTATGATGCCATTGCAGGGTATGACCCAAAAGACTCCACTAGTTTAGAGTCAGAGTATATAAACATTGCAAAAAATTTAAATTCAGATAGAAAGCTGACTATAGCAGTAATTGATAACTATATTTCAGAGGCAGATACATCTATCCAAAAAGCCTATGCCAAGACAGTAGAAGCACTCAAAAGTGCAGGACATACTATTGTGCATAAAAATATGCAAAATACCAAATATGATATCTCTACTTATTATATTATTGCTACAGCCGAAGCAGCTACAAACCTAGCACGATTTGATGGAGTTCGTTATGGACGCAGAGCTGAGGGGAAGAACCTTCAAGAACTCTATTATAACTCTCGAAGTGAGGGGTTTGGTGAAGAGGTAAAAAGAAGAATTCTTTTGGGTAACTTTGTACTCTCTTCTGGATATTATGATGCCTACTACCTCAAAGCACAAAAGGTAAGGCACCTTATCCGTGATGAGTTTACAGCTATATTTGATGAGGTTGATTTGATACTCTCGCCTGTAGCACCAAGTGTAGCTCCAAAAATAGGCACTATTCACGACCCATTAGAGATGTATAAAAGTGATATGTATACTATAGCTATTAATTTAGCAGGTCTACCCGCATTGAGTTTACCTGTAGCCAAAGATGATGAAGGGATGCCTATAGGTCTCCAACTGATTGCAAAAGCATTTGATGAACAGACTCTATTTGATGGCTCTTTGAGTCTTGAACAAGCAATAAACTATACAAAGTAAAGGATATATTTATATGAGAATAAAGAAAAGAGCTTTAACCTTTGAAGATGTACTACTCGTACCACAACACTCTACAGTCTTACCAAAAGAGGTCTGTATTAAGACACAACTTACCAAACGGGTCTCACTTAATATGCCTATTGTATCTGCTGCTATGGATACTGTAACAGAGTACAAAGCTGCAATTGCTATGGCTAGGTTAGGTGGTATTGGAGTAATTCATAAAAATATGGATGAAGAGACTCAAGCACTACAAGTAAAAAAAGTAAAAAAATCAGAGAGTGGTATTATTATTGACCCTATCTTTATTGCCCCTACAGCTACAGTTGCCCAAGCAGATGTTTTGATGGGTGAATATAGTATCTCTGGTGTACCAGTCGTAGAAGAGGATGGAAAGCTTATTGGTATTATTACTAATAGAGATATGCGTTTTATTTTGGATATGAGTGTAAGTGTAGAGAGTGTTATGACCTCTATGCCACTTGTTACAGCCTCCAAAGGGACAACTCTTGAAGAGGCAGGAAAAATCTTACAAAAGCACAAAATAGAGAAGCTTCCTATAGTTGATGAGAACAATATCCTCCAAGGGCTTATTACTATTAAAGATATAGAAAAAAAGATACAGTTTCCAAATGCTAATAAAGATGAGTTTGGTAGATTGCGTGTAGCTGGTGCTATTGGTGTGGGGCAGTTAGACCGTGCTAAAGCATTGGTAGATGCTGGTGTAGATGTGATTGTATTAGACTCTGCACATGGACACTCTGCTGGTATTATAGAGACTGTTAAATTGATTAAAAAAGAGTTAGATGTAGATGTAATTGCAGGAAATATTGCCACAGGTGGAGCAGCTCAGGCACTTATTGATGCAGGTGTTGATGCAGTCAAAGTAGGTATAGGACCGGGGTCTATCTGTACTACTCGTATTGTTGCAGGTGTGGGTGTACCTCAAATTTCTGCTATAGATGAGGTAGCTCTTGTAGCAAACCCACAAGGTGTTCCTGTTATAGCTGATGGTGGTATTAAGTACTCTGGTGATGTAGCCAAAGCTTTGGCCGTTGGTGCAAGTTCTGTAATGCTTGGTTCTGCTCTTGCAGGGACTTATGAGGCTCCCGGTGAGATGATTATCTATAATGGACGACAGTTCAAAGAGTATCGTGGTATGGGAAGCATTGGAGCAATGAGCAAAGGGAGTACAGATAGATACTTCCAAGAGGGTACAGCAGCAGATAAGCTTGTGCCAGAGGGTATTGAGGGGCGTGTGCCGTATCGTGGAAAGATAGCAGATGTTGTCCATCAGATGATAGGAGGGCTTAGAAGTTCTATGGGGTATTGTGGGTCTGAGTCTATCAAAGTATTCTGGGAAAAAGCAGAATTTGTAGAGATTACTTCTGCTGGACTCAAAGAGAGTCATGTTCATGATGTAACCATCACAAAAGAGTCACCAAATTACCACTCATAAATCATTTGGAATGAATTATAACACTTTAATAAGGATAAAAGAATGCACGATCAAACAGTAGCTATCCATGCAGGATATGAAAAAGATGCTCAAGGGACTATGGCTGTGCCAATTTACCAGTCAACAGCATACGAGTTTCGTGATGCAGAACATGCAGCAAACCTTTTTGCTCTCAAAGAGCTAGGGAATATCTATACAAGATTAATGAATCCTACAACAGATGTATTTGAAAAGAGATTTTCTGCTCTTGAGGGTGCTGTGGCTGGTGTTGGGACTGCAAGTGGTATGTCGGCTATCTTTTATGCTATTGCAAATGTAGCTGAGGCAGGTGATAATATTCTTGTAGCTAAGCAGGTCTATGGTGGAACTACCACACTCACAGGGCATACTATCAAGCGATTTGGGATAGAGACTCGATACTTTGATATAAATAACCCTAGCGAACTAGAAGCATTGATTGACCAAAAGAGTAAATTGATACTTTTTGAGAGTATCACAAACCCAAGTGTAGATGTGCCTGACTTTGAAGCTATTGTAGCTATTGCAAATGGAGCTGGAATCTTAACTTGTGTTGATAACACTGTTGCCACACCAATCTTTTGTAAACCTATTGCATTAGGGTGTGATATAGTAGTGCATAGTGCAAGTAAATATACCACAGGTCAAGGACTTGCTATTGGTGGTATTCTTTTGGAACGAGAAAATCTAGTAGAAAAAATCAAAGATAATAGTCGTTATGCACATTTTAATGAGCCAGATGAGAGTTATCATGGTTTGGTCTATTCTGATTTACCACTGCCACTCTTTACGCTTCGTGTACGGTTAGCACTTTTGCGTGATTTGGGTGCTGCCCCTAGTCCTTTTAACTCTTGGCTCTATATTCAAGGTTTAGAGACTTTGGCTCTACGCATGAGACAACACGCTGATTCGGCTTTGGCTATAGCAACATTCTTAGAGAATCATTCAAAGGTCAAAAAAGTAAATTATCCTGGATTAGAGAGTAACAAGAACTATCCTCTTGCTCAAAAGTATCTTCCAAAGGGACAGAGCGGATTGTTGAGTTTTGAGGTAGAAGATATGCAAACAGCCAAAGCAATAGCTGATAAAACAGAGATATTTAAGCTTGTAGTAAATATTGGTGATAGTAAATCAATCATTACGCATCCTGCAAGTACTACCCACCAACAACTAAGCCCACAAGAGCTTAGCGAAGCAGGTGTTTCTGCGGGATTAGTGAGATTAAGTGTAGGGATAGAAAATACTCAAGACCTTATAGCAGACCTACAAAAGGCTCTTGAGAGTTAGCAACTAGGGTGTGACTCTTCACACCTTAGAGATATGTTATGCCTTTATCTCTATCTTCTCTATTACATTAAGTCCAAATCCACTTAACCCAACAAACTCTGTTTCTATATTGCTTGTGAGAAGTTTAATATTCTCTATGCCTAAATTTTTGAGAATTTGTGCCCCTACACCAAACTCTCTTGCTTGTTCTTTGGAGATAGTTTTGGTATCTAAAAATACTAAAATACCACCATTTTGTTTGAGATATGCTAGAGAGTGTGTGAGAGAGTTGAATTTCTCTTGATCTAGTATAAGGTCAATATCTAACCCTATATTATGGAACTTTACATTAGAGGTAGAATGTATTTTATAAAACTGAATAGCTTTATGTATACGACCAATATGATCTTCATAGGTAATCTGCATACTCTTCATTCCCATAATCTCAATCTCTTCTTCTTTAACTCTTTTGACAAGCTGTTCATTTGCCAAACGGTACTCTACAATATCAGAGATATAGACAATCATCATATCATGCTTTTTTGCAAAAATTTCCAAATCATTTTTTCGTGCCATCTCACCATCATCTTTGATAATCTCACAAATAACACCCACTGGTGCCAATCCAGCCAAGCGACAGAGGTCTACAGACCCCTCTGTATGCCCTGTACGCACCAATACTCCGCCATCTTTGGCAATAAGAGGAAAGATATGACCTGGACGCACAAAATCACTACTCTTAGTAAGAGGATTTGCTAATTTTGAGATACAGTCATCTCGCTCTCCTGCTGAAATACCTGTGGAGGCACTTGTAGAATCAATAGAGACAGTAAAGGCCGTCTCATAGTTAGATACATTATTACTAACCATAGGTATCAAATCCAAATTTATAGCCATCTTCTTGCTAATAGGTGTACATATAAGTCCTCGTGCCTCTTTTGCCATAAAATTTACCATAGCAGGAGTAGAAAATGTACCTGCATAGACTAAATCACCTTCATTTTCACGATCCTCATCATCCATCATAATGACCATTTTTCCCTGTTTTATTTCTTGAATTGCTTTTTCTACTCTAAGTATTGCTTCTGTTGACATCTCTGTTTCTCCATGTTCTTATAAATTATAACTGTTGTTTTGTAGCTATTATACCACCAACTACTTAGCGGTTAGAGGATAATTTCAAATAATTTTTATAATTTCACAAAAACCCTTGACAATAATATTGATTTGAGGTATAATGCCGTCCACATAAGCAAATGACTTATGAGTGATGGGGTATGGCCAAGCGGTAAGGCATCAGTTTTTGGTACTGACATTCGGGGGTTCGAATCCCTCTACCCCATCCACACATTTTAATTGTCGCGGAATAGAGCAGTCTGGTAGCTCGTCGGGCTCATAACCCGAAGGTCGTTGGTTCAAATCCTTCTTCCGCAACCAAGATACATTTTTTATAAACTTCAATCCCTCAAATTGATTTTAATTGTCGCGGAATAGAGCAGTCTGGTAGCTCGTTGGGCTCATAACCCAAAGGTCGTTGGTTCAAATCCTTCTTCCGCAACCAAAACAAAAAACCTCTCTTTATATATTTTTAGTGCTATAATCAAAATATAACTTTTGAGGACTAAAAATGAAATATTTTGAACTAAAATGCACGGCATATATAAAACGCGATATACCCTTTACTCATAGCTTTGAGATACTCTCCAAATACATTAGCTACTCTATGGCACAAGATAGACTCCTCAAAGAGTTTCATAATACCATAGGATTTAAATACTATGTTTTTGGTGGATTTCTGCCCATAGAGAAATCCAAGCTCTACACTCAAGGTAGTACTTATGAGTGTACTATTAGGTCATTAGATGAGAGCTTTATAGACAAACTCTCTCTAGCGATGAGACAAAACATAGATAACCCCCACCTACTTATAGTCCAAACCCACAAAAAAACAATCAAACAGTTCTTTATCTCCGAACTCTACTCCGCGACCCCTGTTATAGTCTCTCTACAAGGAAGCGATAGATTCTGGACAAAAGAGGATGATTTGATGCTCCTACACAGACAACTCCAAGAGAACCTAGAAAAAAAATACAAATCATTCTACAGTAAAGAGCTACAACCTCTACAGAGCTTTATCCAGCTCTTTGAACTCAAAAACAACCGCCTACAAACCATACAGACCAACAAAACCCATAGCAACGGCTCTCCTGTCAAGTTCTACGGCAATAAATTCCGCATAGTCCCTAATGAGGATGAGATTTCACAGAAGTTGGCTTTTATTGCTTTGGCTTGTGGGCTAGGGGAGAAGAGTAGCTTTGGTGGTGGGTTTTGTTTGGGTAGGGGGTTGAGATGAAAATAGAATGTAATAATCACAATATAGGAGATAGATACAATGAAAACTTATGATGATATAGTAAAGAGTATACACAAGAGAAATGAGAATTTAATCCAGAACTTTGGAGGATATTTAAAAAGAAATGGCTTGGGAGAGAAGACGATCGATAAACATGTCGATAATATATTATTTTTCCTCAATGAGTTTGTCACCTATCAGGATATAAGTCCTAATGAGGATGAGATAACTCTATGCAATGCAGAAGATGGGCTAGATCTTGTGGGTGAATTTCTAGGTTATTGGTTTATAAAAAAGCGATGTGGTCAGAGGAGGAGTAGATGAAACAGATATTGCAAAAACAACTTAAAAAAGTAAACGCTCACTACATTGCTCTTGGAGAGTACAAAGAGTATATAGATGAGTCAAGTTTTGATTTTTCTGTTGATGAATTTAAGCTTTTAAATATAGAGACCAAAGCAGTCTTAGAGGCTTATCTTAAAAGATTTTCATCACTACAAGACTACATTGGGGCAAAGGTTTTCAAAAGTTTGCTTGATGTCTCTGGGATTAGCTATAGCAAGATGAGTGAAGTGTTAGCTATTGTAGAAAAAGAGGAGATTGTAAATCTTGATAAATGGATAGAGTTTAGAAATATAAGAAATGATTTGGAGCATGAATACCCCGATGAGCTTGAAGAGGCACTGCATGATTTGAAGTATTGTGTTGATAGCTTTAGTGAGTTAGAGCGTGTCGTTAAGAGAGTATTTGAGTTTGCAAAGAGATATGATGCGACTCTCTAACTATATAAGAGAGCAATTTTTAGAAGCATCAAACGAGGCTTTTGACAATGCTATACTTATTCTCTTTGGGAGTCGCATAGACGATAGTAAAAAAGGTGGAGATTTTGATATAGCCGTCGTCTCCAATATAAGTAGAGATGAGTTCAAAAGAGCAAAAGTAAAGTTTTTCAAATATCTTCTACTCAAAGATTTGGATTTACCCATAGATTTGGTAAGTTATGATTTGGCTAGTGATTTGTTGAAGCGAGAGATAGATAAGGGGGTTAGGTTGTGATAAAAGTAAAATGGGCTACATGGAAAACAAGAAATGAAGATGACTTTTTTTCAAAATATGATATGACAACTATTGTATTCAAACAAAAAGGTATATATATTGACCCTAGTGATAGTGATTTTATAGATGCGATTTTTAAAGAGTATGTACGAAAATTTTTGAAAAAAAAGAAGATAGTTTTTAAACTTTCAAAAATAGAG
>Ga0193965_1000416_pt1 | contig 13797 bp, 16 predicted proteins | sample FB_8_MG_FD_140330 | JGI IMG/M metagenome (GOLD analysis project Ga0193965, IMG submission 140330) | Microbial mat bacterial communities from the Broadkill River, Lewes, Delaware, United States - FB_8_MG | ecosystem: Environmental > Aquatic > Freshwater > River > Microbial mats | place: USA... | reverse complement strand
ATAAAGAAAATGACAATATTATAATAGATGTCAAAGATCAAGCCGGAGGAATAGAAGATGATAATATTTTTAAAGTAAAAGAACTTTACTATACAACAAAAGATAAAAGTAATGATAATAATGGTATTGGATTATACATCGCATCTGAACTAGTTGAACATGGATTAAATGCTAAATTAGAATTAAAAAATGAAAACAATGGTCTTTGTAATAGAATTGTTTTAAATAAATTAGGATAATTAATGAATAAATTAACATTGCTATATGCAGAAGATGATGAAACTATAAGGAAACAATATTGTAAATATTTAAATTTTTTTTTTGATACTGTTTATGAAGCTTCAAACGGTAAGGAAGCTATTGATATATATGATAAATATAAGCCATCTATATTGCTTTTGGATATAAATATGCCCTATGTTGATGGGCTTAAAGTATCTTCTTATGTTAGAAAAGAAGATGAAAATATACCTATAATTTTACTTTCAGCACATAGCGAGAAAGAGAAACTTTTTCAAGCTATACGATTAAACTTAGTGGATTACTTAGTAAAGCCTGTAGAACTCAATAAACTCAAAGATACTATTTTAGAAACTATAAAAAAAGTAAATCAAGTAAATAATGATAAAATAATTATCATAAATAAAAATCTTTCATACTGCATAAATAAAAAAATCATATATGATATGGATCAAGAGATAAAACCAACTGAAAATGAATCAAAAATTATTGAATTTTTTCTACATAATAAAAATAATGTGACACAAACCGATTTTATTATTGATTATATTTGGGATGATTTAAACTACAGCCTAAATAGGTTAAGAACACTGATAAATAGACTCAATAAAAAACTCTCTACAAAGTTGATCATCTCAAGATATGGTGTAGGATATTTACTTGATAAATCTTAAATATTTTATATCTGCAATTTTTTTGTGATTTTTCTATTGTATAATATTATCTAATATTTCAAATAGCAGGAGTTATAAGTGACAATACAAAAGAAACTATACTTAGTTATAGGTGGACTTTTTGGATTAGGGATATTACTAATTGTATCTATGGTGTTTTCTTCAAAAATCTTAGTAGAGCAGTTAAAAAGTTTTGAAAGTTCAGCTTTAAAAGTTGAAAATAACCAAGCAATAGTAATAGCTCATGAAAGGTTTATGGGGGATCTTTGTAGAACATTATCAAAAGGTGAGAGCTATTCTACATCCAGTACACATGAAACATGTATCTTAGGTAAGTGGTTATACCCATTTATGAATTCTAATGAGTATAAAGAGTTATCAAATGATTTACAGTTAAAATTTAACAAACTAGAATCATCTCATGAAAAACTACATAATATAGCTATAGAGTTTAAAAATTCAACAGAAATTAGTGAAAAACTAAGAAATGACATTATAAATACTGCACCAATGTTATTTAAAGATGTTATGAGTGCACTAGATACATATAGTCAAATACTAAAAACAAATGAAAAGAATATACTTGCTTTTGCAAATAAAGAGATATATTTTATCAATATTGCTATGGTCTTAATCTCAATTGTTGTTGTACTAATAGGTCTTTGAGGACTTAAAGTTGCTGTAAATATTTTAAAATCACTTAAAACATTTCAAAATGGACTAGATGATTTTTTTGCATATATAGGCAGAAAGAAAACAACCTATACTGAGATCGATATAAAATCATCAGATGAGATAGGACAGATGTCTAAAAAAGTAAACGAAAGTATCTCTGCTATAAATAATGAGATGCAAAATGATATGAAAGTGATGGGTGAGATATCAATAACTTTAGATAAAGTAGAACAGGGTATTTATGGTTGTCAAGTTCATTCATCAAGCCAAAATCCAATGATACATACTCTAACGAATACTATTAATAAAACATTAACCGTATTAAATAATGATATGACCAATTTAAAAACAGTATTAGAAGAGTATTCTAGTAATGACTACAGAAAAAAAGTTGAAATTTCTCCAAGATTAAAAGCAGATATGTTAGCAGTAATGAATAGTGTAAATCACTTAGGTGACACACTTTCAAACAGTGCAAAATCAAACCTTTCAAATGGTCAACAGTTAGAATTAAACGCAGCAACCATGTCTGATAGTGTAAATAATCTTGCTAATAAAGCAAACCAACAAGCAGCATCTTTAGAAGAAACTGCAGCTGCAGTTGAGGAGATCACAAGTATCACTAGAAACAATGCACAAAATTCATCAGAGATGTCAAGTTTAGGAAATAAAGTAAAAGTTGAAGTTTCTCATGGTATGGAACTAGCTGGAAAAACATCCGCTTCTATGGATGAGATTAATCACGAGGTAACAGCTATTAGTGAAGCTATCACTGTTATTGATCAAATAGCATTCCAAACAAATATATTATCACTAAATGCAGCCGTAGAAGCTGCAACTGCAGGGGAAGCTGGTAAAGGTTTCGCTGTTGTTGCTCAAGAGGTAAGAAATCTAGCTTCAAGATCTGCAGAAGCTGCAAATGAGATAAAAAACCTTGTTGAAAGTGCCGCTTCAAAAGCAAATGCTGGTAAAAATATATCCAATGAGATGATCAAAGGGTATGAATCTGTAAATACTCAATTTAATAAAACTATAAAATTAATAGAAGATGTATCAAATGCATCTAAAGAGCAGATGACAGGTATTGAGCAGATAAACGATGCTGTTACTATGTTAGATAAAGTAACACAAGAAAATGCTAGCGAAGCAAACTCAGTTGCATCTATTTCAAGTGAAGTTAGTAGTTTAGCTAAAGATCTTGTAGCTGATGCAGAAGCTAAAAAATTTAATGTTTAGTGAAGCGAGAAAAATAAGATGAATGAAACAGTATTAGATGATTATGCATTTCTTGTAAGTGAAACAGATGCAAAAGGGGTAATAAAATTTGCTAATGATGACTTTTGTAATATAGCAGGGTATACACTAGATGAATTGATGAATCAACCACATAATATGGTAAGACATAAAGATATGCCAAAAGCTGCATTTAAATCTCTATGGGATACAGCCCAAAGAGGTGATATCTGGACAGGCTATGTTAAAAATGCAACTAAAAATGGTGGATATTATTGGGTATACTCTACAGTATATCCATTTGAATCATGTGATGGCACTAAAGGGTATCTCTCTTGTAGAAGAAAACCAAGTAAAGAAGAGATAGAGGTTCATGAAGCACTTTATAAAGAGTGGAAAAGAGAAGAAGCTTAATTAAAAAGTTTTGTAAAAAAGAAAATAGAAAGAGGTAAAAATGCTAGAAAAATTAAATATAAAAAGTAAATTAAGGTTAAATATTATAATTGTTATCATTGGTATGGCTGTATTGGTATTTAGTACTTATAATTCTATCCAAAAATTAGAAGTAGAGTATAACAATGCTCAAAATTATCAAAAACAAGCAGGTGAATTAAAGTCTATGTTAATTGGTGGGCTTATGTTGAATTCGTCAAAAGGTGTTGTAGCTAAAAACTATAATGATACTAAAGCAATCAATACTATGTCAGAGGGTTCTAAAAAGATCTCAGAATTTCACAATAAACTTTCTATATCTAATCCATCTTTATATAATCATTTAAAAGAATATACAAATGTATGTAGAACTTCAGCAAATAATCTAATAACAAAAGCAAATAATAAAATAAAATTTACTAAAAATGATTTAGAATATTCTTTAAAAACCTGGAGAGTTTTAAAAAAAGAGATAATGTCTCCACTTCAACCTTTAAAAAATAAAGTAAAAGAGTCAAGAGAACATTATAAAAAACTTATGAACCGTACAATTTTAATTATAGGCGTAATTTCATTTGTAATAATAACACTTTTGATATTTGTAAACTTTATAATTTCTAGAGAAATAACAAAGTCAATAAATAGATTTGAAAAATACTTAAATGAATTCTTTAGCTTCTTAAATAGAGAAACATCTTCTGTTTCTAAGTATAATTCAAACTCAAATGATGAAATCGCAATTATGGCTAATAATGTTCAGGTCAATATTGAAAAAGTGGCACAAGTAATAAAAGAGGACCAATCCTTAATAAATGAAGCAAAAACAACTATGGATAAAGTTAAAAGAGGTTGGTATAGTGAAGTTATTTCTTCAACTACCCGTAATGAATCTTTAGAAGAGTTTAAAAATGGTGTTAATGATATGATTAAAGCAACAAAACAACACTTTGTAAATATGAATGTAGTTTTAGATGAGTATGCTCAATATAATTATAAAAATAGAATAAATTTAACAGGTATTGAAAAAGGTGGTGTATTTGAAACATTAGTAACAGATATAAATAAACTAAGAGACTCTATAACTGCAATGCTAGTTGAGAATAAATCAAATGGTCTTACTCTTGATAAAAGTTCAGATATCTTACTCGTAAATGTAGATACTTTAAATAGAAATTCAAATGAAGCAGCAGCAGCCTTAGAGGAAACAGCAGCAGCTCTTGAAGAGATAACAAGTAATATCTCAAATAACACTGAAAATGTTGTTAAGATGTCATCATATGCTTCATCATTAACTAACTCAGCTAATAAAGGTCAAAACCTTGCAAACCAAACAACAACTTCAATGGATGAGATAAATGAACAAGTAACAGCTATCAATGAAGCTATTACTGTTATTGACCAAATCTCATTTCAAACAAATATACTTTCACTTAATGCTGCAGTTGAAGCTGCAACTGCAGGGGAAGCTGGTAAAGGTTTCGCTGTTGTTGCACAAGAGGTAAGAAACCTTGCATCTAGATCTGCAGATGCTGCAAATGAGATAAAAACATTAGTACAGAGTGCAAATAATAAAGCAAATGAGGGTAAGAAAATAGCTGATGAGATGATAGAGGGATATAATGGACTTAACGATAATATCTCAAAAACAATTGAGCTTATATCAGATGTAGAGATGGCTTCAAAAGAACAACTAAGAGGTATAGAGCAGATAAATGATGCTGTTGCATCGCTTGATCAACAAACACAACAAAATGCAGCTATAGCATCTCAAACTCATGATGTAGCAGTACAAACAGATACTATAGCAAAACTTGTTGTATCAAATTCAAATGAAAAAGAGTTTGATGGAAAAGATAGCGTAAAAGCGAAGATGTAGATTAAAAACTAGCAAGCTTCCTTTAGCTTGCTTTTTAAGGAATATTTGTATATGTCAATAAACTTTAACTGCCCAAATAGAATAAAACCAAAACTCTTAAGAGAACAAAAAACAGAAGCTCTTTTGGTGTTCATTAGAACCACTCTAGAGCAAGACTTTAAAATAATAGATAATGATGCAATGGAATATCCTGAGTTTGGAACAAAAGAGGATACGGAACATATCTATAAAGAGCTAAATAAATTACTTAGTAGTTTACAAGATTGTGTTGTAAATGCATCATATCTTCAAAGTATCATTGAAAATAGCGGTAAATCAAAAGTTCTTAATATGTTAGCATTAAAAGAAAAGCCAATGATGATTTATTATGATGCTATAGTAAAATCAATAGAAAAAGACCTTCAAAATGGTTCACGTTGGATACCAGAACTTATGGTTGTATGTTTATTATCACAATGGATAATAGAAGAGGAAAAATCAACATATCTTTATCCATTTTTAAATGATATGGACTATCTTGATCTTATGGAAAGATTTGAGAAGTCAATATTAGATGAAAATGATGAAAAAAAAGAGGTAGTATTTAATATGTATAAATTATCTACTATATTGATTGAGAACCTAAAAAAATGTTCCTATAAGTCTAATAGTGTAAAATCAAAAAGAAGAAAAAAAGGAGATAAAATTTGAAGTTTAACAAAATATTAAATATAGAAAATATAATATTTTTATTTGCCACTATGTTACTTGGTTTTTTACTTTATTCAGAGTATTATATAAAAAAACAGATGTTTTATGATGAGAAATTGTCTGACCTAAAAGTATTATATAAAGATAAACTTGAATCAAACAAACAATTAGTAAAAGCATATCTAATAAATATCATAAATAATAACACAGTAAAAAAGATACTAGATGAATCATCTAACAATATAAATAAAGATAAAAACAGAGATAAACTTTATAAAAAATATAAAACAGTTTTTAAAGATATGAAACAATTTGGAATAATACAATTTCAATTTCATCTTAAAAATGGAGATAGTTTTTTACGACTTCACAATCCTAAGAAATATGGGGATAGTTTACTTTTTAGAGAAAGTATAAAAAAAGTTATAAGTAAAAAAGAGAAAGTATACGGTTATGAGATAGGTAAATACTTTGATGGCTTTAGATATATTTTCCCTATAATTTTAGATAAAAAATATATAGGAAGTGTTGAGCTTTCTTTTAAAGTTCAAAAAGTTCTAGAACAGCTAAACAGCTCAAAAGATGGAAGATATACACTATGTATACAAAAAAATCAGTATGATAACTTTTTAGATAAAGCGTACTTAAAAAACAATCATCATCAATTTATCGCAGATAAAAGCTACCTAATGGCAAATACCAATAGTGGAGATAAACACCTTGCAAAAAGTGCTTTGGTTAAAATAATAGATAAAATAAATGACAATCTAAAAACAAACAAAGCTTTTATAGAACACTCAAATGACAAAAAAGGTAATACAAAAATATTTATATTTTTACCTATAAAAGATATAAATAGTAAAACTGTTGGTTATATCTTATCAATAACTGACGATGAAATCATAAATAAAATACAAATTATGCAGTTTATAAAGTTTTTATTTGGATTATTTTTGTTTGCTCTTATACTATACTTTTACAAACAAAACAAACAAAAGAATTTAAGAGTACTACAACTTGAAAATGCTATAAATAAAACTACACTTGTATCAAAAACAGACCCAAAAGGTAAAATAACTTATGTAAATGAAGCATTTTGTAAACTATCTGGATATGAGGAAAATGAACTTATAGGAAAGTCACACAATATTGTAAGGGATTCAGATGTGCCAAAAAGTGTATTTAAAGAGATGTGGCAAACTATAAAAAGTGGAGAGATATGGCATGGTACTTTTCCAAATATAGCAAAAAATGGAAGTAAGTATGTAGTAGATGCATCTATAGTACCTATCAAAGATATAAATAACCAAATAACAGAATATATAGCGATCAGACATGATGTAACTGAACTAGAAAGTTATAAAAACATACTAAAAACACAACTTGAGGACAAAGACAAATCTATAATAGAACAGACAAACTATGTACAAGAGTATGAAGATGCTATAAATTACAGTACTTCAATAGCTAAATTAGATTTGGATATGAAAATAAAATATGTAAATGAAAGCTATTTAAAACTGACAAACTATAGATTGGAAGAGATGAAAGATAGATCTATACTTGATTTTGTAGATGAACAATCACTTAATAATATTGAAGATATAATCACAACTATTTCAAATGGTGAGATATATCAAGGGATATTTAAAGGAAAACCAAAATCTGGTAAACCTTACTATACTAAAACTATCGTTAAACCAATACGAAATATAAAAGGTGATATTACAGAGTATCTTTTAATCAAAAACGACATAACAGATCTAATAAGCCTACATCAAGAGATAGAAGACACCCAAAAAGAGATTATATATAAAATGGGTGAAATTGGTGAAACTAGAAGTAAAGAGACAGGAAATCATGTAAAAAGAGTTGCAGAATATTCAAAACTTTTAGCTACTTTATATGGACTGGATGAGAACGAAGCTGAACTTTTAAGACAAGCTAGCCCTATGCATGATATAGGGAAAGTTGGTATCCCTGATAGTGTATTAAAGAAGCCTGGAAAATTAGATAAAGATGAATGGGATATTATGCAAAGTCATGCACAACTTGGATATGATATGCTTAAACACTCAACTAGACCTATATTAAAAGCTGCATCTATAGTTGCAGGGCAACATCATGAAAAATGGGATGGTACAGGTTATCCATGTAATATATCTGGAGAAGATATACATATATATGGAAGAATAACGGCAATTGCAGATGTATTTGATGCTTTAGGTAGTGATAGATGTTATAAACAAGCATGGGAGATAGAGAGAATTCTTGAGCTTTTTAAAGAACAAAAAGGGAAACATTTTGATCCAAAACTAGTGGAGTTATTTTTAGAGAATTTAGAACAGTTTTTAAGTATTAGGGATAAGTTTAAAGACTGAAAAGAACATTTTGTATTAGTAATGTTGTAGGGTTGACAGATCGCACACACATTAATGGCTATGAGTTATGCTTCATTAACGATACCTTTTGTATTAGGGTATATTGCATTAGTTTGGTATTGTTTATGGCCTACAGTTATATATTTAGGTTTTAAAGTTAGTGTTAGAAATGCTATGAAGTTAGAAAAGTAATTTAATATTAAGAGAATATAATTCTCTTAATATTAATAACTAAAAAGTTATTTTAAAAAAAGATTAAATTATTTCTTTTTTTTGTTGCTTTTCTTCTTAGAAGATTTCTTAGCTGTTTTCTTTTTAGCTAATTTTTTAGCCGCCTTTTTCTTTTCAGCTTTTTTAGTTGCTTTTTTCTTAGCTAATTTCTTTTCAGCTTTTTTAGCTTTTATTGCCACTTTTTTCTTTTTTAGTTCTTTCTTTGCCATAATGGACTCCTTTTTTTATTGTGTTTTAATATTATTACTATCTATTAGTAATAAATTATAGCTATTATATACTATTTATTTTCAAATGTCAAGAAAAATTAGAAAACTATGATATAATTACATTATATTTTTAATAGTAAGGTAACAAATGACATTTATAGAGTTTAAAAAACAACTGCTTGATGCAGAGATAAGTTTGCCAAAATTTAGTAAACTTATAAAAGTGAGTGAAAAAAATATACAATCATATAAAAAAAAAGGTGAAGTTCCAAATACAATAGCAGTTATTATAACTTGTTTTGTTAATATGCATAAAAAAGGTTTGGATTATCGTTTTTTAGTAGATGAATTAAAGCTAGAGGCAAAAACCAAAAAAGGTGCAGGATTTCAGAAAAAAGTATCTCAAAAAAGTGATACAGAAGTAATTAATAATAAAGAGTAATAGATTAACCTATAAGATAGGTTATCTATTTTTTATACTATTTTTTATAAAGTCAAATATAATAGGGTTTGGAGTTTGTAAACTACTTGTAAATTCAGGGTGAAATTGAACACCTACAAACCAAGGGTGGTCTTTTATCTCTACAACTTCAATTAAACCATTTGATTCTCCAGTTATAAACATACCATTAGCTTCTAATTTGTCTTTATATTCAGGGTTAGCTTCATATCTATGTCTATGTCTCTCATAAGATATACCACTTCCGTATGCTTTTTCAAGATTACTTCTTTTTTTAGCTACAAATGGATATTCCCCTAATCTTAAAGTTCCACCCATTGGAGATTGGTGTGTTCTTATTTGTTTATCACCACTATTATCTAAAAATTGCTCTATTAAATAAATTGCTGGCTCTTTTGTATCTTTATCAAACTCTACACTATTTGCATCTTTTATACCAACTACATTTTGAAGATATTCAAGTACAGCTAACTGCATACCTAAACATATTCCTAAATAAGGTATTTTATTTTCTCTTGCATATTTTATAGCTTCAAGTTTACCCTTTACACCTCTTTCTCCAAAACCACCAGCAACTAAAACACAATCAGAATCACCGATAACTTTTTTAGCATCATAATCTTCTATTTTTTCACTATCACACCAATTTATACTTACTTTTGTATTTAGGTGAGCTCCACAATGAACAAGTGCTTCAGTAAGAGATTTATAAGCCTCTTTTAATTCAAGGTATTTTCCTACAAATGCTACATTTATCTCATCTGTTGGGTCAATAATTTGTTTTACAAGTCTATCCCAATCTTCCATATCTGGTTTTAATTCATCCATTTGAAAATGTTTTGCAATTGGTCCTAAAATTCCCTCTCTTAAAAAATTCATAGGTACTTTATAAATACTTTTAGCGTCACCAGCTTCTATAATCGCATCTTCATCTACATCACAACTATATGCTAATTTTCTTTTTAAATCTTTTGGTAGTTTTTGCTCTGTTCTACATAATAACATATGAGGCATAATACCAATTCTTCTTAACTCTTGAACTGAGTGTTGTGTTGGTTTTGTTTTAAGTTCACCAGCTGCTGAGATATATGGAACTAAAGTAACATGAATATTCATAGTTGTTGTTTTAGGGTTTTCGTGTCTTATTTCACGAACAGCTTCCATAAAAGGTAATCCCTCTATATCTCCAACTGTTCCACCAAGTTCTACAATAAGAAAATCGTGACCTTTTCCAGCTTTATAAACTCTATCTTTTATCTCATCTACAATATGTGGAATAACTTGAATTGTTTGACCAAGGTATCCACCTTCTCTTTCTCTTTTTATAACACTACTATAGATTTGACCAGTTGTAAAGTTATTCATTTTACCTAGTGTTTTATCTATAAATCTTTCATAATGTCCAAGGTCTAAATCTGTTTCTGCTCCATCTGCTGTAACAAATACTTCACCATGTTCTAACGGACTCATAGTACCTGGGTCAACATTTAGATATGGATCAATTTTAAGCATACTTACATTAAATCCACTTTGTTTAAGAAGTGCTGCAATACTAGCACTACTGATACCTTTTCCTAGGCTACTTAAAACCCCACCTGTTACAAATATATATTTTGTCATCTTTTAATTGCCCTCCGGAGTGCTATATTTTAGCTTTCTTTTTTTAAAATAAATGTGATTATATCCAAAACTTATTAAGATTATTATTAATATTTTTACTTCTTTTTCATTATCATAAACATAACAAATAAGAAAAACGATGTAATTGCAATTGAAAATATAACAGGTATAGATTTTAAAATTACAAATGTAACAATAAGAATAGCTAAAATAGTTGGTATCTCATTGTAAGCTCTAAAAAATTTACCATCTTTTTTACAACTATTAGATTCTAACTTTTTTCTAATATACTCTAAACTAATAGAATAAATCACTAAAAATACAACTAAAGTTAATTTTGCATGAAACCAAGGCATTTCAAATAAAGATGGATTTAGATAAATAAGTGTTACACCACTAATTATAGTAGCCCACATAGCAGGCATACCTATATATTTATATAGTTTAAACTCTTGTATTTTTACTACATCTACAAAATCTTTTTTCTCTTTATTTTCTAAATGGTAAACATATAATCTAGGTAAATAAAATAACATTGCCATCCACGATAGCACACTAATAATATGAAATGCCAAAACAGGCAAATAATAATCTTGCATCTTTTAATCCTTAACTAATAAAAATATTGTTATATTATCATAATTTATATAAAAGTAGGAAAAATATGTCAAATAAAAAAAATGTACTTATAACAGGCACTAGTAGTGGTATAGGAGAGTCTATATTTTTATTATTACAAAGCAATAACTTTAATATTATCACTTTAAATTCAAGACTTGAAAATATAAGAGATTTAGAAAAAGAGGTAAAAGAGATACTTAAAACAAAAGATGTAGATATTCTTATTAATTGTGCTGGAGTTGGGATATTTCAACCACACGAAGAGATATCTATATCAAAAATTAAAGAGTTAATAGATGTTAATTTAACAGCCCCAATTATACTTACAAATTTAGTATTAAGAAGTTTGAAAAAAACAAAAGGGCATATTATAAATATCACATCTATAGAAGCAACAAAACATTCTAAATTTTCAGCACTTTATACGGCTACAAAATCAGGTCTTAGGGATTTTGGATTGTGTTTATTTGAAGAGATTAGAAAAAGTGAAGTAAAAGTAACTTCTATAAATCCAGATATAACAAAAACTAATTTTTTTGATGATTTACAGTTTGAGCCATCTATTCAAGAGGATAGTTATTTAAACTCTAATCAAATAGCTAAAACTGTTTTAGATATAATTAATTTTCAAGGTGTCGTGACAGATATCACAATAAGGCCTCAAAAATTTGGTATATCAAAGAAAAAATAGTTAAATTATAATTATATCTCTAACATTAATGATATCTCATTGCAAACAGGAAAATGTTTACACTTAATACAATCAGCCCATATTTTAGTTTCTGGTATAGATGATTTTTCTATAATATTAAAATTAAAATATGTAAATAATTCCTCTTTATATGTCAAAACTAGCACTTTTTTAATTTTAAGTATTTTTGCTTCATCTATACAATGTTGTATTAATTTTTTAGCTATACTATTACCTCTATACTCTTTTTTTACTATAAGGCTTCTTATTTCTGCTAACGATACAGTGTGGATATGTAAAGCTACAAAACCAATAATTTGATTTTCATTATTCTTTATACAAACATAAGAGCGGATAGTATTAGCCATCTCATTTTTATCTCTTTCTAATATATTACCATTTTGAACCTCTTGAGATACAAGCTGTTGCATCTCTTGTATATCTAACATAGTTGGCTTGTATAAAACAAAATCTTTCATAATTACTCTCCAAATAGATAATTAGATATTTTATTCTCTAATTTATCCATACCTTTATTTTTTAAATTAGAGATAAAAATACCATCAGGATATTTACTTCTTAATCTTTGTAAATCAGTTTGTTTTAATTTATCAATTTTTGTAAAAGCATTTATAATAATCTGGTCACCTCTTTTAATATGCTTTAAAAATTCAGTAACACTTAAATCTATCTCAAGAGTAGGGTGTCTTGAATCAATTAGATGTATAAAAATTTGCAAAGATGGTCTTTGCTCCAAAAAGTCAGTAAGATTTTTATGCCAGTTTTCTTTTAATGATTTTGATACTTTTGCATATCCAAAACCTGGTAAATCAACAAATCTACAATAATAGTTCTCTTTTTCTTCAGTTGTATAATTTTTAAAAGTGATATCAAAATAGTTAATAAGTTGAGTCTTTCCAGGTGTTGAAGATGATTTTGCTAAACTTTTTCTTTTTGTTAAAGAGTTTAAAAGAGAGCTTTTCCCTACATTACTTCTACCTAAAAATGCTATCTCTGCTTTATTTGGAGGTGGAGAGTCTTTTATACTTTGTGCTGATGTTAAAAAATTAGCATCAATTAATTTTAGTTCTTTCATATTTTTTCCTTTTATTTATTTAAATCACCAAGTTTTAATCTAAACTTTATTGGTTTATCTTTATCTCCATCAATTTTAGTATGGCCTGTAATTGCATCTATATATATTTTATTTGCTGTTAGTTTTTTATGGTCTTTTATATCTTCTAAATATCCATTTCCTATTATAATATACTTTTTATCAAAAGGATAATATAAAACAGTGTCCCCTTTTACTTTAAAAGTGTTATCATTAGTATGCAAAGTAAAAGATACATCACCTGTTGCATTATAATCTTTTGGGACTTGTTTTGAACTATTTTCTAAAACTACAGTATTTATTATTAGACTTTGACACAATAGAGTATTATTATTCTCTACCATTTTAACATTACCTTTAAATTTTAATATATTATTTTCTTGATTTGCCTCAAAATGCTCAGCATCTATATTTAAATAATTTTGTTCTGCATATAAAAAAGTTATAAATAGAAGTAGAATTATATATAATTTATTTTGTATCATTTTTATCCTTTATATTTATTTTAAAATGTATATTCTTTGCTACTATTTCTTTCTTTTTTGTATCTAGTATTATATTATCTCCACTAAAATAGTTATTATTTAATAGTAGTTCAAATTTAGTATCACTTTTTGCAATTTTATTTTTTATATTGTATTGTAGTTTTT
>Ga0193965_1000415_pt1 | contig 13803 bp, 14 predicted proteins | sample FB_8_MG_FD_140330 | JGI IMG/M metagenome (GOLD analysis project Ga0193965, IMG submission 140330) | Microbial mat bacterial communities from the Broadkill River, Lewes, Delaware, United States - FB_8_MG | ecosystem: Environmental > Aquatic > Freshwater > River > Microbial mats | place: USA... | reverse complement strand
TAAGGTATAGTTTAATTCTAAATCTCTCGATTTATTCATAATTGAATCAACAATTTTATAATTGCCTTTTAAAAAATGTATCTCTGCAATATACGGAAGTATAAATGATGAATCAGTAAGATTCAGTTCCTGAGCTATAGTAAACTCTGTAATTGCAGCTTCAAAATTCTTTTTACTTAGATAAACGCGTCCCATTAAAACATATAGTTTTGTTGAAATATCACTAAATTTACGATATCTATTTTTTTGTACCTCTATACTCTTTAGAATTTCTATTCTAACCTCATCATCCTCTTCATCATCAATTTTTTTAATATTCGCTTCATATTTTTCAATTTGTTCATAAGACTTATTAACTTCTTGTGAGTAGTATTCTTTTGCTACTTTTAGATACTTGACAACATCTTGTAAAAAATCATCTTTTAAGCTTTCATGCGATAACTCTGTATAAATCATTTCCCAATATAAATTTGCTAATTCTTTAGCAGCATCTGCCATTTGCTCATTTTTCTCTTCAAGCTCTTTTTCTAAACCATCTTCATCATCTATTATGTTTATAAAAGCTATTGCTTCGTTATATCTATCTAATTGTTGATTTATTTTGATATTTAAAGCCTTTTCAGCCTTGTTAATTATTGCATAACCAAACATACGGATCTCATCATCAGTACTTGAAAGAGTTTCTCTAATAACTCTTAAATTTGCAGGAGACGCATTGTTAGATAAGGCAGAAAGTGCTTTTAGTTTTTTTGATTTTGGAGCATACTCACTATGCATTAGATCCATCATAGAACCCTCTCCAAAAATTCTCTCAACCTTTAAAAAAGAAACACCAAACTCATCTAGATTTAAAATGTTTGTATTTGCTACTACATTTTCATACTTTACATGTCTTAAATACCATGATATCCATACAGAAAAAATATATCCTATAAGAGGCATAGTGTAATTAAACAAAAATATAAAAATCATATTTGTAAATCTATTATTTTTGTGAAGAGAGACCTTAAAAAGGATTCTAAAAACAATATGCTCGTGTGCTATCGCTTCAAGTCTATGAGCATCCTTAAGCTCTATCTCGTGAGTTTTAGTTTTAAATCTATTCATTGTATAAAAAGATAAAAAAAATCCTAATACTGCACTGATAATTACGTGTATTATATATATCTCAGTAAAATAAGTTTCAAAGAAATGTAAAAAATTATCTACCATAATCTTCTCGCAGATACTTATTTAAAAGTTTTGTTTTTGCAAGATCAAAAGTCATAAAATTGAAATTTTTATCTTTTTCTTCATCAAGAGAATTTTGTAACCTATTTAAATAACCTAAAGCTGCTGCTTTATCATGTAATGGAAACAAGAGAACTACATAAAAAAGGCCATTTTGTTCAAGCATAGTTACCATGTCTAAAGATCGTAACATTTTTTGAATTTTCTCATATATACGTGTAGCTTGTAACTCATTATCAATTCTCAAAACCAATACGACAGAATTTACTTGGTAATGATTATAAAGAAGTTTTAAACGTGCATATTCAAATCTAAATTTTTCATTTGGGATAATACTAATCTCATCATGCAGGTTTAAAATATTTTTATTTCTGATCTCTATTGAAAAGTAATCTAATAAAATCGATATAGCAGTTAAGTTCTCTCTATTAAAAGCCATAAAAGGCATCTTCTTAATCAAGAGTAAACTTACAATTTTGTTTTCTTGTATTGATGGTATAGCTGCTATAAACTGTGAATTTTCATCTAGATTAACAGAAGGCTCACCTCTATCATCACTTATATATATCGATGTCTTTCTCCCAATCGCTTTATCAACCAAATAATCTTGAAAAATTTCTTCAAAAGGCATTTTCTGAGTTTCTGCTTCATATACTGCTTCAACGCTATTAATATCAAAAAGAGGAGTAAGATCATCTTTTTTATATACTAAAATTGCACTGTGTACATTAAAGGATTTTGCTAATAACTCTATGAAATTTGTATAATACTCTTGGTTTTTATCTGCTTTTCCTAAGGCTTCATTTTGATTAATCTCACTGTGCTTCTCTATTATATACTCTATAGAGTTTCTAATACTCATTGGTTTTACAACATAATTTTTTTCTAATTGGTCATGTGATATTTTTAAAGAATAAAATGCCTTTGAGAGTTCATCAAGTTTAGCTCCTCGATAGTTTGCATCAATTTCAGCTTCTTTGATTTTTTTTGTCCAATAATTATGAAACTCACTAAAAATCATAGTCATCATAAGTGCTATTAAGAACTCTATATACTGAAAAGACGAATAAAAATACCACATTGCAAAAGCAATAATAGTAATTGTAAGTACACCATTTTCAAAACCATGAAAAAGCGTTATAACTGCTAAAAGAATTAAGATATATGAAACTTCACCATTGAGCATACAAATATCTTCGGGATCAATAAGATAACCTGAAATAAGGAATAAACTGACTATAACTAAAGTTTCAAGGTAAGCATAATCATGAACTACTTTGAGTATATTGTCAAGAGTAGATCTTTCTTGGATACGATTAGACTTAACCTTCATCTTTTGTCCTTAGTTTGACATCATGTCAAGAAGAATATCTTGTGCAGTTGTACCTATAGAAGAGTTGCCCCAGTCACTATCAGAGCCTGTCGCACTCCAAACTAGTTTAGAATTTTTTGTTTTATATAAACTCACCTGCATACTTACAGCTGGTTCCCCATCTATCCCTGTTTTATAACGCCATTCACTTACGCCACCATAGATAAAATATTTTGAGTCATCCTCTTTAGCGATTTTTGCTGCTTTTTTCATACTTGGAAGTTTATCAGTGATATGACTTGTTACATGATACCCTTTAGAGAGTAAAATACCTTCCATGATATTAGCAGCTCTCATGCCAGCTCGTGGGGTGTCTGTGTAATTATTTAGTCTAAAAAGTGTAATAGTAACATCACGTTTTTCTTCATGTGTAGAGTTTACATCAACATAAACCTCTGGTAAAGAGTTTTCACTTGTAATCAATGCCGTACTCGAACATCCACTTATCAAACCCACTAATATAGCCAACATAGTACCTGCAAATAACTTCATTTTAATTCCTGAGTATAATTTTATGTATTGTATCATATCATAGTGAGTAATTAGTGAGTTTAGCTCCACAAACAGGGGTTTATTCAGGTTTAAAACGCAAACAATGCTCTCGCTTGAACTATTTGTAATCTACCATCGTAGTCATCCGTTCCTTTAGGTTCAGCAACAACATAATTGAACATGAATTTCAACTCACTGCTATAGTACCAGTTAAATCCATACGTGTAATCAGTTTGGGTACCACCAACTTCATCTTTATCATTCAAGTCTATATATGAATACCTAACGGCAAATTCAAGAGCACCATCTTTATTTGGATTTATTTTCCCAAGCTTTGATTCTTTTAGTTTATAATTTTTCCCTTTACCCAGAAAAAAATAGCTCCCTTGTACATAGTACCCACCAAAACTATAATCTTCTAATTGAGTTTGTGTAGTTAGCGTTGTGTATTCAGCTTGGATCGAATATTTATCATAGATATAAAGTGCTTCGACGTTGTTTTTTATAATAGTATCTACATCAGCGATTCTTACAGATACGTACTTCTCTTGTATAAATTCAGATTCTGATGCTTGATTTAATTTCAAATCTTTACCTCTCATATTCTGATTCATATATGCAGCACCAACTGAGATTAAATGGCGCTTATCAAACTTATATCCATAAGTCAACCTCGTTGCATATCCTGGTTGATCTATCTTATCTTCAACTCTTTCATCTATTGAATTTGAAAATGTTGATACAGATAAATTAAGACGAGAATCATCTAATTTTGTAGACAAAAATAATTCAGCACCTAATTTCCTTCCATCAGCATAAGAATCATTAAGTCCTCTTTCCATAAAAGTTATATTTTTTGAAGATGAATATCTTTCCAATGTGAAGGGAATTTTAATATTTCCATATTTTATTCTATAATCAGTATTAAGTGCTCTTATCTTATTCTCATATCCAAGATAAACATCTTTATATTTATTAGCTCCAGTGAAACTGTATTCTAGAGAATAAAAAAGTGACTTATCAAAAAAACTACCTTCATGACTCACTCTTACTCTACGCCAATCATTTTCCACATAATACGCATCTGCTTCATTAATATATGCTAAATCATAACTAAACTGCGCTCCAAAACTGTATCTGTAATCAAACTTTCCAAACCCTTCTTTACTCTTTAGTTTATCTAGGTATCTTGTGTATGGATAATTTGCATCTCTTTTTTTCTTGTATTTTGGTTTGTTCTTTTTCTTTTTCTTTTTTTTATTTGAGCTTTTATTTTCATTTGAACTCACTAATATTTTAGGTTCTAAAATTTTTTTCTCAACAGGAGTTTTAATCTCTTCTACTACAAGAGCTGTAGCGTTTACTTCATCTACTTGTATTTTTTCTGCAACAAGCTCCCCTTCCATTAATACTGTTTGGTTAGTATCATTTGTGGTTTTCAAGTTCTTAACTTCTTGCACTACTAATGAATCACCATTTTCTTTTTCAGACTTAGTTTCAAACCTATATTTATACGTTCTAGAAACCTCTGCATTTTTATATTTGTTTTTATATTTTGGTAAAATTTTCTGTGCTTCTGCGAATTTATCTACACATTCACATCTTACTGTAAGAGACTTTCCTATCTCCATTATTTTACAACTCTCTGGATAAGCACTATTTTTAAGTAACTCTAAATTATTTTTTGAATTATATTTACTAATCAATTGAATTGTATAGCATGATTCAGAAGCATATACACTTATCACAGTAGCAAGAATTAAGGCTATTCTCATAAACTATCCCTGTCAATTAAAATGTAATCAGCTGATTTATTTGGTTTAAGTCCATTATCTTTTACAATCAATAAACTTGGAATATTAGACTCTTTCATTATCAGTGTTATTCCTTCTGCATAATTTAAGTTTGGATAATCTTTTACTAAAGAGAGTGCATAGTCTTTGCGATTCATAAACCATAATTCAAACTTTGAATCTCTATTATTTGCACTCCCTGCAATAATCCAAAATCCATCTTTTGCGACATCATAAGTCATATCCCTAATCCCAAGACCGTACAGATCTATAGTTACTGGTTGTCCAAATTTTGGTTTTTTACCATCTACAAACATCTCTTTTGGATTTTGTATACTCATGATAATCGCTTTGCCGTCGATTAAAGGTGATCGAAATCCTATAAGCAACTGTTTACTTATTGGATCATATGATAAACCTTCAATATTTATATCATTTAATGTAAAAATCCCTGATTGAAATGTTGATTCATATCCGTTTACAAGGTCCTTTTTGAGATCTCCATAAGTATGAAAATCAACAATTGACCCATCCTCATATTTAAACATGATTAGTTTTTCTCTTTGTTTTTGTGCTTTTCCTGCACGGCTCAAAGAGTGTGATGTTATAGCATAAACAAAATTCTCATCTGAGGTTAAAGCTTCTATATCTTCTATATCTTTTTTAAATCTTTTTTTTATCTTTTTTGGAAGGTATAAATTTCCTATTTCAACAACATCACCATCTTCCTCAACCTCTATCATTTTTAAGGCATTTTCACCACTTTCATCTTCAACTATAAGAACTTTTCCATCAGGCATTGTTGTAGCACCGGAGGGCTCGAAAATATTATAAAATTTATTTTCCCTGTAAACAGTATCCCCTTTTGATTGATCATATATAGAAACTTCTTTTACATCTAAAAGTGCATAGATAATAAAAGAAGCACTCAAGGTAAGTCCTATAGAAAAAAATGTATACGCCTGTTTTAACCAAAAATATTTCTTTTTAATCTCTGCACCCAAAATATGCAAGTGGGTGATCATCTCCTCTTTTGATTTTTTAGTGCTTTTAAGAACCTTATTCATACTTTTTGTATATTCTTGAGGAGATTGGTCTGCCATATCCTGATAAAACAATAAACTGTTATAACCGTCAATAAATTCTTGTTGAACCAACTTAGCTTTTGTTCTTGGTTTTACAGCCAGTACCGCTAAAATAATTGAACCTAATGAAGTCAGAATAATTGCAACAAATGCGTAAGTCATAAGTGTGTTGTGAGACATAAAACTTGAAGCTGTTACACCTACTGTTAATATGAAACCATTTATAGAGATCAATATCCCGGCTTTTGTATCTGCTAAAGCTGTCAAATCCAAATTAGAACGCAGTGCATTTCTAAAAAAAGTACTTGTCAGGTTTGATAACTTCTTTTTCTTCTTTTTAGAACTTTCTTCTTCAGTTTCTAAATCTACAAGATCTATCTCGTTCATCTATTTTACCTCAAACTCTAAGACGCCATCATAGTACACATCATCAATTTGTACTGAAGCTTCAAAACCTATTTGGTAATGTTCATGATTATTTACTTCCCTAGATATTACTCTCATGTAGTACTTCCCAGGTTCAAGATCTATCTCAGTTTTATAAACTACATTTTCAAGAACTAATGCAGACTTCTCTTCTACAATCTCATCAATAAAACTATTGTTCATATCAGGACTTGCAGATACTTTGAGCTCATATTCTATTATGTCACCTTCTAAATCAACTGACCTGTCCCAACCTAAAGTTAAAACTCCATCTTCATACAATGCTTCTTGCCAAAATGGCATTGGATGACCAAACTGACTTTGATAATTAGCAATATTTTCATCTATTCTAGGAATAAGGATATTAAGTTCATTTTGCCACCTATCATAACTAAGTTGATCAGCATCTGGATCTCTAGCAATATACTTACTAATTAACTGTTCATAAATATTTAATTTATTTTGAATATTTTCAGGAGTTATATATACACTTCTTAAGGTATTAACCATCGCGTCTAGTTCTAAACGGTTTTGTTCTATACTTAAAAATCTTTTATGCACAGGAATTTCCCACCAAGTAGAAATTCCTAACTCCCATTTAGCATATTTTTCAGTTGCTCTACCCATTCCATCATAATCCCAAGGGAGAAAATAGAATGTATCACTATTTATTGGATTAAGTAAAAAAAAGTTTTGTGAAACTGTATCCTTATTTGCCAATACTATATTTATCGCCATCCAAGTAATATAATTATTTCGATTAAAATACTTTTCAAAGACATCATCAAAATTATTTGAATAATCATTTACTTCATGAAGCATATTATCTAATACAGTATGGTTTTTCCCTCTTTCAATTTCTAATCTAGTATCAAAAAGATCAGGATCTTTAGGTTTACCTTTACTATCAATAGCCAACTCCTCGTGAAGAAAGAAGGCAAAGTTTTGCGCTTTATATAAATTATCATCCTCATTCCATCCACGATTTATTAAAAACTCTTTTCCCGCTTTTTCTATGTGTGTAAATAAACCATAATTACTACTGTTTACTTCTGAACTATTTATATCCAAGTATACAAATTCTGTTTTTAGACTTGTTATATGGGGTATTTCTCTAAAAAAATCAAAGGCTAATTTATTTCTAACCCTTGAATCATCATAAGGGTGTTTATTAAGCTGAAAAGTTCTCTCTTTTCTATATAAGGAAATATTTTCATCCAATTTAATTCTATACGATTTTTGAGGAGCCCTTCTTGTAGATTTTCCTTTTTGTTCAAAAGATGCATTCATAAAATCTGGAGATGAAAGAAAATCATCTGTTTGCATATTTACATGTAAAAGTGGTTCGTAATCATCGTTAGCATCAGTATCATTGTTGACATCAGCTAAAGTACATGGTCTTAGAGTACCGTTTGTATCATTGAAATCTGTACAATTAAAATCATTAGGCACAGGGATATTTACTCGCATGAATAAGACTTCATCAGTCATATCATCATACCAACTATCATTATCTTCAATATCACCTTTAATTGAGGGGGTTTTATCTACGTCGTTGTAACTTGTACATCCACTCAAAAACAAAAAGAACAACACATATACAACATATTTCACTACTTACACCTTCTTCATTATAAAAAACTATCTATACACTATTATTGCAACTTACTTTGAGTAATTATACCAACTATTAGTGAGTATTCGGTGTTAAGGCTACAAATAAAATTATATAAATAGCATTTTTTATATATAATACATAAACTAAATACCAAGGAACCAATATGAAAATAATCACCACTTTAATAGTAGCAACAACTCTTCTTTTTAGTGCAGTAGATATAAATACAGCAGATGTTGAAGAGCTAGCTAGTTTGAAAAAAATTGGAAAGAAAAAAGCTTCTAGAATTATAGAATACAGAAAAACTAAATGTTTTGAAAATGTTCAAGAGCTTACAAAAGTAAAAGGGATTAAGAAAAAAACTTTGAAGAAAAATAAAGGAAACATAATTGCAAGCGAATGTAAGATAGACTAAGTCTAACTTACACTCTTAACTCTCATAAATAAAATTCCGTGAGGATCATCCCCCTCCATCATTAAACATTATATTTATTCTCACCATTTTTGAAAACTCTTTATTGTAGTCAGTTTGACAAGAATTGTTTCTAACACTAAAAAGAAGCGAACTATTTTTCATAACATTGTCCTTCAGTTAAAGCATCTAAGTGCTTATGTTTCATCAACAAAGAAAAGTCTATCCAAAAAAATTATAGCAAAAACTGTTCTCAATAAGTGCTCAAAAAAGAAGCAACTATCTAAGACTATTGAATTTTTGTTGCTATCTCATCCGTTAAATCTATAAACACTTTTGCATACATGCCTGGGAAAACCATATCGCTCGTCTTTTCAAAATGCACACGTATTTTAAATGTGTGCGCCATAGGATTTGCACTTGGAACTATCGCTTTAATATATCCCGATGCTTTATAGTTTAAAGATGGAATTTTTATATCTACAACCTTATGGCGTCTAACGTACTTAAGATCTGATTCTGCAACTTCTGCTTCTATCTCTAGATGGTCCATATCTACTATAATCATAGTCAGCATTCCCGGTGCTACCATATCGCCAACTCTAATTCTTTTTTCTACAAGTATCCCATCATTAGGAGCTTTAACTTCCAGATATCCCGCAATTGTTGCAAACTGTTTTGTTTTTTCACTTGCCTGTTCAACTAATACTTGGGCTGATTCTAAAGCACTACTCAAATCCTCAGCAGCTTCATCTAGGTCTTGCATGCTCTCTTGAAAATCTATTTTCAGCATTTTTTTTCTATCGCGTTTGAGTTTACGTTTGTCATTTTTATTTCTACTGAGTCTTGTTTTATACACATCTAACATCAGCTTTGCTTGTTCAAGTGCTAAATCTGCCTGAGATTCCATAATATCAAACTCTGCTGATTCAAGTTCAAATAAAGTGTCTTCCCGTAAAACCTTATCTCCAATATCAAAGTTAATTTTTTTTACATAACCCATATATCTTGCAGGTATCATTTTTTGATTGTTTGAGATTACTGTACCTGTAAGTATTAATTCTGATGAGAACAAACTACTAAAAGAGAAAATTACAAGTAGTAAATATTTCATATACAAAGCCTACCAGTTACGTGTGTCTCTATGACACTTCATACATTCACCCATAATTTTTTTATATGCCTGAAGTGCTTGCGTTGAATCACCGTCTTTAAATCTTTCTAAAATATCTAAAGACCTTCTATTTATATTTTTAACAATCTTATTTGACATTTGAATTTTGTTATTCATATATTTTGTCATTAAGTCTTGCTCTTCAATCTCTTCAAGTGGTGGTTCTACCCTTTGAACTGCATTGCGAAGTTTTTCGACTCCCGCTTCAATTGTGTCATAATTATTATAAAAAAAACCACTTTGTATAGTGTTCATAGCCGCTGCCATCTCATTCATATCATTGATTCTATCTGCTTTAGTATAAGGATCTGCCATCATAGTACTTCCTGCTAAAATCACCGCTAAAACTATTTTTTTCATTTTAATTCCTAATAATTGAACTTCAACACATTATAGCAAAAATAATATAGAAAAATTAGAAAAAGTGATATGAAAATAACAGAAACCATTAAGTGTGATATATCAAAGCATTATAAATAGATATTACAAATAATTATATAAAATTAAGTTTCCATTTAGCATCAAAGAGTTATAGTTTTCTTAGTTCAAGTTTAATACAGGGGAAATAAATGACAAAAAAATTAGTAATTAGCACGGTAGCAGCGCTTGCTCTAACAACGAGTTTATCAGCAGATTTCAGCTTTGGAGATATGTTCAAAGATATGAAAGATGGTATGACATCTATGAGTAAAGATGCTAAAGAAGCTGTTCAGTCTGGTGTAGATGGTGGTGTTGAAGTATCTAAAAGTGGTGAAAGAACTGTCACAAGTGTTAGTCGTGATGCTAAAGATACTGCGGTAAAAGCTTCAGATGATTTAAAAACTTCAGAGATTGCTACTGTAAAAAGCGGTTCAGATACTACTACAGGTATAAGTAGAGATTTAAGAGATTCTACTATAGAAGTGGCTGAAGACTCAAAAGATTCTATTAGTAATACAACTAGAGACTTTAAAGACAGTTCAACTATGGCTACAAAAGATTTTAAAGACTCAACTGTTGCTATTTCACATGATGCGAATGATGCGACTAAAAATGTCTCTAACAACCTTAATGACTCAACGAAGACTACTTCAAACAACTTCAATGACTCAACTAAAACTGTTTCAAATGACTTAAGAGATTCTACAAACACAGCATCTAACAATGTTAATGACTCTACTAAGACTATTTCTAACAATGTTAATGACTCTACCAAAACTGTTTCAAATGACTTAAGAGACTCTTCTAACACTGCAACAAACAATGTTAATGACTCTACTAAGACTATTTCTAACAATGTTAATGATTCAACTAAAACTGTTTCAAATGACTTAAGAGATTCTTCTAACACTGCAACAAACAATGCAAATGACTCTACTAAGACTATTTCTAACAATGTTAATGATTCAACTAAAACTGTTTCAAATGACTTAAGAGATTCTTCTAACACTGCGACAAACAATGCAAATGACTCTACTAAGACTATTTCTAACAATGTTAAGGATGACGATTATCAAGAGTATTTAAAATTAAAAGCGAAATATGAAAAAGCTAAGCTTTAATTTTTAGTTTTTTTCATTAGCGATATGCACTTTGCATATCGTTTCCTCTAGTTTTCATTCATCAAGATAAGCTCTAAACTTCCACTCACATAATTAGCAAAAAAAGTTAACGCGGAAAGATCACTTTCATCAAAATCTGATTTCACTTTATTTAAAAGTTCTATAATTCCTATCACATCACGTTTTGAATCAAATATCGGTACTGTTATAATGTTTTTAGTTTCATAACCACTTTTTTTATCTATGGCCTGTAAAAACCTATCATCAGAATAAGGTGTATTTACAATTTGAGGTCTTTGGGATTGATATGTGTGCCCAACTATCCCCGTACTTAGTGATACAACTATTCTTCCTACACCATCACTTAACTTTGTCCATAAAATCTTATCCTCAAGGTCTACTATAAAGATAGAACATCTATCTGCATCCAATAGAGTTTTCGCTTCTTCTGATATAAGGTCAAGGGCATGGTCCATATCTGATAGAGTCATAAGCTTTTGACCAAATTGTGCTATCTGTTTAAATTTTTTCATTTTTTTTCTCTTTCATATCTTCTAATAAATACAGATTCGTCAATTCTAAAAAGCCACTTATGTAATGTGCAAAAAAGATCATAAATTTTACATCTTCATTATTAAATTCACTCTCTTTATTTAAAAGTTCAAGCACACCAATAATCTCTCTTTGAGAATTAAAGATTGGTGATGTAGCAATATTTTGTGTTTTATACCCTGTTTCCTTATCAATACTTTTTAAAAAGTGTGAATTAGCGTAAGGATTATTTTCTATGATTGGTTTTCTAATCTTTAGTGTATGTCCCACCAAACCTTCTTCAGAAGGAACAATAATCTTCTCAACGCCATCAGCTATAGTAGTCCAAAGCTCTTTATGTTGTAAATCATAAATAAATATAGAACATCTTTGTGCACCAACTACATCTTTTGCATATTTTGAGATTAAAGGTAGACCCTCAACCAAAGATTTTTTGTTTAATAGTTCTCTACCAAAGTCTGCTAACTTGGAATAAGTATTTTCATATTTCATAAATCAAAGCCTTTAATTTACATTTGGAAATATTATAGTGTAAAATGCCAATAAAAAAAAGGAAGAAGATGCAAGAAATTACTATTTGGCATAATCCTAGATGCTCAAAATCACGTGAAGCTTTAAATATTTTAGAAGAGAACAATTGTAAAAGTGAAGTTGTAAAATATTTAGATACTAAACCAGATGTACAAGAGATTAAAAAAGTTTTAAAAATGTTAGGTTTAAACGCCAGAGAGCTTATGCGAACAAAAGAAGCTATATATAAAGAGCTTAAGCTAAAAGATGAAACAGATGAGGAGAAACTCATCGAAGCGATGGCAGAGCATCAAAAACTTATTGAGCGACCTATAATCATTAAAGGTAACAAAGCTACTATTGGAAGACCTAGCTCTGCTATAGTAGAGTTTTTAAACGCTTAGTTTTTCTATACTGACGCCATTGTCTTTAATAAATTTAGAGATAGTGTCAGATTGTGTATGCTCATACTCCTTTGCATACACAATTCTTTTTATCCCACTTGCAATAAGGTTTTTACTACATTCACTACAAGGCTCAAGAGTTACATAAATAGTAGCCCCATCTATAGATATCCCTTCACGTGCAGCCCAGATTATAGCATTCATCTCAGCATGGATCTCATAAGTTTTTGACCATTCATGATGTTCTTTAGTATACTCTCCATCCCAGTGATCACAACAGTTTGTATATCCAGCAGGAGTTCCATTGTATCCTGTACTCAAGATTCTTCCATTTTTAACTATGACAGCACCAACTTGCTTAGATACACACTTCGAAGCGGTAGCTAACTCAGTTGCTATGTTTATAAAATTTTTATCGCTTAACATTTTTCTACTTTGAAGGTAATTTTCATTTTTGATGATATTATATCGCAATATACCAGTGCTTAAATAATTTATTAACGATAATTTATCTATACTAAAAGAAATATATTACTAAGGTTTCTGATGTTAATAGCTCTTTTTAAATCATTTATTTTTGTTACTTTTGTCCTCTTTGGTATCTCTTGTAGTGACACAACCCCTGATGCTCTTGTAGAGTCTTATACAAATGATCTCAATAACTCTATATTACCAACTGATAAATCAGTGCAAATCAATGTGTATGAAAACTATAGTGACGGTAAGAGTGTAAATGTATCTTCTTCATTAATTTGGTCAAGTACGGATGAATCTTTAGCAACTGTAGAAGATGGGCTTGTGACTACTTATTTAAAAAAAGGGGTTGTAGAGATAGGTTATGAGACAAGCCTCAAACTAAATAATGGCTTACCTTTACATAAAAATGTATTGCGTCTAGATATCCAATCATTAATTTTAGAGGAGATTAAGCTCTCCCAAACATCTTTAGAGACAAGCATAAACACTTCTCATAATATTAAAGCCAAAGGTATTTATGAAAACAACTTAACATATGACATTACAAACAGTGCTGAGTGGCTTAGTTCAAATACAGATATTTGCAATGTTGAAAAAGGAGTTGTTAGCTGTGCAAAAGAGGGTAATGTTACAATCACTTGTCTTGAGGACAATATAACATCAGATACACTCTTTGTCAACGCATCTACTCCTCTTTACTCTCAAATAAAGATTTAT
>Ga0193965_1000413_pt1 | contig 13827 bp, 14 predicted proteins | sample FB_8_MG_FD_140330 | JGI IMG/M metagenome (GOLD analysis project Ga0193965, IMG submission 140330) | Microbial mat bacterial communities from the Broadkill River, Lewes, Delaware, United States - FB_8_MG | ecosystem: Environmental > Aquatic > Freshwater > River > Microbial mats | place: USA... | reverse complement strand
CTCTCAGATAAGATTATGAAAAACCGTCGTAAGATTGTCACTCTTGTAAAAGAGAAATACATTCAACTTCAAGGGGTGTATGAGAGACGTTATTCTTTGCTTTTTGATAGGATCATAGCTTATGTGGCGGACTTAGATGTTGGGGTAAGCTCATCTAAAATTGCACAAACTTACAAACACTCCCGCCCTATGATAGTAGACGTAGCACAAGATGAAAATTTTATGCAGATTATGCAATTACGTCATCCTCTTATTGAGACGCAGGAGCGTGGTGGTATTTATGTTCCTAACGATATTGTGATGGGAAATCGTGACTATATGGACCTGCCACACCCTGAAACTGTGATGCTCAATGTTAGCGTGCATGACGGGCATGATATCAATGGTGTCTTACTTTATGGGATAAACTCAAGTGGTAAATCATCTTTGATGAAGAGTATAGGTATAGCTGTACTCATGGCACAATCTGGCTTTTTTGTGAGTGCTGCTGTTATGAAGTTTAGTATCTATGATTCCCTTTTTACAAGAATAGTCTCAAAAGATAATTTAGCCAAAGGTTTGTCCACTTTTGCAGTTGAGATGTTAGAGATGAAAAACATCTTTAACCGTGCAACAGTTGGCTCACTTGTTTTAGGTGATGAGATAAGTCACGGAACTGAGACACTCTCAGGAGTCGCAATAGTTGCGAGTGCAATTATTAAACTTGCAAAGCTTCGTTCTCTCTTTTTATTTGCGACACATCTACATCAACTCTCAACGATGAAAGAGATCACCTCTTTAAATAATGTAGTTGATCTACATCTAAGTGTTGAGTATGATGAACAAAAAGATGCACTTCTTTTTAATCGCGTCCTGCAAGCTGGTAGTGGAAGCAGTATTTACGGTCTAGAGTTTGCAAAATCACTTCATATGGATGAAGAGTTTTTAGAAACTGCAAACACAATTCGTAAGCGCTTAGCAAACGATTTTGATGAGCTTGAACTTTTAGTGAAGAAAAAAACAAGTAAGTATAACAAAGAGTTGTATGTTACAAAATGTGTTATTTGTGGCGCAGTTGCAGAAGATGTGCATCATATTTCCCAACGCTCTTTGGCTGACAAAGCAGGTTTTATTGGACACTTTCATGAAAACCATAAACATAACCTCGTACCACTTTGTAAAGAGCACCATAATCAAATCCATGATGGAAAATTAAAGGTTGATGGTTTTATAATGACATCAAACGGTTTAGAGTTACAGTTTGAAGAGCAGATGAATAAAGCTAAAGTTGCAAAGCTTGAAGAACCTGAAATAAATGTTGTTGAAGAAAAAGAAGATGAAGATATTCAAACAAATAAGAAAATTCTTTTAGATGATTGGTAGGATGATTAATGAAAAAACTTTATCTTATAAGACATGCAAAGTCGAGTTGGAAAAATTTAGATATTGATGATTTTGAGAGACCACTCAACAAACGGGGAGAGAAAAATGCACCATTTATGGGTGAGATACTCAAAGATAAAGGGGTGTTTCCTGATTTAATACTCTCAAGTCCAGCCTTGCGAGCAAAAACAACAGCGATGACAATCGCTAAAAAAATAGATTATAAGAAAAAATTAGCCTATAGGAAAAAAATATATGAGGCTTCAAGTTCAGAGCTACTTAAAATTTTAAAATCGATAGATGATTCGCACAAAACAGTATTTTTAGTAGGGCATAACCCATCTTTAAATGATCTGGCAGAGTATTTTGTTGAGTTTTATAACAACATTCCAACTTGTGGAATTGTAGAGATAGAGTTCAGCACTAGAAGCTGGGCTACAATAGAACCAAAAAAAGCAAAATTTATCTCTTTTGATTATCCTAAAAAATATACTAAATAATGCTTGATAAATCCACCTACAGAGAACTGAAAAAAAAAGTTCTTATTGAAGAGTCTTACGAGGAGATGCTTGAAATTGATAGCTCTTTTTTACGTTTTTCTCCTCATCCTTATGAATCTTTAGGTGCACCTTATGAAGGAAGATCTCCGTTTTTTCTTAGAAAAACTGTTTTAGAAAAACTTCACAAGGCACAAAAAAAACTTGACGCCATTACAAATGGGTATAGACTTAAAATCTTTGATGCTTATAGACCTTTGTCTGTACAAAAGTTTATGATTGATTATGACATAAAGAGAATGGCGTCAGAGATTTTTGGGTCTGACTTTGAAAGTTTAGATACAAAGCAACAGAATCAAGTTAAAGATACAGTTACTCATTTTTGGAGTCCAATAAGTAAAAATGTTGCACTTAACCCTCCACCACACTCAACTGGAGCAGCACTAGACTTAACTATAGTAGATGCTAATGGCGTCGAGCTTAATATGGGTACAAAGATAGATGAACTCAAAGAGGAATCTAGTGCTGATTATTATAAAAACTCGCATAAAATTTATGAAAAAAACAGACAGCTTTTAGTGAATGTTATGAGTGCTGCAGGTTTTATTCAACTTCCTACAGAGTGGTGGCATTTTTCTTATGGAGATCAAATTTGGGCTGTGGATTTTGCTAGCAAACACAAAACTGAGATAAATGCACAATATGGAATGGTTTAGATTAGTTATAAGAAAAAACTGTATAATCTGGCTTAAATTTGATTAAGCAAACAAAGGAGAAAATATGAAAAAACTAATAGCAATCTTTGTTATAGCCATGATGTTTTTACTCAGTGGATGTACGCAAGAAACACAAAACAAAATGGGAAGAACAATTCAAAATTGGACAGGAACAAATGGCGTCTTAGATATCTATATGGGCGATAAACTTGTAAAAAGATTTATAAAAATTGATAAACTCTCAACTGCCGAAGCTACCCAAGGAAACAATCCAAGAACTTATAGATATGGATATGGTTACTTAGATCTAAATCAAAACTATAAGGTTGATGCTGGAGAGAGAAAACTCTATTTTGAGATAAGTGATTATGCTACGCCATATATTTTTTATGATAACCCGGGAAGCTCTAACTAGATGGAAGTTATAGAACTATTTAAACATCTTGTAGAGTCAAAAAGTGAGACTCCAGATGACGGTGGGCTTTTAGACTTTATTACAGAATACTTGAGTGATTTTACAGCTGTGCGTATAGATGTAGAAGATGTAAAGAACCTTTTTATTTATAAAAAATTTGGTGAGGGTGAACATCTTTGTTTTGCAGGTCATGTTGATGTGGTTCCTGCTGGAAAATCTTGGGATACAAACCCTTATGAGTTGGTGGAAAAAGATGGTTACCTCTATGGTCGTGGTACACAGGATATGAAAAGTGGAGTAGCAGCATTTACTCAAGCAGTGAGTGAAGCAGAAAACTTTAAGGGTACACTTTCACTTTTGCTCACCTCAGATGAAGAGGGTGATGCTCACTATGGAACTATAAAGGTTTTAGAATATTTAGAGCGAGAGGCTCTGTTACCAGATTATGCAGTGGTAGCTGAACCTACATGTGAAGAGAATTTCGGTGACGCCATTAAGGTCGGGCGCCGTGGTTCGATTAATGGCTATATTACTCTCAAGGGTAAACAAGGTCATGCAGCATATCCTGAAAAAGCGATAAATCCTATTCATAAACTGGCACCTATTCTTGGTGCTATGGCTGGAGTGAACTTAGATGAGGGTGATGAGTTTTTTAGCCCGAGTAAGTTTGTGATTACAGATATCCGCTCAGGGATGGAGGTTACAAACGTAACACCGAATGAGTTAAAAATGATGTTTAATGTAAGAAACACAACACTTACTACTCAAAAAGAGGTAAGGGAGTTTGTTGCGTATCATTTAGAAGGGCTTGATTATGAGCTTAAACTCACACAAGGTTCCTACCCTTTTGCAACAGATACAAATACTAAAGTGGTAAAAAATATTGACATAGCAATAGAAAAAATTACAGGAATAAAACCAAAACACTCGACTGCTGGTGGGACAAGTGATGCAAGATTTATGGCTCCACTTGGGATAAAGGTGATTGAGTTTGGTGTAAAAAATGATTCTATTCACTCTGTAAACGAGAGAACAACAAGAAAAGAGGTTGAAGACCTTTATCAAGTATTTAAATATTTAATAAAAGAGTGGAAATAGTATGAAAGTTTTTATAATGATGTTAGCCTTATCAAGTTTGCTTTTAAGTGCTGAACTTGGTTGGAGTAATGATTATAAAGCTACTTTAGCAGAAGCAAAAAAGCTAAATAAAGATGTCTACATGCTTATTACATCTACAGATTGTAGATGGTGTAGAAAGTTTGAGTCTACAACACTTCAAGATAAAAGTGTAATAGAAAGGTTAGAACAACAGTATGTGTTACTGCATCTAAACCGTGATATTGACTTTATACCTGAGGGATATAAGAAAAAAAGAGTTCCAAGACACTATTTTCTCACAAATAAAGGTGAGATTATCTACTCATTTTTAGGTTCTTGGAATAAAGAGGATTTTTTTTCATTTTTAAAAGATGTAGATGAAAAAAGATAAAGTAAAAAAAGTTATACTTCTAAAAAAGAAATAAGGAAAAAAGTTTAAAATGAAATTAGTACACACAAATAAAGCTCCAGCAGCAATTGGTCCATATTCTCAAGCAGTTGTAGCAAACGGTATGGTTTATACTTCAGGTCAAATCGCACTTACTCCAGAGGGTGTGATGTTAAAAGATGATGTAGTGATTCAAACCAAACAGGTTTTAGCAAACCTACAAGCTGTTTTAGAAGAGGCTGGAAGTAGTATGGACTTAGTTGTTAAAACTACTATTTTTATAGCATCTATGGATGACTTTGCAACTATCAATGAGATTTATGAAAATGCCTTTGGTTCACATAAACCAGCACGTGCGACAGTAGCAGTAAAAACTCTTCCAAAAAACGCTTTAGTAGAGATAGACGCCATTGCTTTAATTGGACAATATAATTACTAAAATTTATGTCACTTCCAAAAAAATATGGAAGTGATAAATTATCTAGCTGACTTTATAGCTTCTAGAGCAGCTTCATAATTAGGCTCAGCAGTTACTTCAGAAACTATCTCTTTATATACAATTTCACCATTTCTATCGATTACAAAAACAGCTCTTGCACTTAAACCTTTGAGCTTATTGTCATCCATTAAGACGCCATATGCTTTACTTACATCTTTATTTATATAATCAGAAACTACAGTTAAATTTTCAATCCCCTCAGTCGAACAAAATCTACCTGCTGCAAAAGGTAAATCCATAGATACAACTGTAGTTTCGCATATATCAAGATTGTTCACATCAATATTAAAGCGTCTAGTCTCTGCTGCACAAGTATCTGTATCTAGAGATGGGAGTGTAATTATAAGTTGTATCTTGTCTTTTGCACCACCAATCTCAACATCACTTAAATCTAAACCTGTTGCAATTACAGTAGGTGCTTTATCGCCTACACCTATAGGATCTCCAGTTAAATTTACGAGAGTACCTTTAAAATTTGTTGTTTGCATAGCTATCCCTTAAAATAATTTGAATTTATAGTAGCATTATTTTTATCGAAGTTATTTTAAATAGATATTATGAAAATTTTGTAACTCTAATTTGAAACAATGTGTAACATGAAAGTTATTATAAGATAATTGACTGATGGTCGGTCATTAATATTCTTTTAAGAGATAAAGATATAAAATTCATTTTAATTGACTGATGGTCGGTCATTTGTTTTCTAAAGGAGTATTATGGCAATAATTGTAGATAAGGTACAAAAAAAGAGGGATATAGCACTCTCATGTAAAAGTCTATTTATACAAAAAGGTATCAATCATATCACAATTGCTGAGGTTGCCAAAACAGCAGGAGTAGGTAAGGGTACTATTTATGAATATTTTAAAAACAAAGAAGAAATAGTTTTTGAGATCACTAATATTATGATGCAAGAACATGAAGAAAAGCTTCAACGTGAAATAGCAAAAATGAATTCTACTAAAGACAAAATAAAAAAGTTTTCTGAATTTTTTTATGATGAAGATGATTTTGAGTTAAGAGAGATTTATAAAGAGTTTACCTCTATCTCTTTAATAAATCCAAATGATGAGATGATAGCGTTTCAAACAGAGGCAAATAACCATTTTTTTAATCTTTTTAAATCTGTAATAGAGGATGGCGTCAAGAGTCATGAACTTATTCCAGAATCACTTTCTTTGGCACAAGGAATTTTTAGTACAGGCAAAGGAATGTTTATTATGAGTACTATTACAAACTCTATAGATGATTTAAAAAAAGAGTTAGACCTATATATAGATACAATATTTAAACTGATGGAGGTTAAATAATGAAAAAATTTCTTTTGATTGCATTGCCACTTTTTGTGTATGGCGAGTCATTACAATCACTTTTGGAGTTTGCTTTAAATAAAAATGAACTTATAATTTCTAAAAGTATAAGTAAGAATGCGAAACAAAGTGAACTAAAATCAAGTAAAAGTAATTACTATCCAACCATAGATGTAGGTGGATTTTATCAACGCTACGATGATGCTAGCCCTATGTCACCAGGAACTACTTATGGAGGCTATGCAACAATAGGTATGGATATCTATAGTGGTAGTTCAAAAAAGTATACACTCAAACAAAAAGAGGATGAACTTCGCTCAAGTTCTTTTGTATATGAGGCTACGAAAAAAAGTGTCTCACTTTCAATCGTACAAGATTTTTATAACTTTAAGACTCTAGAAGCAAGTTTGTTCGCACGTGAAGAAGCTTCTAAGGCTGTCAAAGCTCAGCTTGATAGAATGCAGAGTTTTTATGAAGCAAAACTTGCAACAAGTGATGATGTAGATAGATTACAATCTGCTTATGATAGAAATGTTTATGATATAGAATCTATAAAGTTCCAAATTCTTACACTTAAAAAATCACTAGAATTAAAAGTGGGTAAAGAGATAAGTTCACTTGATAAGTCTAGCTTTACAAAAATACAAGATCAAGAGCTTCAAGAATTAGATAGTATCAAAGCGCTTCGTGCACAAAAAAGCGCTGTTTTAAATGCCTCTGAGACAATAGATAGTTATTATTATCCTCAAATTAGAGTTGAAGACACTTATAGTTTGTATGGTTATGCAGATGAGCCTTCAGTAGCTGGATTTAGAATAGATTTACCTGAGAAACAAAATAAGATCATGGCAACTGTAAATATGCGTTTATTTGACTTTGGCGCAATAGCTGAAGCTAAAGAATCTGTACGATTAAATGCAGATGCAATCTCTCAAGAGATAGTGTATCAAGATAAAGAGCAAAAGATGAATCAAGAATTGGCTCTTAGCAGAATCGAGACAGCAAAACTTAACATCAAAAGTGCAGCAAGCGCACTAAAAGCAGCAAACAGTGCACTTGTGAGTATTACTGAAAAATATAACAATGGAATAGTAGATAATGTGGTTTACCTTGACGCACTAACAAGTCAAACAGAGTCAAAGTCAAGATATGAAGCATCACTCAATAATTTAGAGCTTTCGTATGCACTTTATTATTACTACAATGGAAAAAAATTAGAGGAGTTTTTACAATGAATAAAATAGTATTAGGGATAGTCGGATTAGTTTTTAGTTTAAATGCAGCAGAGATATATGCAACATTTAATGTTCAAGCATCAAAGAGTGCATCTTTAGCTTTTGATGCAAGTGGTGTGGTAAATGTAGTAAACGCAGATATTGCTGATGAGGTAAAAAAAGGGGAAGTTTTAGCTTCACTTGAGAACAGTGATAAAAAAGCAAACTTAGAGAGTGCAAAAACTACGCTTAAATATGCACAAAAAGAGTATGAAAGACAAGTAGCAGTCAAAAAACTTATAGATGAAAGTAAGTTTGATAGTTATGCTCTAAAGTATGAAAATTCAAAAAATCAACTTTTGTTTCAAGAATCTATGTATAAGAAGACATTTTTAAAAGCTCCGTTTGATGGCGTCATATTTTTTAAACAGATTGAAGTGGGTGATACAGTAAGCGGTATGATGTTAAAAACTGTATACAAAATTCAAAGTAAACACGATCGTGAACTTGTTTTAGAGTTTGATCAAAAATATTATAAGGACGTAAAAGTAGGAGACAAGTTTAAGTATAAACTTGATGGTGATGATAAAATTTATACAGGTAATATCTCAAAGATTTATCCTCTTGCAAATGCGAATAATAGAAAAATGCAAGCAGAGGTAAAAGCAAAAGACTTAGTTGTTGGATTATTTGGTGATGGAACAATCATCACAAGTAAATAGGTTGAAATATGTATAAAGTAGCGATAAATAGACCAATAGCAACATTGATGTATGTGGTAACACTTATCATCTTTGGCTATATGAGTTTCAAATCAATGCCTTCGGCACTCTTTCCAAATATTGACTTTCCTATGGTTACTATTAAAACTATCTACCCAGGTGCAGAGTCTGCAACAGTAGAGTCTCAAGTAACCGATAAAATTGAAGAGGCAATCTCAAGAATTGGTGGTGTTGATATTATCAGCTCAACAAGTAGTGAAGGTGCATCTGTTGTAATGGTTCAATTCTTTTTAGAGCGTGACATAGATGAAGCAACAAATGATGTTAGGGACAAAGTCTCTGCAGTAACTCTTCCTAAAAATGCTCAAACGCCATTGGTAAGTAAACTAGATATTGGTGGTGCTTCTGTTATTAATCTATTCTTAACAGCTAAACAAGAGAGTGTTCAAAACCTAATGGTTTTTGCTGATGAGAAAGTAAAACCAAAGGTTCAAAAAATTAATGGTGTAGGGGCTATTAACATTGTTGGATATAAAGACAGAGAGATAAAAATCTACCCTAATATGAGTTTACTCAATAAGTATGGTATCACTATTAGAGAGTTAAATTCTATTGTCTCACAAGAGAATGTAAAAATTGGTGGTGGTAAACTGATATCACAAACAAAAGAGTTCACACTTAAAACAAAAGCAGATGCACTCAGTGTTTCTGAACTTGAAAATATAGTAATCAAAGATGATATCCGTTTAAAAGACTTAGCAAAAGTAGAGGATACTTTGAGTGATGCGAAAAGTTACGCTTCATATAATGGCGTCGAAGGTGTTATGTTAGAGGTTCAAAAAATCTCAGGAACAAACACTTTAGATATTATTGAGCGTGTAAAGGAGGTAATGCCCGAGTTAGAGTTAATGGCTGGAGATAAGTATGGAGTACAGGTTCTTCAAGATACCTCCCCTTTTATTATCCACTCACTTGAAGATGTTGAGTTTGACTTGATGTATGGAGCACTTCTAGCTGTTATTATCATTTTTGTATTTCTAAGAAACTTTACCATTACTATAGTATCAGCACTTTCAATTCCTGTTGCTATTTTTGGAACAATTGCACTGATGAACTATATGCAGTATGATTTAAACAAGATGACACTCATTGGTTTAACCCTCTCTATCGGTATTATTATTGATGACGCCATTGTTGTTTTAGAAAATATTTACAAAAAGATGGAAGCTGGTATGAGTAAATTTGAAGCAGCATTTGAGGGAACAAAAGAGATGGCTTTTGCAATTTTAGCAATCTCTGCGATGCTTCTTGCTGTATTTATCCCTGTAGCAAATATGAGTGGAATTGTTGGAAAATTCTTTGAAAGCTTTGCAATGACAGTTGGGTTTGCAGTTATTATTTCATTCACAATTGCTATGAGTTTAATGCCAAGTATGAGCGCGAGAGTATTGCATAAGGGTGAGAGTAAATTTTATGATATAACTGAACCAATCTTTAAGAGTTTTGAGAAAATGTATGAGTATACACTCAAATTTGTATTACGCTTTAAAATTATCACGGTTGTTCTAGTTCTTGTAGGTTTTTTTGCGAGTTTGAGTCTCTTTCCAAAAATAGGTATGGATTTTATACCAAAAGAGGATAAGGCTGAGTTTGAGATTAGTCTACGAGCTGAAGCCGGTATCTCACTTGAGGAGATGATAAAGCAAAGCAAAGCGATCGAAGATTTAGTACGTGAAGATAAAGATGTAGAGTTCACAACACTCAGTGTAGGTTATAACTCTGTACAAGAGAAAAATAAAGCGATGATTTATGTAAAACTTGTACCTAAGTTTGAACGTGAATTTAATCAAGAAGTACTTATACAAAACTTTAGGGATAAATTTAAAGAGTTAAACTCCAGTATGTATATTACAGCTGCAGCTATACCTAATATTAAAGGTACTGGTGTGTCAGTTCCTTATCAAATTGTTTTAAAATCTGATTCTTTTGAGTCTTTGGCTATTGCTAAGAAAAACTTAACAGAATATTTAGCAAAAAAAGAGGGTTTTGTTGATATTGATACTAATCTTGATGAAGGAAAACCTCAAATTGATATAAATATACTTAGAGAAAATGCATCGCGTCTAGGGATATCCGCATCACAGATATCACAGGCAATATCAACTGCATTTTCTAGTGACTTGGAGATATCTTACTTTGAAGAGGATGGAAAACAATATAACATCACATTACGTTTAGATGATGTTAATAGAGTAGATGTCGAAGATATTAAAAAGATTCAATTACGTGCTGCAAATGGAGAGATGATTTACCTTGATGGCTTAGTAGAATTTAGCAAAACAAAATCTTTAGCATCAATTTATCACTTTAACAGACAGCGTCAGGTAACAGTGTATGCTGATCTATTTGGTTTAGACTTAGGTGGAGCAGTTAATTATACCAAAGAGAAAATTGATGAACTTTTGCCAGAAGATGTTACTTATAGATTTACCGGCTTTGCTGAAGAGATGGTAAAAACAGGGCAAGCATTTGGTGCAGCTCTTGGTTTATCGATAATCTTGATGTTTATCATTTTAGCGATTTTATATGAGTCTTTGATTCAGCCTATAATCATTATGATAGCTTTACCACTAAGTATAATTGGTGTTATGATAGCACTCTTTTTAACAGGACACCACTTTAGTCTATTTGTTATGATTGGTTTCATGCTTCTGATGGGAATGGTTGGAAAAAATGCAGTTCTTTTAGTAGACTTTGCAAATGCAGCAATACAGAGAGGAAAAGATGTAGATGAAGCATTGATTGAAGCAGGTGAAAAACGTCTACGTCCAATTTTAATGACGACTTTGGCGATGATGTTTGCAATGCTACCACTTGCAATTAGTACAGGACTTGGCAGTGAAACAAAGGCACCCATGGCAATTGCCGTAATGGGTGGACTTTTAAGTTCAATGCTTCTTACCCTGCTAGTTGTACCTGCAATCTATAAGCTGATTAATCCAGTTGATAGATGGTTACGTAAATGGTATGAGAATGGTAAAGTTTCAGAGTAAAATTTAACAATTAAACAAAACTTAAAGCTAAGGTGGGTATAATTCCGCACTTTTTAGTAGAATTATAAGGAAACATATGTACGCAATTATCAAAAATGGTGGTAAGCAATATAAAGTTCAAGAAGGCGATATCTTATTATTAGATAAAATGTCTTTAGAGCCAAAAGCTACTATCGAAATTACAGAAGTTCTAGCGGTAAACGCTGGTGAACTTAAAATGGGAGCACCATTTGTAGATGGTGCTAAAGTGACTGCTGAAGTTATCAATGAGGGTCGTGATAAGAAAGTTGTTACTTTCAAAAAACGTCGTCGTAAAGATAGTAAAGTTAAACGTGGTTTCAGAAGAGACTTCACTCGTGTTCGTATCACGAAAATAGCTGCATAAGCTAAAATAGAGGAGATTTAAAATGGCACATAAGAAAGGTCAAGGTAGTACACAGAATAATCGTGACTCAGCTGGTAGAAGACTTGGTGTTAAGAAGTATGGTGGAGAAGCTGTAGTAGCTGGTAACATCATTATTCGTCAACGTGGAACTAAAGTTCACCCAGGTAAAAATGTAGGTATGGGAAAAGATCATACTATTTTTGCATTAGTTGAAGGTGTTGTTAAATTCGAAAGAAAAGACAAAAAACGCCAACAAGTTTCAATCGTACCTGCTGCATAATTCTACAATGTTTGGGTTTATCCCAAACATTATTTACTTCATATAACTTAGGTGAAATACCTAAAACATAATTAAATATTTAACAATTTACTTTTTATTGTCAAGTAGTGAATTTTTAAGTATTTTTGTTTTTATTATTGGTTTTTATATTTAAAAAAAGTAGTAATATTTTATATTTCTCGATTTCTGAGCTTAACTCAGAAATCTACAACAATTTCCTTTCATACTAAAGTTAGGATTTAAAGGAGTTCACTTTGTTTACAGATAGTGTCGAATTAACAGTTAGTTCAGGAAAAGGTGGACAAGGTTGTGTTGCATTTCGTCGTGAGAAGTTTGTACTCAATGGCGGTCCAAATGGTGGTGATGGTGGCAAAGGTGGCGACATCTGGTTTAAATGTGATAACAACACACATACACTTTCACACTTTCAAAGAAAAATGCACATAAAAGCTGAAAAAGGGAAACCTGGTGAAGGTTCTCGCATGACTGGAAAATCAGGTGCAAAAACAGTTATTATTGTACCCCCTGGAACGCAGATAATCGATCAAGAGAGCGGTGAAGTACTTTTTGATATGTTAGTAGATGGTCAAGAGGAAAAATTTCTTCAAGGTGGAAAAGGTGGTTTAGGAAATTACCACTTTAGAAGTCCAACAAACCAAAGACCAACATATGCACAACCGGGTGAAAAAGGTGAGACAAGAGATATCAAACTCGACCTAAAACTTATAGCTGATGTAGGATTGGTAGGATTTCCAAATGTTGGAAAATCAACACTAATTTCTACTGTTTCAAATGCTACACCAGAGATAGCAAACTATGAATTTACAACGCTAACTCCAAAGCTTGGACAGGTGAATATTGGTGATTTTGAGTCATTTGTAATGGCAGATATCCCTGGAATTATAGGTGGAGCTCACGAGGGGAAAGGTCTAGGAATTCAATTTTTACGTCATATTGAGAGAACTAAGACACTTCTTTATATGGTTGATTTAGGAAATTATAGAGAATTAAAAGAGCAGATTGAAGTTTTAAAAGATGAAATTAGCTCTTTTTCAGAGAAATTAGGTCAAAGTAAATATGCTATTGCGCTTACTCGTGTAGATATTATTCCACCAGAAGAAGTTACTGATTTAGTAAACGATTTTTTAGAACTTTTAGGTTTCGAACCAAGTAAAACGAATGAATTTAATTTTGACAATGCAATGCCATTTTATATACAAGATTCTGCTGATGAAACTTTAGGCTTTGATAAAACAAAGCCATATTTTGTAGCACCAATATCTTCTGCTATAAATAAAAATATAGAGCCTCTGAAATACTCGCTCTTTAATTTAGTGCAAACTGATAGAAAATAAAGATGAAGAGAGTAGTTGTTAAAGTTGGTTCTGCTGTTTTAACACAAGATGGCACGATTGCACTTGAAAGAATGCAGGCCTTAGTTGATTTTTTAGCTGAACTGAGAAAAACAAAAGATGTGATTTTAGTATCTTCTGGAGCAGTTGCTGGTGGCTATACTAAGCTCAAACTTGATCGTAGTATTTTACAGAATAAACAAGCACTTGCAGCTATTGGGCAACCTGTTTTGATGCAAGAATATACAAAGAAGTTTGAATCTCACGGAATAATACCTGCTCAGGTTTTAGTAACTGCTGCAAACCTTCGAGAAGAGGATGAGATTACTCGCGTTAAAAACACTATAGACACTCTTATAAGTAATGGCGTCATACCAATTGTTAATGAAAATGATGCAACTGCCACTGAAGAGTTAGAGTTGGGTGATAATGATCAACTCTCAGCATACATAGTAAAAAGTACAGATGCAGATATGTTGATAATCCTTTCAGATATTGATGCGTATTATGATTCTGACCCACGTGCAAATAAAGAT
>Ga0193965_1000412_pt1 | contig 13832 bp, 16 predicted proteins | sample FB_8_MG_FD_140330 | JGI IMG/M metagenome (GOLD analysis project Ga0193965, IMG submission 140330) | Microbial mat bacterial communities from the Broadkill River, Lewes, Delaware, United States - FB_8_MG | ecosystem: Environmental > Aquatic > Freshwater > River > Microbial mats | place: USA... | reverse complement strand
ATTCATAATCTTTAGATAACTCTCCAATTACCAACATCTTAAACTTTTTATTATTAATAATTGTATCGTGTGAAATACCTATATAACCATGAGGTATAATTTTACTAAGCCCCTCATCTCCATGAAAATATAAATTTTGTTTTAAATCATCCATTATTTTACCCGTTAAAAAATGATTTATTTTTTTCTCTTCTAAATCATAATCAACACATAATTTTAGGAACTCTTTTATATTTATAATCTCAAAGTCTCTATTAAATAGATATTTACTTAATTCTAAAAATAACTCATTAGCTCCAACGTGAGATGCTATATCTACAAGTTTTGAAGCCTCAAGACCTATCATATCAGATAAAAATCTTATTAATCTTTCATCATATTTTATTGTAATAGAGAAACTTGTAAACTCTAATAATAGATATAAATTTTCTATATTTAAAACTCTATTTAATATTTGAATTTGTTGCTCTTTTAAAAATATAGTTAAACCAATCTCTTTTGATAATAGATTTAGTTGAACATAATCAATTGTTTTTTTATTTGTATCAATTCTATTTGTCCAATACTCTTTTAAAGCTTCTGTTGTAGGTGTTCTTCCACTACTAGCGTGTTGTTGTGCAAGATATCCCTCTTCACCTAATTTTTTAAAATATCCTCTAATTGTAGCTGGAGAATATGCAATATCATACATAGATTTTAATTGTCCTGAACCTATGGGTTCTAGGTGTTCTATATATGCTCTAATAATAGAGTCTAGTAAAAATTCCTTTTTATTGTTCATTATTACTCCTTTTTAGTTTTTTAATATTATTTGTTAATATTAGAAAATTATTATACTAAATAAACTCTAATTTATAGCTTTTTTAATAATAAGTTTGATATACTTTTTGATATTTTAAATAAAACAAATAGGTTAATATATGATTAAAAAAGCTACAAAAAAAGATATTGCACTTATAAAAGAGAGATTTATAGAACATTACAGTAATGCTGTTTCAGAACTAAAATATACAAATGATTTTGAGCTATTAATAGCAATTATATTATCAGCTCAATGTACTGATAAAAGAGTTAATATTATAACTCCTGCTCTATTTAAAAAATATCCAAATACAAAAGAGTTAGCACAAGCAAATCTTGAAGATGTAAAAGAGTTACTAAAAAGCTGTAGTTTTTTTAATAATAAAGCAAAAAATATAATATCTATGGCAAAATCTATAGAGGAAAAATATGATAGTAAAATACCTCATAATACAAAAGAGCTTATGAGTTTAGCAGGTGTTGGGAATAAAACTGCGAATGTATTTATGATAGAAGCAGAGGGTGCTAATTTAATGGCCGTTGATACTCATGTATTTAGAGTTTCTCATAGATTAGGGCTAAGTTTTGCAAAAACAGTAGAACAAACAGAGGTTGAACTTGTAAAAAAGCTAAAAGATGATTTGGATATATTTCATCAAGCTATGGTTTTATTTGGAAGATATATATGTAAAGCAGTTAAACCTGAATGTGAAAAATGCTTTATAAAAGAGTGCTGTAAAACAAAAGAAACTTTTAGAGTAAATTAAAAATGAGATATATTAATATATTATTAATAGTTACACTTTTTATATTTACAACAGGGTGTAGTACAAAAAACTTACAAGATTCTAATAAAACTATAACCAAACAAACAAATATAGAAGAGGAGGCTTTTTTAGATGAGTTTGCAGATGAGATGGAGATTGAGGAGATTTATGACCCATTTGCAGGCTATAATAGAATGATGACAACTTTTAATGATAATTTGTATGAATATGTTATATCTCCAACAGCCAAAGGGTATAGAGCAATTACACATAAACAAGTAAGAGATAGTGTAGATAATTTTTTTAATAATCTTTTATTTCCAGTAAGATTTGTAAATAATATATTACAAGGTAAATTTAAAAATGCTTCTGAAGAAACGGGACGATTTATTATAAATAGTACAATTGGTATATTAGGATTATTTGACCCAGCAAAAACACAATTTGGACTAGAGCAACACGATGAAGATTTTGGGCAAACTTTAGGGTATTATGGTGTGGGAGCTGGACCTCATATAGTATTACCTTTTTTTGGGCCTTCAAATTTAAGGGATATGGTAAGTATCTATCCTGATAGTGTAATTAATCCAATAGATAGTACAGATGGAATAGATTATAAAATAACAGATGAATATGGTGAAAGTTTAGTATTAAAAGCATATAAAGAGGTAAATAAAGTAGCAATAGGTGATGATGAGTATCAAATGTTAAAAAAAGATGCTATTGATTTATATCCTTATTTAAGAGATGTTTATGAGCAATATAGAGAAAAACAAATAAAAGAATAAATAAAAATATTAAATTTAAGCTATTATTTAAGTTTAAGTTTGTTAAAATATAAAAACTAAAAAATAGAAAAGGACTTAATTGGACTACATAGGTATAAATAAGGGGGGTCAAGTATATGACCTTCAAACAGCAGAGGCTTTAAATATAGATTTTTCTGAAGAGGAAAAAATAAAAGCAGATAATTCTAGTGAAGCTTTAAGTATACTTCGTCACTCTACAGCTCATCTTATGGCTCAAGCTATAAAAGAGTTATATCCAGAAGCACAATTTTTTGTAGGACCTGTAGTTGATGAAGGTTTTTATTATGATTTTAAATTAAATACTCAATTAAATGATGATGACTTAAAACCAATAGAAAAAAAGATGAAAGAGTTAGCAGGTAAAAAATTACCTATAACTAGAACTGAAATAAGTAGAGAAGAGTTTTCAAAACAATTTGAAAATGACCCTTTAAAGCAGATGGTACTTCAAAATATTACAGATGATATATTAACTACATATACTCAAGGTGATTTTACAGACCTTTGTAGAGGACCACATCTTGCAAATACAAAAATGGTGAGAAACTTTAAACTAATCAGAGTTGCTGGGGCTTATCTTGGTGGTGATGAATCAAATGAGATGATTACTAGAATTTATGGTATATCTTTTTTTGATAAACAAGAGTTAAAAGATTACAATACTATGATGGAAGAGGCTGCTAAAAGAGACCATAGAAGATTAGGGACTGATTTAAAACTATTTACTTTTAGTGATAATGTTGGTGCTGGTTTACCTTTATGGCTTCCAAATGGTGCAAGATTAAGAGGTAAATTAGAACAACTTTTATATAAAGCACATAGAGTAAGAGGTTATCAACCAGTACGAGCTCCAGAAATTTTAAAAGCTGAAGCTTGGGTAAAATCTGGACACTATGCAAACTATAAAGAGAATATGTATTTTACATCAATTGATGATATGGAGTATGGTTTAAAACCTATGAATTGTGTAGGACATATCGAGATATTTAAAGATGATTTAGTATCTTACAAAGATTTACCACTAAAATTCTTTGAATATGGTGTAGTTCATAGACACGAATTAAGTGGAGCTATGCATGGACTTTTTAGAGTAAGAGAGTTTACTCAAGATGATGCACATATTTTTTGTACTCAAGAGCAAGTAAAATCTGTAATTATTGAAGTTATTGAGTTTGTAGAGAGTTTAATGAAGTTCTTTGATTTTGAATATGAGATGGAGGTTTCAACAAAACCTAAAAAAGCTATAGGTGATGATGCATTTTGGGAATCTACAACAAAAGGTATAAAAGATGCCCTTGATGAAAATGGATACTCTTATGGTATAGATGAAGGTGGTGGAGCATTTTATGGTCCAAAAATAGATATTAAAATTCTTGATGCTATTGGTAGAAAATGGCAATGTGGTACAATTCAAGTAGATATGAATTTACCTGAAAGATTTGATATAAACTATACAACTAAAAATGATACAAAAGAGAGACCTGTAATGATACATAGAGCTATTCTTGGTTCTTTTGAAAGATTTATAGGTATTATGACAGAACACTTTGCAGGTGAATTTCCTATGAGTATAGCTCCAACTGGTGTAATTATAGTTCCAATTGCAGATTCACATAATGATTATGCAAAAGAGTTAGCAAAAGAGTTACAACTAATAGAGATAGATAGTGAAGTATTTAATCAAAACGAATCTCTAAATAAAAGAATTAGAATAGCAGAAAAACAAAGAGTTCCTATGATAGTAGTTGTAGGTGATGATGAAGTTGCAAATTCTAAAGTAGCTATTAGAGATAGAAGAAAAAGAGAAAGAAGTGAGATGTCTAAAGTTGAATTTTTAGATATGCTAAAACAAAATCAACTAGGGGATAAAATTTGAGTTTTAAAGACAATAAGAAAAAAGACGAAACACTACTAAACCACGATATTACATTTAAAGAAGTTAGATGTAACACAGAAGATGGTACATTAGGAATTATGAGTGCAAGAGAGGCAAATGAAGCAGCAGAAGAGCAAGGCTTAGACCTTGTTTGTATCGCACCAAATGCAAAACCTCCAGTTGTAAAAATTATGAATTATGGTAAGTTTAAATATAAACAAGAAAAAAAGAAAAAAGAAGCAAGAAAAAATCAAAAAATCATTGTAACAAAAGAGATAAAATTATCTGTTAAAATTGCACAAAATGATATTGATTATAAAGTAAAGCATGCAAGAGAGTTTATTGAAAAAGGTAACCATGTAAAATTTAGAGTATTTTTACGAGGTAGAGAGATGGCTAATCCAGCAGCAGGAGCAGAAGTTCTTAATAGAGTATGGCCTATGATGGAAGATATAGCATCAAAAGAAAACAACCCTAAACTTGAAGGTAGATATGTAAATATGTTAGTTGTTCCTCTTAAAAAAGAGAAACACTAAGTTATTAAAATATACTAAAAGAAATTATTATCTTTTAGTATATTTATACCACTATTTATAGTTTCTATAGAAGCTTTAAATTTAGCTTTTAAATTATCATCTAAATCTAACTCTACTATCTTTTCAATACCATTTATACCCAATACAACAGGAACACCAACAGACACATCACTATAACCATATTCACCATCTAAAATAGCAGATGAAGGCATTATGATTTTTGTATCATTTAAAATAGCATCTACCATTACAGCTACTGCTCTACCTGGTGCATAATAAGCTGAAGTTCCTAAATGTTTTACAATACTAGCTCCACCATTTTTAGTTCTATCTATAATATTTTCCATATCTTCATTTGATACGAGTTTTGATAAAGGAACACCACCTATAGTAGATAACTCTGTACAAGGTATCATATTTTCACCATGGTCACCTATTACCATAGCTTTTATATCACTTCCACCAAATTGTGTAGTTTGTTTAATTTGATAAGCCATTCTTGAATTATCTAAAGCACCTGCCATACCAACTATTCTATTTCTTGACCAGCCTGTTATTTTTTGAACCACATAAGTCATAACATCAAGTGGATTTGATACACAAATAACAATAGCATTTGGTGAGTATTTTTTTACATTTTCAAGAACATCTTTCATTATTTTAGCATTTATCATTAATAAATCTTCTCTAGTCATACCATCTTTTCTAGGTAATCCTGCTGTTATTACAATAATATCACAATCTTTTAATTCAGAAGCATCTTTTGCACCTGTTACAATTGTACTATTTGTTGAATATGTTGTTGATTGACTAATATCAATAGCTTTTCCAATTGCTATATCTGTATTTATATCGTATAAAACTATCTCTTTACATATTGCCATCATTGTTAAACTATATGCAGCAGTTGCACCAACAGCTCCAGCTCCTACTATACCAACTTTTCTATTTTTCATATATTATCCATTTTTTAATTTTGTTTCAATTCTATATAAACTATTCTTAAAACTTATTTAAGTAAAATATATTTTATGAAGAAAAGAATAATATGCCAAAGATGTAAATTTTATTATGTAACTTGGGAGAGTGGTAAACCACATGGGTGTAAAGCATATCAATTTAAATCGCAACAAATACCGTCAGTTGTTGTAAAACAAAGCAGTGGTATAGATTGTAGTTTTTATCAATTAAAAGAAAGATAAATAAGGTATCAAATGAGTTTAGAAGAAAATATAAATAAAATTAAAGAATCAAAAATAATTATAATAAAACTTTGGATATCAAATCCTATTTTATTAAAAATATTATGTAAATATAATACCCCTGTAGAGATATTTGTAAAAGAGTATGCATTTGGTATTTTTGAACATTATATATCTGTACTAGATAAAAAATCAGAAATAGGAAATTGTCCTACAATAGATAAACTATTAATATATTTACAAGAACATAATGTAGAGATAAGTGAACTATTTGATATATGTGCTAGTTTTAAAAATGCTTTAGTTGAATTTATCTATAAAAATAATATAGAATCATTGCAGATGCAACAAACTATTATAAATATATATGAACGAAATTTTGAAGGTGTTTTAAGAAGTTATTCTAAAAATATAAAAAGTAAAAATGATTCACTAGTTGTAAGTAGTAAATTAATAGATGAAAATATTATTATGTCTTCAACAAATTTAAAAGGTATTATAACAGATGTTTCACAAGCATTTTGTATAATATCTGGATATAGTAAAGAGGAACTTATTGGAAAACCTCATAATATTGTAAGACATCCTGATACTCCAAAAAGTATATTTGTAGATTTATGGAGAACTATACAATCGAATAATAAATGGCATGGTGAGATAAAAAATCTTAAAAAAGATGGAAGTATATATTGGGTAGATGTTACAATTGCTCCTAAATATAATGAAAATAAAGAAAAAATAGGTTATAGTGCCATTAGACACGATATCACTTTTAAAAAAGAGGTTGAAACACAACAAGATATTATAGTAGAACAAGCAAAAGCTACTGCAATGGGTGAGATGATAAGTATGTTAGCACATCAATGGAGACAGCCTTTACAAGCTATTGCTATCTTAATTCAAAGATTGCCTTTAGAGAAAATGATAGAAAATGAGATAACAGATGAAACATTAGATACCGTTGTTACCTCTGTTGATGAGCAATTAGCTTATATGTCGAAAACAATTGAAGAGTTTAGAAGTTTTTTTAATCCAACAAAAGATAAAACAAAAATTTTAGCAAGTTCATTAATAGAACAAGCAAGAGAATTTTTAGCTTATAGTTTTAAAGTTGATGATGTTCATCTAATTATAAAAGAATCAAAAGATATAGAGATAAATATACACACAAATGAAATTTTACAAGTATTTATAAATATTTTAAATAATGCAAAAGAAGCATTACTTGAAAAAAGGGAAACTAATAGAAAAATCGAGATATCATTTGAACAAGTAGATGATAATATTGTTTTTTATATCTCCGATAATGCAGGTGGGATACCTAGTATTATTATAAATAAAATATTTGAACCATACTTTAGTACAAAAAAGAATAAAAATGGAACAGGTTTAGGTTTATATATGTCAAAAACAATTGTAGAAAAAAATGGACAAGGGATTTTAAGTGTTCAAAACATAGAGGAAGGAGCCTCTTTTAAGATAGTATTACCTATAGATTAAAAACAAAAGTTTTAAACTTTTGTTTTTTTTAATTAAATAAATTTGTAGGGCTTTGTTTTAGTTTTCTTACCTCAGCTTCAATATTATTTTGTCTCATAAAATGTTCACCAATTAAGAATGCATCAGCTCCAGCTTCACTTAACTCTTTTATAACCTCTTGATTTGAAACACCACTTTCAGCTACAATTATTTTACCATTTGGTATCATAGGGATAAGTTTATGACATAACTCCATATCCATCTCAAAAGTTTCAAGATTTCTATGATTTATACCTATTATATTTGCTCCACAACTCATAGCTTTTGATAAATCTTCTTTATCGTGAACCTCAACTAAAACTTCTAAATCTAAATGTAGTGCATAATCATAAAGCTCTTTTAATTGTTGTTTTGATAATGCTTTTGCAATAAGTAATATAAAATCAGCTCCATAAACAAGAGCCTCAACTATTTGATATTTATCAATAATAAAATCTTTTCTAAGTAGTGGTGTATTTACATATCTTCTAATACCTGTAAGGTATTCTAAGTCACCTTTAAAAAAGTGTGGTTCGGTTAATACAGATATAGCATTAGCTCCACTATTACTATAAGCTTGTGCTATTGCTAATGGGTCAAAATCTTCTCTTATTACCCCTTTACTAGGACTTGCTTTTTTCACTTCTGCAATTATTCTAATTGGCTCATCTTTTGTAGCTGTTAAATATGGCTTTACATCTCTTGGTGGATAAGGATTATAGGCTAAACTTCTACCTAACCAATCTATACTATATTCAGCTTTTCTTTTTTCTAAATCATCTTTTGTTTTTCTTATTATATCGTCTAATATCATTTTATTTTATCCCTTTTTGTTTTTGTATGCAGTTTTCTACTTTATTTAAATGATGCATTATTTCACTATCTAAAGTTTCTGTTTTTTTTATAAGTTTATCTAAAATAGTTTTTGATTCCTCACATCTATCTAACTTAAAATATCCCCAAGCTAATGAGTCTAAATAAGCAATATTATTAGGACTTGATTTTAAAGCTTGTTTTACTAAAGATATACCTTTTTGAATATCTATATCATAATCTATTAATAAATATCCATAAAAATTTTGATAACTTGCATTATTAATTCCACTAGATAATGCTAATTCAAAGTTTTTTAAAACATCATCTAAAACCTCTTTTTTGTCTTTTGCTACCTCAAACTCTAACATAGCAATTCTTCCTAAAAGAGATGGTATTTTTCTCTCTTTATATCTCTCTTTTATTAATTTTAATGCTTTCTCTAATTGATTTGTTTGCTCATAAAGATTTAATAGTTTTGTATTATTAATAGGATATTTTTCAAGATATGCTATAGTTTTATTTATATCTTGTTTCTCTAATAAAACTACTATCATATCTTGTATCATCACTGCTGTTTTTTCCGTGTTAGGGTCTTTAGAGTAATTTTCGTACATTTTATTTAATATACTAATCATACCATCTCTATCTCCTAACTCTTGATATATTAGCATAATTTTATTACAAACCTCATCACTACTGCAACCATTAACTTCTATATAACTTTCTAAATATTTTAAAGTTTCCTCTTTTTTATTTAAATCACTATATAAGATATTTACCAATTTTAATAAAATTCTTGAATCATCTGTTTTTTCATATATTTTTTTATAATATTCAATAGATTTCTCATAATTACCAGTAGCATAATATATGTTTGCTACTATCTCATAATTTTTATCTGATTTATCACTTTGTAAAAGTTCATCTCCTAACTCCAAAGCCTCCTCTAATCTACCTAAAGAAACTAAAGCTATAATAGAGTGTCTTTTATAAAAATTAGTTTTTTTAGGAAATTCATTTATTGCAGCTTGTGCCATATTATACATATACTCAAAATCTTTATTTTTAAAACTATATGTTAAAATTTTTAGAAGATATGTTTCATCATAAGTTATAGAGTATAATTTATTATAATATGTTAAACTACTATTATAGTCATTTTGATACTCGCTATCAATAGCCATCAAAAGATATAAATCTTTTTTTGCATCATTAGTTTTTTGAGTTTTAGATATATCAAATCCATTAAAACAACCAATAATACTAACTGCTGCAACCCCTAATATAATTAATCTACTATAGCTGGACATTCTTCTTTTAACTCCTTTACATTATTTCTAAAATAATCCCAAAAAGGGAAAGTTCTACACTGATTTGGTCTAGCATCATAAACACTACACTGCATCTTATTAGTATCAAAAAATATACATGCAAAATTATCTTTAGATATTATTTTCTCTTTTATAGAGTATCTATAATTATATTTTATAAGATATTTATCTATTAACTCTTGTTGTGATATATTTAGATTTTTAGATAGTTTTAATATCTCTTGTGGTGTTATCCATATATAACCAGATTCACCTATACAACACTTTCCTCCACAAGTTTCACATTTTGTTTCATCAAATTTATAATTAAATCCTGCTTGAGATATCATAAACACTCCTTAGTTTTATCTATATCAATATCACATTTAATACTATGTGTAGCACACTTTTTATAAATATTATTTATATTTTCTTTAAATTCGTTATTACCATCAAACATAATTAAAGGGTTCATAATTTTAACTTTTGATTTAGAGTTCTTTCTAGCATATACCATAACTAAAGATGCCTCTTTTTCCTCTTTTGGATGTAGAAACTGAATAGACTCTATATTTAATTTGTATTTATTTAAAGATATAATAATTTCACTTAATTGTTTAACATCATAACAAAAAAATAGTTTTCCATTTGCTTTTAATAATTTTGATATTTTTAATATAAAATTATCTAATGGTAAATCATCATTATAACGAGCTATTTTAATATTTTCTTTTTCACTTTTTATCACATCACTATTATAAAAAGGGGGATTTGAAACTATATATTCAAATTGTTTATCAAAATTATATTCTAAAAAATTACCTTTATATAAATTATTTTTAATTTTATTTATTTCACTATTTTTTTGTGATAAAAACTGAAAAATAGGTTGTATCTCAGATTGATTTAGATTTAACTTTTCAAAATCTCTAGCTATCATTAATCCCAATACTCCACTACCACTACCTATATCTAGTAATTCACCTTTAATATTTTTAAATTTCAATAGGTTTTGAACTATAAAGTTATATAAAAAATGGGTATCGCTATTGTAGCAATACCCATCTTTTGGTTGATATAAAAAAAGAGTTTTAGTGTAACTCTGCATTTAATTTTACTTCTCTTGTACTTCTCATAGCTATATATGTACCTGTTTGAGAATCTTGTCTAAAATGGATACCATTTAATCCTTGTAATGCATCTGCTCTTACAATATTTTCAAGTTTTACATTAGGATTTACTTCAGATATTTTTGCTATTTGCTCATCTGATATAGATATTTTTGTACCTGCAAATATAGATAAACCACCATCAACAATACAACCATCTCCTAAAGGGATACCAGTAGTTGAATTAGCACCTAAAAGTGTATTTTCACCTATACTTATAGGGTTTCCATCTGTTCCACTTAATACTCCAAGAATAGAAGCTCCACCACCAACATCAGAACCACTTCCAACTATTGCAGATGAAGATATTCTACCCTCAACCATAACAGGGCCTAATGTACCTGCATTAAAGTTAATATAACTAGCCCCTGGCATAACTGTAGTCCCAGCTGCTAGTTGTGCTCCAAATCTAACTTTTGAAGTATCTAATATTCTTGTATTATCAGCAGGTATAATATGACTTAAAAATCTTGGGAATTTATCTACCATATCAATATTTGGATATTTTCCACTTAACTTAAGATTTAATTCATTTGCTCTTAACCAATCTAACTCAATAGGTCTGTTTCCTACCCAAGCAACATTATGTAATAATCCAAATGCTCCATTTAAATTAATTTTTCTAAGTTCTGCTTTTCCAGTTGAAAGAGCATAAAGTTTTAGATAAGCTGTTTCTACTGTTTGAGGATTCTCATCTTCAAATATAAATACAACTTTAAAATTATCAGCACTTAATCCTGAATCTATTGGCAATGTAGATAATGAAGATATTAATTGTACATTTTTATGCTCATCACCTTTTGCTTCTGCCATATATGGATTAAAGCTCTCTATACAGTTTTTTATAAACTCATCACTAATATCTAAAACTAATTCACTTTTTGTTGTATCTATCTCAATACCAGAATTTTTAAAAGCATCCATAAATATAGCTGCACTACCAAAATTTTCATTCCAATTTATTATAGGATATGTTGCTTGTAGTATTTTATCACTATTTAATTGACCTCTATCTATTCTTGCAATTCCAAAACCAATAGGGTTTTTATACCAAGATTGAGATTGTATATCATTAACTTTTGCTTTAAACTCTTCTTTTGTATTTATCATTTTTTTCCTTTGTCTTTTTTAAATAAAATTATAGCTGATTTTTACTTTTATCTAATGTGGGTATCTTTGTGTCTACAATTATTTTAAGTTTTTCTTCAAATTCTAATAGTTCATTAGTTTTTTGTAAATAAGCAGCTATTAAGTCCTGTATATGTAAGTTTCTATCTAAATCAAGAAATTTTCTTAAACCTAATTCCATCTTTAGATCTGGGTCTTCACCAATATTTACAGTATATGCTACATTATTTATATGAAATGTAATATCTTTTGTCATATAATACCATCCTTTTCAAGCATATTTGTTATCATTAAAGATGTATCTTGAACACTTTTTTCAATAATATCATTTTCATTTTTAATATTATCAAGTTCCTCTTGTAATTTTTTATTTGCTTCTATTAAAAGCATAAAGTCATTTGACATTATTTCCAGTTTTTCAGTTAATTCATCTAATATATTCATAATGTTTATTTTAACAAATTTAATTATTACTTTTGCTGAAATATGATACAATAAAATAAAAATAAAGGGTTATTAAATATATGTTTGAAACACTTCTTACAAAATTGCAAACTGATAAATATATTACATTAGAAACAACACCTTCTCATTCTTCTTCTATAAATAATATAATAGAGGATATAGAAAATAATAATTTAAATGTAAAAGTAGATGGATTTACTACAACAGACAATCCATTAGCAAAACTAAAATACAATCCACTTTTTGCAGCAATAAAAATACAAGATAGGTTTAAAAAACCTGTAATTGCTACTATGAGTATGAGAGATAGAAATAAAATAGCGCTCCAATCTGATCTATTAGGTGCGAATGATTTTGATGTAAGAGCTATTTTAGCTCTTACAGGAGACCCCGCTTCTATGAGTGACCAACCTCATACAAAAGGGGTATTTGAATCTAATTCAAATCTACTTTTAGAGATAATATACTCTTTTAATAATGGTATGGATTATGCAGGAAAACCTTTTAAAGTTGCTCCAAAGCCTATATATCCATTTTCAGTTATAAACTCTTTTGCAAAAAATATGAAGAGTCTAGAGAAAAAAATGTTTAAAAAAGTACAAAATGGAACAAAAGGTATAATAACACAACCTATATATGATATAGAAAATGCAAAATTATTAGTAGAATACTTTTCTAGTGTTCAAAGTAATTTTAGTGATGATAGAAATAAATCACAATTAATTTTAGGTATTTTCCCAATTACTAGACTTAGAACTGCTCAATTTTTACACTCACATGTACCAGGTATTTATGTACCACAAGAGTGGCTAGATAAACTAACAATTGCTAGTAAAATAGGGGTTGAGGAGGAGAAAAAAGTTGGAATGCACTTAAGTAGTGAACTATTTTCATCTTTAGAAAAAATACACCCAAAAATACATCTAATGACAGCTAATAAATTTGATTTAGCTTCAGAGTTACTTGATTAAATATGAAAAAATATGCTGCAATAGATGTAGGTCTAAAAAGGATAGGATTAGCTGTTTCTATGATGTCAGATATTGTAAATCCCAAAGAGGCGATACTTAGAAAAAATAGAAATCAAGCTAGTTCTGAAGTTGATAATTTTTTGGAATATTGGGAGATAGATACATTAGTTGTAGGTTATCCAAAAGCAAGTGAAGAGATGATGAGAAGAATTGACCATTTTGTAAAATTGCTTAAATTCAAAGGTGAAATTGTATTAGAAAATGAGAATATGAGTTCTGTTGAAGCAAAAGATTTAACAAAAGGTGAGATTAAACATAAAAGAGATGGAAGACTTGATAGTATTGCTGCTAAAATTATATTAGAAAGATATTTAGAAAAACTATGATAGGTATAGATATTGTTGTAATATCTCGAATAGAGAAAATGATAGCTAAATTTGGAGATAAATTTTTAGAAAAGTTTT
>Ga0193965_1000407_pt1 | contig 13928 bp, 15 predicted proteins | sample FB_8_MG_FD_140330 | JGI IMG/M metagenome (GOLD analysis project Ga0193965, IMG submission 140330) | Microbial mat bacterial communities from the Broadkill River, Lewes, Delaware, United States - FB_8_MG | ecosystem: Environmental > Aquatic > Freshwater > River > Microbial mats | place: USA... | reverse complement strand
TACGTAGGAGATTGGAAGGTTGTTTATTTTTTTCATTTTTTCATATGCTTGAAGTGCATAAGAGTATGTAGGACCACTATCTATCACAAGATAGCTAGTCCCCATATTAACAAAACAGGAATTAACCATATTACCATTGTTACGCTCGTCCATCACTTCTGGAGCACCGAAAAAGCAGTGGGTTTGCCCACTAACTTCCTTAGGACTAAGGGTGTAATCATAAGCGAGGAGAGAATGAAATAAAAATGTGCTCATCAAAAGTGACTTCAAAGCGTAATCCTTAGGTTAATTTTGTTTACTAAAATAAATAGTTTAACTCAAAACGGTATTCGTTATAAGAGTCTTTCTCTGTACCATTTTCTCTTTCATCAGCACTTACTAGTCCTACACGAACTTTTGCATACATATCTGGAGTGAATTTTTCAATAAAGTCCATATGAAGGATATTGCTATCTGCTTGAACACCAGAAGCTTGTTTAGCCTCATCAAAATCTTGCATTGCATAACGAACCATTGCTGTAAAGCCTGGTACTAATTTAGCTTTACCGAAATCGTATTTAACTTCTGCAGCAGTTGTTTTAGTATTTGCATACCAGTTATACTGAGCCATTGCACGAGTATATCCACCAGTTGGGAATCCACGCCATGGAGCTACGATATCTCCAGCATCTTCAACAGCTGAATATCCAACTTGTGCTTTTAAAGCACCTTGAGTAAGAACTAAACGAGCCATATAAAGTGAAGAATCAAGAGAATCTGCTTCTTTGTATCCACCTGCAGCACCAGTTTGTCCAGCAAGACCACCTTTAAGAGTAGCTCCACCAATTTCACCACCGCCGTTATCCATTTGGTACATATAACGTACACCCGGAGTTAATGCAAAACCACCTGGTAAACCGATTTTATAGTTAAGTTCACCCGTTACAGAAGAAACAACATTTGGTACAGCTGCATATGTAAAATCAACTTTTAAACCTTTTATAGATTTATTTTGTGCATCAACAACTATAAGAGCATGGTCAGTATCTTCACCTGCTGCTTCAAAGTTTGCGTATGAAAGACCTTTGTGAACCGCTGAGTCATCATTGTTGTTCCATTTATCACCATTTTCATCGTTGAAAGTTACAACATCATGAGATGTTCCATGGTCACGAAGTTTTTGAGTTAAGAAGTAAGCAGCACGAATTCTAGTATCAGCTAACTCTTTCGTCTCAAAAGTAACACCATCAAAAGTATTAGGGATCATTTTTGTATCATTTGACTTAGTTAAAAATGACTCAAAAATCTGACGACCTAGTTTTACTGAGTTTTTAGATATATTATATTGTAAATATGCTTGACCAAGAACTGCTAAAGTGTAGTTGTCTTGAGTAGCTACATTGTAACGGCTAAATGTATCTTTACCAGCTTTAGTATAACCAATCTCATCCTGATCTTCATGGAAAAAAGGACTAGATGAAAAATACATTCCAGCAGTAGCGCTTAATCCATCGAATGAAGCAGTTTTGTATATCATACTCCCGCCAAGACCTAAAGCTGTATTATCTTTGTTTCCTGTAGCGTCAGTATCATCATTTTTCCAATCCCATTTAAAAGCATTAGTTCTTAAACGTCCGTAAAAAACACCATTTGCAAAAGCTTCAGAGATGCTATTTGCTGAACCTGGAAGCACATTGTAAACCTCCATCATGTTCCCTTTTAAAGAACGCTTTGATTTAACTTCATCTGCACTTACTGAAGTCGCTACTAAACAAGCGGCAGCCGCTATAGCACTAATTTTTAATAATTTCATTTTATTCCCTTTTTTTCTAAATTTAAAGTATCTCTTAGAACAATACCTCTAATTTTAAATGCAAGAGTAGTTCATCACTACTCTTAGCGCATAGACTAACAGCTTGTTGAGCCTTTTACAGGACAACCACAATCATAATCAACTAAAGTAACATTTCCTTCATTACTAACATCAACCACTTTTTGTCTTTTTATATAATCACGAGTTACATCATATACAGGTCTAATCTTATCTTTTTGTAGGTTAGTACCCGCATTTTGTAAGTTTCCACCCCATGATGAAACTATGTAAGTTTTTTCTAAATCAATTGGTTTACCACCAATCATAAGTTTAGAAATTCTTTTACCAGCTTTACCAGCTACAGCTATAGAGTAAGTTACTCCACCTAAACGAGACATATCACCACCTTGTTGATAAAGTGGATTTGCATTAAATACATTATCCGCTATATCTTCAAGAAGGTTAGCAATTTGCTTACCCTTTAGTTCAAATGTATAAACATTTGGATAGGTGATACCACACATCTCATAAACGTTATCCATTAGTATATCATCACCTGCAAGAACTGTTGTTCCCCATCTATAACCAGGTGTGAAAGACATATCACATTTCATCTCATCCATAATGGCGTCATTGATCAGTTGATCAAATGTTGAGAAGAAAGTGTCACGCTTATAAAGAGTGTTTTTAGTTTTACCTAAAACCTCATTTAATTCTTTGTCAAATGGAGCATACAACTCATTTACAAGTTTTACACCCTCAGGATCTGCTGGAATCATGTTTGAAGCTATTGGCACAAGTTTGTACTCATAACCATTTACTTTTCCATCTTTAGCATCAATATCTAAACGTCCAACATATTTACCATGACTACCTGCAATAACAATTACAGTACCATCAATCACAATAGGTTTTGGTGAAGGATCATGTGTATGTCCACTTAAAATAAAGTCAATACCATGAACCATACGAGCAACTTCTTGATCTACTGAGAAGCCATCATGTGAAATTACTACAACACAATCAACTTTATGCTCTTTTCTTAACTCATCAACATAGTCCTGAAGAGTCTCAGGTCTAATACCAAAGCTCCACCCTTCCGTAAACTCTTTTGGGTTTGCAGTTGAAGTAAATGGAAATGCTTGACCAATAACACCAATCTTCGCTCCACCTCTTTCTTGAATCGTATATGGTTCAAAAATAAGCTCTTCATAATCATCTGCAAAAGGATCATTACCAACAACGTTTTGTGCAACAAATTTTGCATCTAACATCTCGATAAGCTCCATCACTCTCTCTTTACCATAAGTAAATTCCCAGTGACCTGTCATAATGTCTACACCAAGATAGTTTTGCGCTTTTACAATCGCTTCACCATCAGTTTTGAGTGCTACACCAGTACCTTGCCATGTATCTCCAGAATCTAGGAACAATACATTTTCAGCACCACGCTCTTTACGAACATGATCAAGGTAAGTTTTCATATGAGCGATACCACCCATTTTACCAAACTTTCTAGCTAAAGTATCAAAGTCCATGTGAGTATCGAAATACGCATCTAAACTTGATGGCTCTAAACCGTAGTGTTTTGCAAAAGCTTCACCACATAAAAAACCTGGTGTACCCACTAAGTTTGGAGCAGAGATCAGTGTTGATGGCTCTCTCCAATAAAGTGGTTTAATATGAGCATGGATATCACACATATGTAAAAGTGTGAAGTTACCCATAGAGTTAAATTCATAAATATCTTTTAAGCCTACACTTGCTGGAGTTTTTACTGAACTTGCCATACTACCAGTAGCAGCACCAAGTCCTAAAATAGCAGCAATGTGCATAAAGTCTCTTCTAGAAATATCCATTACTAAACCCTATCTTTTTAAACCAGGGATAGCTATCTCAGCACCCTTAGCTTTATCTGTTAAATATACCTCAAGTGCTACCATCTCTGGTGAACCTAAAGGGATTACTTTTAATAAAGCATTGTTCATACAACCCTGAAAACGGCGTTGTAGAGTTCTTAAAGATGACTTTGTCATTCTATACGCTGGCCAAGTAGCAGCTGGAGCATTTCCTTTTACACTTAAATCAGGTAACGGTTGTGTTCTTAAAATACCACCAATTACGTCAGACGAGTGACAAGAAAGACACGATAAACCGCGTCCACCACGTTTTTGCTCAAAAGTTAATTTACCTAAAGCGTATGCATCTTTCATATGTTGGTTAGCATTTACGTCGATATTACTTTTTTCACCGTTTGCGATTGATTTTGCATAAGCACTCATATCAAACATATCTGAGCTTTTAAGTGCAAATGGTTTATGACCATTTTTGTGCATTAGCCCTTGAAGTGCTTGGTCTAGTCCAACAACTTGTTTGAACTCTGGTAAATAACGAGGAAAACCTGCAATATAACCCGGTAGTTCATCTTCACTTACACCAAAGAATGCAGCTAAACCTGCATCTCCACCACAATATTCTGCTAATAACTCTTCACCATTACCAACCATAATATCAGCTGGATTATCTTCTAGCATATCTGCATACATAGCACGGTCTGCATCACTCATAGCAAACTGATCACCTGCAAAAGACAATGAAGATAATAGTGCTAAAGATACAGCTATTTTAATTCCTATTTTCATTGATTATCCTTTTGGTTTAATCTTTGTACTTTTCTCATGCACTTCACCAGTGCTATCTGTATAAGTTACTGTTAATTTACCCTTACCGTTAATTTTCATGTAAGTAGTAAATACTGGGTTTGTTGATAAAGACTCCCATACATTCATAGATGTAATAATTTTTCCATTATAGTCAAATTTTACACTGTTAACATACTTAGCTGGAACCAGCTCTTTTGTTTTTTTATCTTTACGCATACCAGTTTCCATCGGGTGCATAACCATAAAGCTTACTTTAACTACTTCGCCATCTTTGTATTTTTTAGGCTTAATTTTGATTAGTGATTTTCTTGCATCTGCCATTTTAATATCCTCTATTTTGTATTTATTTTTATATTTTTAAATTATTGTTAATGGGTTAAAAGATCAACCACAACCACCGATAGTCACTTTAACACTTTGAGAAGCAGTTAAGAATGAACCATCACTCATCTCAACTAATGCAGCTACCTCTTGAGTACCACCAAGTTTAATACGAGTTGAGAACATCGCCTTACCATTTGCAGGAGTTAAATGAATATCTATACAACGTGAATTTGCATTTTTAGTAGCAAAAACATGAATAGCTTTTACATAATCTTTTTCAGTCATTGGAGAATCTACTTCTACAGTTACAGGAACAACAGCACCATTTTCAGCAATCTCAGGAACTTTTAGTTTTACTTTTGCTGATTTTACAGCTTTTTTACCACCTGTAATCGCTTTAACTGCATCTTCATAAGGAAGATCATTAGGACCCTTTTTCTTTGGAGCATCTGCACCAAATGTGATTGATGGTGTAGCTACTGCTACAACAGCCGCCGCTGTACCTAGTTTTTTGAAAAAATCTCTTCTTTGCATAATTCTAATTCCTTTTTATTTTGGTGATACTATATATGACGCTATGTCACATATTTCTCTTTCGTTAAATAGTTTTGTAGTTAAGTTAACTGTCATGTGTGTATTTGCATTGTCAATACGAGGATCAGCGATTTTCTGATAAACAAATGCATTATCTCTTACACCTGTGTCCATAAACATTGCTTTATAACCAGTTAAATCTGGACCAATATTTCCGCCACCTTTAGCGCCCTCAATATTGTGACAAGCTACACAGTTTCCATACTGCTTTGCTGAACCATCTTTATTTTTCTTAACTAAGCCTTTTGGAAGTTTCCCTTTAGCTTTATTTCCATTTAAATTGTGAAATATATAAGAACCTCTTGCTATTGCATCAGCATCTTTAGTTATACAGCCAGATGGCATTGTGTACTTTTTAGCTGGTGCTAATAAATCTTTTTCAATCATCTTGCTTGCATTTGGCTTTTCTATAACACCACTATAATCAGCAGCGAAAAGTGAAGCACTTACAAGTAGTGACATCATCAAAGTTTTCTTCATTCTTTCTCCTCTTTTGTTATTTCGGAGGTGAGTATAACTTTGAAGTGTAAAATTTATGTAAAATTTGTTTACATTATGTAAGAAAGTGCAAAACTGAGTGAAATCACCCCTTTTTTTGCACCATTTGAGGAGGAAAGTTATATGTAAAAGTACTTCCTTTAGCAAGTTCTGATTTTATAACCAATTCTATGTTGTAACTATCTATGATAGATTTAACAATATTAAGCCCTATCCCAAAGCCACCTTTACTTACATCTTCTCTATAGTATCTTGTAAATATCTTATGTACTTTTTCTATACCAACACCATAATCTTTAAAACTCAAACTACAATTAAAATCTTCACAAGTAAATTCAACCTCTATACTACTCTCTTCATATGAGTATTTAATTGCATTAGAGATATTATTATCTACAACACGTTGGAGTTGTTTTGAGTTAATAAGGACAAATATATCTTCTTGTATATCTGATTTTATCTCTATATTTTTCATCCGAGCTACTTCGCTAAAGTATTCAACTCTCTCATCCATAAACTCTTTCATATTTATTGGCTCAGGATTGTACTCGAGGCGGTCATACTTAATAAGATAATCCATATCGTTGTATATATGAGATAGCACCTTTGTTGCAGCTTTCATTCTGTTCATGTATTTATTGCTTTCATATTTTCTATTATAGAGGTCTATGTTAACACTTATAATAGAAAGAGGAGTGTTTATCTCATGCATCGAATCTTTTATAAAATTATCTAAAGTTTTGTTGAGTTGCTTAAAAGGTCTTGCAAAACGGTTTAAAAAAAACACACTCAGTATAAGCACTAGAATAACTATGGAAAATAAAATAAGTAAAACTCTTTCATACACAACCGCAAAAGACAGGATATTATGTACGACAAGATATTCAGCTCCAAAGTATCTCTCAGTTGGTAATTTTATAATCAAGTATGCATGATTACCATCTAAATGATAGCCCTCTTTAAAGTACTTTATCTTGTAATCAATAAGGGTAAATATACTTTGAAAACTTTTATCATACAAACCTGATTGGAATGTTCTAAATCTAGGGTATTCAAAATATTCTTCAAACTGATTATACTCCTCCATAGCCTTGATCACTAAAAGAGACTTCTCTTTTAAAAGTAACTCATTTTTTATAGAGTGTATATTTTTCATATATATAAAATAAAAAAATAATGGTGTAAGTAAGATTATAGTTACTAAAGTAGTATAAACAAGAGCATACTTACCAGCATATTGACTATCTTTCAATTATATAACCTAATCCACGTCTATTTTGTATGACGCCATCTGGAAGTTTTTTACGGAGGTTATTGAGTTGTACTCTTATAGTAGCAGGCTCTACATACTCACCCCAAACCTCATCTTGAAGCATCTGTGTTGAAACCACTATATTTTTATGTTTTATTAGCACTTCTAAGATATCTTTTTCAGTTTTTCTAAGAACTATCTCTTGCTCTTCATCCATCAACTTAGCAGCTTTTAAATCATAAGAGAGATTACACCCAATACTTACACTCTCGCTATCAAAGACCTTACTAAAAACCTGTTCGATTCTTAGTTCTAACTCTTCAAGATTAAATGGTTTACGAATATAATCACAACACCCTCTTTTATAGCCTTCTTTTAAATCCTCCAAGTCAACTAAAGATGTTAAAAATATAGCAGGTGTATTATTACCATCTTTTCTGATCTTTTGAAGAAGTTCAAATCCACTCATCATAGGTACATTCACATCTAAAAGAAGTAAATCATAATTCTTCTCATAAATGGCGTCATATGCATCGATACCATTCATAAACCCATCTACTGTATAACCTATATCTTCTAAGAACTCTGTTACACTGATGCGTAAAGAGTATTCATCTTCTAGTAATAAAATTCTCATTTAATTTTTCCATCTATTTTTTTATTTACTTTCTTATCTAAAATCAACTGAATCAACTCATCTTTTGTGTATTTGTCGAGTTTTTTGTATGCCTTGTCCAGCAACTCCTGCTTCTCCTTTTTTGAGACTATATCCTTATAGTAAAGTAGTGATTCAAGTGACTCTTTCTCATACAGAGTGTTTTTATACTCTTCAGTTTTTACAACATCATATAAACTACTTCTTGTGATATTAATCAAAAACGATATATCATCTTCAGGATCTCTAAAATAATCAAGATACTTTTTTGGCAGTACAAAAAGGTACCCACCTATAATCTCTGAAGCACCATTAGACATTGTCTCATAAAAGATATATTTATCATCCATCTCAATGATACGATTAGCCTTTAACTCTTTAAAATTTAAACTATTTAAAGTTTGAATGTTTGCATGGTTATAGTTACGATTTGCCAAAACATACTCATTGATGATTAAGTTATCTCTCATAAGTACTGCTATATCTAAATGCTTTTGATTCATCAATACATACAAGTCTATTCCAAGGTTTCTAAAAAACTCCGTAATTGGTTCAAAAAATGAAATAACTTCAATAAAACCTATCAGCACATCATTTGCATATACAGGCACTGTCGCTTTAATTCCAAGTCTTCTACCAATCTCTATAGATGTACGACCACCCTTATGAGTTTTAAAATAGTTAAGATCATCCCTATAATCTGCCAAAGGCATTCCGGCATATATATCATCCCAACTTCTTGCAAATATATTATACTCAGCGGTAATTATTTGCGCTCTTATAAATCTTCCCGTACTATCATCGATACTTTTCATAGTGTTTGAGAGTATTATATAACCTAAATCCTCATCATCGTTCTCAAGTGCATTTACTAAACCTGAATCCTTTGAAAGAACCGTTGCTAGTTGTAATGCATCCATCTGTTTTTCTTTAAGTTGTGCATCAAGGACAACTGTAGACTGATCAAGAACATAGTCTATTTTTTGATCTTGTATCTCATACTTAAAGTATATGAAAATACTTATAATAATGATACTGATAAATACAGTCAGAAGAAGTAAATTTTTAAACAATAGCAATCCATTTATTTTGATGTAAAATGATACTATTTATAAATTAAACTACTCTATATTTTTTAAAATACTTTAATGCTTATTATCTTAAAATCGAAAAATTTAAGAATAAAGGAGATCTTGTGATTGACTTAGATACAGAGATCTGTGTTTGTAATGGTTTAAGTGTAAAAGATATTGCAGAATGTATAAAAAAGAATAATTTCAAATCGATGCAGGATATTATAGATAATGAAGAGTGCCCTATGGGTGATAAATGTGAATCTTGTTTAGATGAAGGTTTTAATAACGATGGACTTAATATACCTATGGTGCTTTCTATGGTTCAAAGAGATGTAATCTAATTATTAGCAGCTACAAATCTTTTATTGATTTAAGCACATCTTCAAAACTGCCTTCAAAAATCTCTAAAACTGAACAAGCTATCATAAGATTAAGTGGATGATTAAAATCTTCCACAACTCTATCCATCTCATCATAGTAGATGTCATTCTCTTCTTTTAAAGTTAAGAATTGCTCTTTGTAATCTCGTTTTGAATCGATGTAAGCATAAACTTTTTTACCTTTTGCATAAGCATAACCACATTCCCATACTGTACCACTATCAGCTTCCATCCCACGAAAAGAGTTTAGGTTTGCAATTACTATATCGCATCTGTCAATAAGCTTTTTATTTGCAAGAAATATATCTGAGGCTATTTTATGTTTTTCTTGATTAAAATCTATAAAGTTATCTAAAGGATATAAGCCTTCAAAACCATACTTTAGAGATAATTGTGAGTAATACTTTCCTATTTCTATTGAGTTTTTCTCAAAAACATCCGGACCTGCAATATATACTTTTTGCAAACTAAAACCTTTTTCTGATTATGATACCATAAACTAATATGTTAAAAATACAAATCAATTTTGATTCTCATTGTAAATAGTTATAAAACTATCAATATTCTCTAGTAAAAGTGTAGTGAGTTTTGGATCGAAATGTTTTCCCGTTTCACTTTGAAAAAATTCTATAATATCCTCTTTAGACCATGCTGCTTTGTAGACTCTTGAACTATATAAAGCATCAAACACATCTGCTATAGCTACTATTCTTGCCGATAGTGGGATTTCTTCTGCTTTGAGTCCTCTTGGATAACCACTTCCATCATATTTTTCATGATGTCCACCAGCGATCTCTGCTGCTATTTGAATTAAAGGTTTATCAGAGCCACTCAAAATTCGTTCACCAATAAGTGCATGCTCTTTCATCACCTCATACTCCTCAGCAGTGAGTTTTCCAGGCTTATTTAATATTGCATCTTCAATACCTACTTTTCCTATATCATGCAGTGGAGCTGCACGTTTAAAAAGTAGAGCACTATCCTCATCAACTTCTGCTAAAAGTGCTAACTCTTTTGTGTAAAGTCCAACACGCTTTACATGAGCACCTGTCTCTTTAGAGCGATATTCTCCAAGGGTCCCTAGTCTTACTAAAATCTCTTTTTGTGTCTCATTGATATTATGATTTAAAAGTTCTATCTCTTCTACAGCTTCTTCTATCTTATCTTCTAAAGAGGTTTGATAAGAGTTTATCTGTTGTTCTAACTTTACTTGAATAGATTTATAACTATATGCCATATAAGATACGAAGATTAAAGCCCATAACAAAGAAAAAAGAGGAAAAACTTCATAACGAATATACTCAGGATAAATATAAGAAAGAACTATCATTACAACAAGCAGAGCCACAGTACGGTATAGCCAAGTTTTAAGTCTATCTAGTGAAGATGTCATTACCGCTATAAAAGGGATGCTTAATATCCAAAGAACATCAAAGGTTTTTTGTTCGCCTATAAGAAAAAATGCAAAAAAGAGTCCATATAAGATTACTAAAATTTGCTCAGATGCTTGTGCAGTATTTTCCTCATTTTTAAAACAAAAGTAGTGTTTGAGTGTAGCGAGAAAAATAAAAAAATAAAGGATTACAAAACTATCTCTGCCATTAAGATAGTTTGCGAGTATAGAAAGTGGTAAAAACAGAAGCATTAAGGTGGTGATGGTATAGATAATTTTAGTATTGTAATACTCTGCTTTCATTATCTTTACTCCTTGATAATTGTTATAACGAGTTCCCCCACCTCAAATCCAAATTTTTTCATTTTTGAATGATTTATTATGACGCCATCATCTTGAAGATGTAACCAGTCTCTTACATCAATATCTATAGTACCATCACCATAGGGAACTTCCATAGTGTAGTCTATCATCACTGTGTTTCCATTAGCTATCATTGGCGCTTCGCCTACAATATCTCCAGCTGTACCTATAAACTTTTTAGCATCTTTGGTAGGTTTTAGCTTCCATATACGGTTTTGTTTCTCGCCGTCATTGTAGATAAAGTGCTCATCTAGCGTCCCTACCCCATTTTCATCCCAGCTACCATACAGGTCACCTTTAAAACTACGGATGATTTTGCCACTACTATCCTTTACAATACCATAAGCTTTTAATTTACCATTGAAATATTCTTGTGGTATAAACTTTGGATTTGTTCCATCAAAGTCTTCTATTTCTATTGTAGAACAGGCATTTATCATCACTACTGCAATAAATGCCATAAATAATTTAAATATCATGCTACTAATCCTTTATTGAGATCTATATTTTGATCACGAGAAAATACTAACTGAACCAAACCAATATTACGAGTCACAAAGGCTGCTTCACAATAGTTAAGATACATTTTCCACATTCTAATAAAATAATCATCAAAGCCAAGTGCTTTTACTTCATTAAGTTTTGCACTAAAGTTTTCATCCCATACACGAAGTGTTTTTGCATAATCCTCCGCAAACTCCTCCATATGCAAGAGGTTTAAACGCGTATGATTTGTAGTCACTTCAAGTACCTTACTTACACTTGGAAGGTGCCCACCTGGAAAGATATACTTTTGGATAAAGTCTGTACTTTTTGAATATGCCGCATAACGCTGATCAGGAATAGTTATTACCTGCATAGCAAGAACACCACTTGGTTTTAAAAGTGTTTCACATTTTTTAAAAAAAATATCAAAATACTCAGCACCAACCGCTTCAAACATCTCTATAGATATAATGGCGTCAAAACTCCCCTCTAAATCACGGTAATCTTTTAAAAGTATGTCAATTTTTTCTTCAACCTTTTCTAATTTGAAACGATGGTGACATAACTCTTTTTGCTCATTACTTAAAGTGACCGTAGTTACATCACAATCCATCTCTTTAGCTAAATATATAGCCATAGCTCCCCATCCTGAACCAATCTCTAATACTTTAGCTCCTGGCTTAATCCGAAGTTTTTTTGCCAAGTGCTCTATCTTTCTTTTTTGAGCAGAGTATAAATCCTCATCTGGATGTTCAAAAATCGCTGATGAATACATCATAGTATCATCAAGCATCAGCTTAAAAAAATCATTTGAAAGATCATAATGATCAGAGATATTTTTACGTGAGCGGGTTCTAGAGTTTTTACGCATCAAATGCTTTATACGGTTTGCAAAAGGGAAAAGGTTGTTTAATCTATTTTTAGAATAATCTTCGCTCTTTGTTCCTAACTTGTGTGAATTTAAAAGCGCTAGTTTTACTAAATCATTAAGTTTATTTGTATCAAAATCACCATCCATATAACTTTCTGCAAACCCTATATCTCCATACAAAGCTAAACGTTTAAAAAAATCTACTGAGTTAATCCTTATATCAACAACTGGCTCACTATTATTTCCGTAAGTACGTTTTTCTCCACATGGATAGGTTACATGAAGCGTCCCTACTTCGATTTTATTTAGATATTTATCACCCATTTTCTTATAAAAACTCTTCATTTTAATACCTCCTAATTTGATCTTGAGCTGTGACGCCATTAAATGTTAAACCTTTTAAATAAAGTCTCAAAGACTGCCAAAGTGTACGTGTAACTACTCTAAAAGTTAGAAATATATGACGAAAAAACATCTCACGAATATTTTGTGATGTATACTCTTTTGATTTTGTATTCAAAGATGCGATAAGTGTTTTTTGATTATCTTCAAAAAGTGTGATTGAGATATTGAGATGCTCTTGTGTGTAATCTACTACAAATTTATACAAACCATCACGTTTTAAAAATGGTGAAACATACATATCTTTAAAAACACTACCACTGTATTTACTCTCAGCCTCATGCTTTAGCCTTACAGGATACACTACTCTTCCACCATTATAGTTGTGCACCTCTACAAGCATCTGTGTGGGAGTATTTGATTCATCAAACATTACCAAAATACTTATGGGATTAAAAACAAAGTTAAACATACGAGGTAATGTTATAAAACGCATAAAAGCAGGTTTTTCAATCTGAAAATCTTGCAAAATTGTCTCTATGTTTTGCTCAAAATCATCACTCTGACCAAAATGATCTTTAGCAGAAAATGAAAAAAGCTTTGAGTGCAAGCTTTTAAAATGAGTCATATCTATGTCAAGTAAGAAGAATGGATAAGTAAACTCATGTTTTTTTGGAATAAAGCGCTTATGATACACTTCACCCTCATACAGCATATGGCTCATAACTCACATCCAAACTCTTTAGCTATGGTATTGGCACTCCATAAACCATCTTCATGAAAGCCATAACGCCAGTAAGCACCTGCATAATAAGTGTTGTTGACGCCATTGATCTCAGATCTTAAATTTTGCGCATTTATAGCTGCTGCATTAAACTGAGGATGTTCATAACTAATTCTCTCTATCACCTCATCTAAAGAATCAATCTCATTGAGTGATACAAAATACTCTTTTTTAGAAGAGATATTTTGTAATCTGTTAATCCAATATGAAAGCGTTACAGCATCTGCATTACCATTGTTTTTATAGTTCCATGCTGCATATATCTCTTTATCTGGATAGAGCGCCTTTGTATCATTATGTAAAAGAGCATCGTTTTGTTTATAGGCAAAACACCCCAATATATCTTTTTCTAATTCACTTGCATCTTCTAAAAGTTCAAGAGCTTCTGGGGCATGCATAGCAAGGATTACCTTATCGTATTCAGACTCACCTCCATCATTGTGTAAAAATGTGAC
>Ga0193965_1000405_pt1 | contig 13950 bp, 12 predicted proteins | sample FB_8_MG_FD_140330 | JGI IMG/M metagenome (GOLD analysis project Ga0193965, IMG submission 140330) | Microbial mat bacterial communities from the Broadkill River, Lewes, Delaware, United States - FB_8_MG | ecosystem: Environmental > Aquatic > Freshwater > River > Microbial mats | place: USA... | reverse complement strand
GCTGCATTCATACGTTGCGGATCGCCTTTGTATTTTGCTTGGATCTCTTTTACCTGCGGTGCAATCTCTTTTAGCTTAGCCATTGAAACCATACCTTTGTAAGTTAGAGGGTAAAGTACTACTCTTACAATAAGTGTCAATGCAATGATCGACCAACCCCAGTTTCCAAAGATCCCATGTAACCATGACAATAGTGCGAAAAGTGGTTTTGCTGCAAATGTAAACCAACCGTATTCGATCGCATTTACAAGCATAGGGTCTATATTTTTAAGTGTTTTATACTCTTTTTGCCCTATATAACCATTAAAGCTCATTTTTTGTTGTGCATCAAAATATACAACAGGATTATCGTCACGATCACGCTCTACAATTATATTTGTATCTTTACCAAAACCATACATGATAGTTGCTGAATACTGATCAAATGCAGAGATCAGCTTAACATCTGAAAAAGTTTTACGACCTTCTGCATCACCATCTTCTATGATAGTTACAAGATCATCACCCGTATAAACCATAGCACCATGAACAGTCATCATATTTTCAGTAAGTTCTGGACGTTGACCTAGATATATAAAGTGTCTTTTATCTTCTGATAGATTTACATCTATATCGTAATGACCATCTGGGTAAAAGAGTATATTTTTAGTAACTGTTAAATTAGAAAGTTTTTGAGTTAAAGTAACTTTTTGTGCAGTATCTCCAACAAGTTTGATCTCAGATACAGATGAAGTATATGGAGTTTGCATAGCTTCATTGTTTAATGCTTCATCTAAAAATCTTATATAAAGTGGCTTAACACCATCACTTGGTATGATCTGAGCATGGTTACCTTCTCCATCATTAAACTTTTCTTGTAAAAGTTCCATCGAAGCTATACGACCAAGAGTGTCCATCTTTAAAATGAACTCATCATTTGAAACCGTTAAAATATTACTAGAGTCATTTGATGCCATCTTATCTTTTTTGCTGATCACATGACCTGCAGGATTTGAAGTAACATCAGGTGAACTTTGTGTTTGAGAGTTTGTTTGAGACTCGCTAATAGCTTTAACTGTAGCATTAGCTTCTTGCGCATCTGGCTTTTTTGGTGGAAAAATTGCTGTATAACCTATGAAAAATACAACTGATAAAAGTACAGCACTCATCAGTCTTTGATTTGGAGTCATGTTGTCGAACATAATCTATTTTATCCCTTATATGAAAAATTTTTTATGATATAAAAACGGTTTTTTTTATTTGGTACCAACCAATATTTTATAGAATCAATCCCCATTTTTCTTGGCTTTATATGTAGCTTATTTAGCTCTGGATACTCTATACCGCCATCAAATAGTTGATTGCACCTCAGTATTCTAGTAAAAGTGTTATAAAAAGCACTTAAAATTGAATTATTTTCGAAATTTATTCTTGCATATTCGCTACAACTTGGATAATACCTGCAGCTTCCGTACCCAATTAGGGTAAAAAACTTTTGATAAACCCATAAAATTTTAAGTAAAACACTTCGCACGAGACAATACTTTTTCGAAATCTTTTTCTAGATTTTTTGCTTGAATTTGAGATGTAGTTGATTTAGCTACAAAAACATAGTAGCCATCATTGAGTGAAGATGAGTATTTAACAAAAAGAGACCTAAGTCTTCTTTTGCTTCGATTACGCACTACAGCATTACCAATTTTTTTGGTAGCTGTAAAGCCTATCATTTTTATACCCTCTTTTTTGAGGTAAAAAAGTACAACAGAATCTGAGTGTGTACCTTTTGATTTTCTGTAAACGAACTGAAACTCACGATGTTGTTTCAGTAAGTTAAATCCGCCTAAACTGACAATCTTTTACGACCTTTAGCACGACGACGGCTTAATACATTACGACCATTTTTAGTAGCCATACGACTTCTGAACCCGTGAGTACGCTTTCTTGGCGTGTTGTGAGGTTGGTATGTTCTTTTCATGCCATATCCTTGTTTAAAATTAAGTTCGAAATAATATATAAATATTACTTAAAGAGTGGTTAAGGGAAATCTTGTCATACTTCAGATATGAAATATTTTAACCTATCAATCATTTTTTTACTATCACTTAGAGCTGTCTCTTTTGCAGATACATTTGTTCCTTATTATGGATTTACAGAATATTCTGACTCACTTAAAGATGAATCTAAAAATTATGGACTGTATTACTCAAGTGAAAATACAAAAATGCTTATTGATTACCAAGATGTAACATATACCCAAGATAACAATATAAGTTCAGATATCAATACAAGTGGTTTTTCACAAACAAATATAGCTTTTCAATATAATTTTAACTCATCAGATTCTACAAGTTTTCATACAACAATAAACTATATAAACAGCTCAAATAATGAGTATGATGGAGCTTATATAGCTACAGTTGGTGTAAAGGAAAAGTTCAACTCTTTTGATCTTGGACTAAACTATTCATACTCTAAATATGACAATACACTAGTTAGTACAGTTCAACAGTTTAGTCCAAGTTTAAGTTTTTCATTTGGTGACTATAAATCTTTAATGGGTAACTATAATGTAAAAATACTTTCAGATCTAATCTATCCTAGTACAAATACAAATATAAACGGATTATCTTCAAACTACTCTTCATATGGAATTTCACTTACTCAAAATAAAGGGAATTTTCAAAACTCAATACAATACTACAGTGGTGATCATATATTTGCTGTTAGAGATGATGGGATGAGTGTTCAAAACTTTGAAGATATATACAAAAACTCACTTTCATTATCTTGTAAATATAATTTTTCAAAAACTACATCTATGCAGATCTCGCATATTAGAAAAGATTTTGTTGAGTATGGTAGTACTTCAGAGATGAAACTTGCCAACACTATACTTTTTTTATACTATAACTTTTAGTCTTAACAAAACAATCAGCACTTTTTTTATATAATTCGTAAATTATTTATCCAATGTTCAAAGGAAAAACCAATGCGTGGTTATAAAATATTTGCTGGTAGTGCTAGTGTTGATTTTGCAAAGGAAATTTGTCAAATTTTAGATGTACCTTTAGCTAAAGCTGATGTAAAAAAATTTAGCGATGGCGAAATATCTGTTCAAGTATCAGAGTCTGTTCGTGGTCGTGATGTATTTATTGTTCAGTCAACTGGTGCTCCATCAAATGATAATTTAATGGAACTATTGATCATGACAGATGCTCTTCGTCGTTCATCTGCTGACAGTATTACTGCTGTTGTACCATACTATGGTTATGCTAGACAAGATAGAAAAGCTGCACCTCGTGTTCCAATCACTGCTAAACTAGTTGCAGATATGTATGAAACTGCTGGAATAGACAGAGTTGTAACTATCGACTTGCATGCTGGTCAAATCCAAGGCTTCTTTGATATTCCTGTTGACAACCTTTATGGTTCAATCACATTTGAGCAGTATATAAAAAGTAAAAATCTTAAAAATCCTATTATTGCTTCTCCAGATATTGGTGGTGTTGCCCGTGCTCGTTACTTTGCTAAACGTATGGGATTAGAGATGGTTATAGTTGATAAGCGTCGTGAAAAAGCTAATGAGAGTGAAGTAATGAACATAATTGGTGATGTAGATGGTCACGATGTTATTATGATCGACGATATGGTAGATACAGCTGGAACTATGGTAAAAGCGGCATCTGCACTTAAAAACAAAGGTGCTGCAAGTGTTATGGCTTGTGCAACACACGGTGTTTTAAGTGGCAAAGCTTATCAAAATCTAGAAAACGGTGAGTTGGATGAGCTGATCATCACAAACACACTTGTAACAAAACCACACGATAAAATAAATGTACTCTCAGTAGCTCCACTTTTTGCTGAAGTAATTCGTCGTGTATATCATAATGAAAGTGTTAATTCACTTTTTGCATAAAAGAGGATAAATTTGGACAATATTAGAAATTTTTCAATCATTGCACATATAGATCATGGTAAGTCTACACTTGCTGATAGGATCATTCAAGAGTGTGGAAGCGTAACTGAGCGTGAGCTTGGAAGCCAAATGATGGATACTATGGACATTGAACAAGAACGTGGAATTACCATAAAAGCTCAATCTGTTCGTCTTGACTATATTAAAGATGGCAAACCGTATGTTCTTAACCTTATAGACACTCCGGGTCACGTTGATTTCTCGTATGAAGTTAGCAAGTCGCTGGCTTCAAGTGATGGTGCACTTTTAATAGTTGATGCAGCGCAAGGTGTTGAAGCGCAGACTATTGCAAACGTTTACTTGGCACTTGACAATGACTTAGAGTTAATCCCTGTTATCAATAAAATAGATTTACCTGCAGCTGAGCCTGAACGTGTAGCAGAAGAGATCGAAGAAGCAATAGGTATAGATGCAACAGATGCAGTTTTAACATCTGCAAAAGCAGGTATAGGTATACGTGAACTTTGTGATGCTATAGTTGATCGTGTGCCACCACCAGTTGGTAATCCTGATGCTACAACTAAGGCTATCATTTATGACTCATGGTTTGATCAGTATCTTGGTGCATTAGCACTTGTTCGTGTATTTGATGGTGAAGTAAAAAAAGGGCAAGTTATAAAGCTTATGAGTAATGGTGAGGAGCATAATATACTAGATCTTATGTATCCACACCCTATGAAAAAGATCAAAACTGATTCTATTAAAACTGGTGAAATAGGTGTAGTAGTTCTTGGACTAAAAGAGGTAAGTGTTGTAAGTGTTGGTGATACGATCACAGATGCAAAAAACCCTGCAGCAGAGCCAGTTGGAGATTATGAGCCTGCTAAACCTTTCGTATTTGCTGGAATATTTCCAATAGATACTGATAAGTTTGAAGATCTTCGTGATGCACTAGATAAGCTAAAACTAAACGATTCTTCATTATCTTTTGAACCAGAAACATCAGTAGCGCTTGGTTTTGGTTTCCGTGTTGGATTTTTAGGTATGCTTCACATGGAAGTAATAAAAGAAAGACTAGAGCGTGAATTTAATCTAGATCTTATTGCTTCTGCTCCATCTGTTATATATAATGTATATTTAAATAATGGCGAAAAAGTTAACGTTCAAAATCCTTCTGAACTTCCAGAAGTAAACAAGATAGATAGAATTGAAGAACCATATGTAAGAGCTACAGTTATTACTCCTGCTGAGTATGTAGGAAATATAATAACTTTACTTGTAAGTAAACGTGGTAATCAAACAAAGATGACTTATCTAAACGAAGACAGAGTTATGCTTGAGTATGAAATCCCTATGAATGAGATAGTTATGGACTTTTACGACACTCTAAAATCTATCTCAAAAGGTTATGCTTCATTTGATTATGAACCAATTGATTTTAAAGTTGGAGATCTTGTTAAACTTGACATCAGAGTAGCTGGTGAAGTTGTGGATGCACTAAGTGTAGTAGTGCCTAGAAGTCAAGCACTCTCACGCGGACGTATTCTTGTTAAAAATATGAAAGAAGAGATTCCACGTCAACTTTTTGAAGTAGCTGTTCAAGCTTCACTTGGGAGCCAGATCATAGCCCGTGAGACTGTAAAATCTATGGGTAAAAATGTAACTGCTAAGTGTTACGGTGGTGATATTACCCGTAAACGTAAACTTTTAGAGAAACAAAAAGCTGGAAAAAAACGTATGAAATCTATCGGAAAAGTACAACTTCCGCAAGAAGCATTTATGTCCGTTTTAAAGATGGACTAAGAGATTTTTTATGATAAATGCTTCTCTTTGCGACAGCAATAGCTTTAGTGAGAGGAATTGTAGTTTGGACTTGTTCAAACTACAAGGAGACAAAAATATGACTTTTATGTCTGTTTTAAAAATGGACTAAAATGAAATGTATGTTGTGTGAGAACTTCTCGCTCACACACATCTGTAAACCATGCCAAGAAAACTTCCTAAAACCAAAAATATATAAACGTAAAGTTCAAGATGTTGATGTAATCTCTTTTTATAAATATAATGAGATAAAAGATCTTTTACATACAAAACACACAGATTTAGGATACTATATATTTAATATACTTGCACAAAACTCATTTAAAAAATTTGCAGATGAGTTTAAATATCCAAATACTATAAACTCCATAGCCGTAGATGACAATATACATTCAGGCTACTCACATACAGCTATACTAAATAAACATCTAAATTCAAAATACATAAAACCAATCCCAAATAAACTCATAGCAAAAAACAGTGTAACCTACTCTGGAAAAAGTAAACAGTTTCGTTTACAAAACCCAAGAGAGTTTGGACTTTTAGAAGTGCAAAACAAAGAAATAATCATAGTAGATGACATAATAACTACAGGTTTAACACTAAATCAAGCTATAAATATTACTAAGCAAAGTGGCAAAGAGGTGCTATTATGCGTAACTCTAGCTGATTCTTCTCAAAAGTAAATATACTTTAGTCATATAGACTCAATTAAACTAAATAATTTTATTTAATCAAAACTTGACATTGTAACACTCATATGTCATAATGCTACTATATTTTTAAAATAACTAAAATACAAAGGAGTCTAATTTAACTATTATGTCTAAAAAACAAGAAAATGAAATAAAAGAAGAATCAGAACAAATTCAAGAAGAGGAAACTCTTCAAACAGATGATTCTGATGTTGAGGATCAAAGTGAAGCAGTAGAAGATTCACAAGAGAGTGAATTAGAATCTGTAAAAAAAGAGCTAAATGATCTAAAAGATACATACGCTCGTGTTCATGCTGATTTTGATAATATCAAAAAAAGACTTGAGCGTGAAAAATATACAGCAGTAGAATATGCAAACGAAAAATTTGCAAAAGATATGATACCTGTTATGGATGCACTTGATGGTGCAATGAAATCAGTTGAGAGCGATGCAGATAAAGCTGAACTTTTTAATAAACTAAAAGAGGGTATCGAGTTAACACATAAACAATTTTTGACTCAACTGGAAAAACATGGTGTGACTATGGTATCTCATGATGAGCCATTTGATCCAAATATCCATAACGCTGTACAGAGTATGGATAGTGATGAAGTTGAAAGTGGACAAATAGTTCAAACTTTCCAAACAGGTTACAAATACAAAAATCGCCCACTTCGCGAAGCAATGGTTGTAGTGGCAAATTAATGAAGTGCCACTTAGGTGGCAGAAGTTATTTTTTAATAACGGTAAAATTTCTCCGTTATTAAAATAAATTTTTAAAAATTATAAAACGAATAAAGGAAATGAAATGTCAAAAGTAATAGGTATAGATTTAGGAACAACAAACTCTTGTGTAGCAGTTTACGAAGGCGGTGAAGCTAAAGTAATCCCAAATGCTGAAGGTAAGAACACAACTCCATCGGTTGTTGCATTTACAGATAAAGGTGAAACTCTAGTTGGTGATCCTGCAAAACGTCAAGCTATCACAAACCCTGAAAAAACGATCACATCGATCAAAAGAATCATGGGTCTTATGATGAATGAGGAAAATGCTAAAGAGGCACACGATAAAGTAACATATAATATAGTAGATAAAGACGGTATGGCTGCAGTTGACGTAGCTGGAACTGTTTATACTCCTCAAGAGATCTCTGCTAAAATTCTTAGCAAACTAAAAGAAGATGCTGAAAACTACATAGGTGGTACTGTAACTGATGCAGTTATTACAGTTCCTGCATACTTTAATGATTCTCAACGTAAAGCTACTAAAGATGCAGGTACAATTGCTGGTCTTAACGTTTTACGTATTATCAATGAGCCTACTGCATCTGCACTAGCTTATGGTTTAGAGTCTAAAAGCGAAGAGAATGTACTTGTATACGATCTTGGTGGTGGTACATTTGATGTTACAACTTTAGAGATCTCTGATGGTACTTTTGAAGTTTTATCAACTGATGGTAATGCATTCTTAGGTGGTGATGACTTTGATAATAAAATCGTTGATTTCTTAAACGACGAATTCAAAAATTCTCATGGTATTGAACTTAAAAACGACAAAATGGCACTACAGCGTCTAAAAGATGCAGCTGAAAATGCCAAAAAAGAGTTAAGTTCTTCTACTGAAACTGAGATCAACTTACCATTCATAACTATGACAGAAGCTGGACCACAACACTTAGTTGTAAAACTAACTCGTGCGAAATTTGAAGGTATGATCTCTGGACTTATAGATGAAACTATTTCACATATCAAAACTGCTATGAATGAAGCAGACTTAAGCAACGATGAGATCAAAGAAATCATCATGGTTGGTGGTTCTACTCGTGTTCCTGCAGCTCAAGAAGCAGTATCTAAATACTTTAACGGTAAAAAACTTAACAAAGGTGTAAATCCAGATGAAGTTGTTGCTGCTGGTGCTGCTATCCAAGGTGGTGTATTACGTGGTGATGTAAAAGATGTTCTTTTACTAGACGTTACTCCATTAAGTTTAGGTATTGAGACTTTAGGTGGTGTAGCTACTAAGATTATTGAAAAAGGTACTACTATTCCTGTTAAGAAATCTCAAGTATTCTCAACTGCTGAAGACAACCAACCGGCTGTTTCAATTTCAGTTGTTCAAGGTGAGCGTGAGTTCGCTAAAGATAATAAATCATTAGGTTTATTTGAACTAGGTGATATCCCTGCCGCTCCACGTGGTGTGCCTCAAATTGAAGTAACTTTTGATATCGATGCGAACGGTATCTTAACTGTTAGTTCTACTGATAAAGGTACTGGTAAATCTCAATCAATCACTATTTCTGGTTCATCTGGTCTAAGTGAAGAAGAGATCAACAAAATGGTTCAAGATGCAGAAGAAAACAAAGCTGCTGATGAAGAGAGAAAAGCACTAGTAGATCTTAAAAACCAAGCAGATGCACTTATCGCTCAAGTTGAAAAAACTATGACTGATATGGGAGATAAAGTTGAAGCTGAAGAGAAAGCTAAAATCGAAGCTGCTATAGCTGATCTTAAAGACACTCTAAAAGATGAGTCTGCTACTAAAGAGCAAATCGAAGAGAAAGTTAAAACTCTTACTGAAGCTAGCCACAAAGTAACTGAAGAGATGTACAAGCAACAAGCTGGAGATGCTGGTGCACAAGGTCAAGCTGACAAAGCTAAGAAAAAAGACGATGACGATGTTATCGATGCTGAGATAGAGTAATTTTACTCTATCTCAGCCTAACTTTAAAATAATCCTAAAAACTTCTTTTTCTTTTTATAATTAGTTTTTTCTAACTCTATCTTATATATAGTCATAAAGTCATCAATATTTTCAAAAAACAGATCTATTAACTTAGGATCAAAGTGTTTACCACTCATGCTTTTTAGAAAATCTAAAACCTTTTGTATATCCCAACTCTCTTTGTAAGCCCTTGGAAATAAAAGTGCATCAAAAACATCTGCAATAGCCACTATACGACCATATATATGTATGCCTTCTGCTCTTAAACTATGAGGATAACCACTCCCATCATATTTTTCATGATGTTGTTCACAAACTATTGATGCAGCTTTAAATAATGGAAGGTCTGACTTTCCAAGCATATCAGCACCAGCTTTTGCATGCTTGGTCATCTCTTTGCGCTCTTTATTTGTTAAAATCCCATTTTTATGAAGTATTGAATCACTAATAGAAAGCTTTCCAATATCATGCATATAAGCAGCATGCTTAAGCCTAACAGCTTCATGTTTTTTTAACCCATACAATATTCCTAGTTTATATGAAAACTCGCCAACTCTTCGTACATGCATTTGAGTTTCAATAGAGTGCCCCTCTGCAATACCACCAAGAGTATACATAAGCTTAACCTGAGTTTCTAAGCTCTCTTTTGTTTTTTGGACAACTTTTTGTTCAAGGTTTTTTTCATAGTCTTTTAGCTTAAGATGCGTTTTAACTCTAGCTATAAGTTCCTCTTTAAAAAAAGGTTTTTTAATGTAGTCAATTCCACCTACATCGTATGCTATTTTTAAACTTTCTTTGTCATCACTGCCTGTTATAAAAATAACAGGTATAGAAGCAGTTTTAGGTTCTATTTTTAAATACCTACATGTATCGATACCATTTATTTTCGGCATCATTACATCTAAAAGTATTAAATCGAACTTTTCCTCTTCAACAATTTTCAAAGCACTCATACCATCATGAGCATGCTTTGTCTGAAATCCCTCTTTTTCAAGCATTGATTTAACGATTAGAATATTTTGTTCTACGTCATCAACAATCAAAATCTTATAACTATTATTTTTCATTCATTTGTTTTTTATTAAATTTTCATCATGTTATTAAAAAATATATTAAAATAAGTTAAATTAAACAATATATTAACTATTCTAATATTACAGCTTAATAATATATATAGATTAAAAAGATAATATTATAAAAATACAAAAAAGAGTTACTATGTCATTTCAAATATCTCAACTAAATAAACATAATGCTGATCTTTTAAATCTATTAACTAAAAATCTACCTGATATGTTATGGGTAAAAGATACTGAGGGAAATTATATATATGCAAATGAAACTATTTGTAAAACACTTTTAATGGCAAAAGATACAGATGAACCCATAGGTAAAAATGATGTTTATTTTGCTCAAAGAGAAAGAAATAAACATAAAGATAACCCAAATTGGCATACTTTTGGAGAGCTTTGTTTAAACTCAGATTTAATTGTTATTGAACAAAAAAAAGCTATGAAGTTTGAAGAGTATGGAAATGTTAAAGGTAAGCTACTCTATTTAGAGGTTTATAAAGCACCATTTTATGATGAAAACCAAAATATTATAGGTACAGTAGGTGCAGGTAGAGATATAACTGAACTAAAAAAAATCCAACATGACTTAGAAGAGAGTCTTAGTAGGGTTGAAGATCAAAGTAAAGAGTTAGAAGAACTAAACAATGAACTTGAAAAACGTGTTGATGAAGCTGTTAGAAAACAAAAGAAACAAGAACAACTAATGTTAAGACAATCTCGTAATGCAGCTATGGGGGAGATGCTAGAATCGATTGCACACCAATGGCGTCAACCACTTAATATAATAGGTTTATCTATTGTCAATTTAGAAACAAAGTTTTCTATTGGTGAACTAGAAGAGAAAGAGTTTCATGAGAAGATAGATATAATTACAAAAAATGTAAAATATATGTCTTCTACTATTGATGATTTTAGAAAATTTCTCTACAGTGAAAGGGAAGAAGCGCCTTTTGTACCCAAAAAGGTGATTAACGATGTTCTTATGATTTTACGTGCACAACTTGTTAACTATAATATTGATACTGAATTTAGATCAACAGAAGAGTTTCAGTATTATGGTGTTGAAAATGAATTTAAGCAAGTACTTCTAATACTTTTAAACAACGCTATTGATGCTATTAAACAGCAACAAAACAGTGGAATTATTAAGCGAGGAGAAATCAATATTTACTACCATAAAGATGGCGAATATGGTCTTTTAGATATCTCAGATAATGGTGGTGGAATAAAGGAAGATGATTTTGAAAAAATATTTGAGCCATATTTTACAACTAAAAAAGATCTCAATGGCACAGGAATAGGTCTTTATATAGCTAAAAAAATTATAGAGTCTGGTATGAGTGGTAAATTATCTATTAAAAATACTAAAGAAGGAACATCTTGCCGTATTCGTGTACCTTTACTTTATGATTAAACTGTAGTAAAAAATAATTATTATCATTTAAGAATGCTTCCTATATAATTTCGTAAAATAAAATAAATAAGGTAGAGAAATGAAAATATTAGCATTAGCAGCAATAAGCACATCATTGTTAATTGCTTCTCCTCTTGCTCAAAAAGCAAAAGAAGCAGGTTTAAAACCAATTCCAAATGACAAAAAAGAGCTTCATAAGCTTATAGATAATCCAAAAAATCCAATCACAAGCATGAAAGTTGAACTTGGAAAAAAGCTTTACTTTGATCCACGTTTATCAAAAAGTAATTTGATCAGCTGTAACACTTGTCATAACCTTGCAACAGGTGGGACTGATGGAGTAAGTGCGGCTATTGGTCATAAATGGACAGCAAATCCTCATCACTTAAACTCGCCTACTGTTTATAATGCAGTATTTTTCTCAGCACAGTTTTGGGATGGTCGTGATCCAGACTTAGAAAAACAAGCTCAAGGACCTATCCAAGCACACCCTGAAATGGCTGCAACAAAAGATCATGTTGTAAACACTGTAACATCTATGCCTCAGTATGTTGGCGAATTTAAAGCAGCATATGGTGACAATGTAGAAATAGATTTTGAAAAGATCACCGATACAATTGCAACTTTTGAGAGAACACTAGTTACACCATCTAGATTTGATAAATTTCTAAATGGCGATTCAAACGCTTTAAATAAAGATGAGAAAAAAGGTCTTCAAACTTTTATAGATAAAGGTTGTACTACATGTCACAACGGTGTTGGACTTGGTCAAGATATGAATGCTTTTGAAGTTACTGCTAAGTATAAACATCGTAATATTGGTGACTTTAGAGGTGATGCAAACGGTATGGTTAAGGTTCCTACTCTAAGAAATATTGTTGAAACTGCTCCTTACTTTCATAATGGTGCTATTTGGGACCTTAAAGAAGCAGTTATAGAGATGGGTAGAATTCAACTTGGACTTGATCTAAGTGAAGCTGAAGCTGAATCTATCACTATATTTTTAAAATCGTTAACTGGTACAAAGCCAGATGTAATGTACCCACAACTTCCAGCTCGTACTGCTAGTACTCCAAAGCCTAACGCTAACTAAGCGTTAAGAGCCTTATGCACAGCTAAGGCTTGTGCATGCTCTTTAACATCATGAACACGTATAATTGAAGCTCCATTTCTAACAGACTCCATATGAATTTCCAAACTTCCAGCTAAACGTTCACTTATCTCACTAGGATATATTTTATCTATCATAGATTTTCTTGAAGCTCCAACTAAAAGCTCTTTTTCTAATGTTAAAAAGTGTTCTAAATTTTTGATCAAAAGTATATTATGTTCAAGTGTTTTTCCAAAGCCTATACCTACATCTAAAACTAGATTTTTAACACCCAAACTCTGAGCTTTTGCAATTCTATCTTCAAAAAAAGTATATACATCATTTAATAAATCATTGTATTTAGGATTATTCTGCATTGTTTGTGGATTACCTTGCATATGCATAAGTATAGCTTTTGCATCATGACTAGCTATTACCTTACAAAGTTCATCACTCCCAAGACCTTTAATATCATTTATAATACTAAATCCACTATCTAGTGCTATTCTTGCGACCTCTGGTTCATACGTATCTGCACTAAACTTAACTCTCTCATAAAGCTTATGTTCATCTATAAGTTTATATATGCCTCTAACACGTTCTAGCTCCTCTTTGACACTAATAACTTTAGAGTTTGGAGCAGAACTAACACCACCTATGTCTATGATCTTGGCACCATCTTCGATCATCTGCTCAATTTTAGAGACTGCACCTTTTTCACTAAAGCGACTAGAGTTAAAAAAACTATCATCGTTTGCATTTAACACACCCATGATCTCAACATTTTCAGCTCTTTTGACACTTATAATATCTGATAACTTTTTAGCTACTTCTTTTAGATCAAAAGGTTGAGCTAACTCTTTTTTTGAAAGCTTTTGTAACTGTCTTGTTGTAGCGATAAGAAGACAATCAACTGTTTTTGTTTTTGCTAAAACAGTACCCCTTGGTACTGCTAGATCAGCTCCTACACTAAGCGCGTCTTGCTTTAAAATATTTGCACCACCTACATGTAAATTTTTTATATTAATAAGGTGTGTTTTTGATTTAGAAGAGAGTATATTTATACCGCCAGAGTCTACACCTAAATCATTTAATATTTTTTCTATATTTGAATTACTGTTGATCTTTTCAAGATGCATGAATAAATCCCATCAATATAAGTGAAAGTACATTTTGTGGTCTTGAGTTAAGCTCTAAAAGTCTAAAAGCTTTATCAAAGTTATTTAATTGTGTCTCATT
>Ga0193965_1000404_pt1 | contig 13974 bp, 9 predicted proteins | sample FB_8_MG_FD_140330 | JGI IMG/M metagenome (GOLD analysis project Ga0193965, IMG submission 140330) | Microbial mat bacterial communities from the Broadkill River, Lewes, Delaware, United States - FB_8_MG | ecosystem: Environmental > Aquatic > Freshwater > River > Microbial mats | place: USA... | reverse complement strand
CGGCACTATCTGTATGACGCAATCGTAACATTTCCTCCTTTGATTCTTAACTTCTACTTGTAAATATCATCTCTACTATCAACTTTTAGTATTTTTATCTCTTTTTCATTCATATACTTTAGAAAAAGAGGGAAATAGTTGGCTTATTTTTGGGCAGAGTTATAGAGAGTGTTCTCATTTAAGAAAATAAAAGTGATATAATAACTCCATATTATACGAAGGATATTTTATGCAAAAAAGATTATTGATCCTCTTGATGTTTGTAGCTACTCTACTTAATGCTACAGCACCCACCAAAGAAAACCTCACCAAGCTCTATGTAGCCACCTTAGACCGTGCTCCTGATAGTGCTGGTCTTGACTACTGGCTCAATTCTAGCTTCACCCTAGAGCAGACTGCTATGAGCTTCTTCGACCAAGAGGAGATCCAAGCCAAATACCCACCAAGCAACACAAACGCCAACTTCATCAAGACTGTATATCAAAATCTCTTCGATAGAGAGCCTGATGATGCAGGATTCGTTTATTGGCTCAAAGCCATAGATGATGGAGTTGTAGGTAGGTCTGTATTTATCTTAGCTACTATCAACGGTGCATTGGGAGATGATGCCAAAATATTAGCCAATAGAGCCACAGTAGGACTCTCTTATGTAAATACTAAAAAAGATGATATATCATTAGCCATTAATATACTTAAAGGTGTTACCGCCAATACTGATAGCATATCTATTGCGTTGTGTACATTTAAGATTGTTGAGTGTGTGGATGAGAAACTTGAAATTAAAGAAGAAAAGAATAGTGAAAGTAAATATAATCAGAATACTACTATCAATAGTATAAACAATATAAGTTCAATAGGAGATACAACTACCATAGAAAATCAATCCTCTAATACCAAATTGCTATTTGTATCTTTAGATGGTGTGGATGGTGCTGTAGGGAGTATAGATGACCCATTTAGAACACTATCTGAAGCAATAACTCAAGCAAGAGAATTAAAAGAAAATAGTGTAAATATATTGATGAGAAGTGGTACCTATACATTAGAACAGACTATTAACCTAACAGATATAGATTCTAGAACATCTCAAACACCATTGATTATTAAAGCATACGAAGATGAAAATATAACTATTTTGGGAGCAAAAAGAATTACAAACTTTAGAAAAGTTATCGATTCTGATACAGCATATCCATTATTATCTGATGAAGCAAAGATTAATACACTCATATCTAATCTGAATGAACTAGGTATTAATAATTTAAGTGAACCAATAGGAGACTCACACCTTTATGACAAAGGAGGGAATCTCATCTACAGTAATGAACTTTTTTTGGATAAAACTCCAATTAAAGTCTCTTCTTATCCTAAAACTCATCTACTCAATTTTTTATCTGACGGCTCATCTACCAATTATACTCAAAATCATGAAGATGATAATAGAACTATTGATTATAGTAACAATAGTTCTGAGGATATAAAAGTTATTAATTCTTGGAAAAATGAAACAAATATTTACACTTATGCTAGATGGAAATATGATTGGGCAGATTCTAGAATCAAAATAATCTCAATGGATATAAGTAAAACATTAATTAATTTATTTAATATGCCATATTTCGGTTATCAAAAAGATTCTGTCAATTCAAACTATAAAGGTCTTGGATTTTATGCTTATAATATTGCTTCTGCATTGGATGAAAATTCGTATTATATTGATTATATAAATAAAATGCTCTATTATTATCCAAAAGCAGAAGATAGTGGACAGAACTATATCTCACATCTTGATAATATTATCCATATTGAGAATAGCTCCTATGTAACAATTTCCAATATTAATTTTTCTATGTCAAAACAAAATGCTATTAAGATTATAAATAGTAGAGATGTTAATATTAGTGATTGTACTATTGATAATATAGGAGGCATAGGTATCTATTTACAAGATACTAATCATTCTCAAATATCTTATTGTAAAATTTTCAATATAGGTGGTGCAGGTATTCAGGTGAGTGCAGGAGATAGAAATAGTTTAACTGCTGGAAATACTATAATATCAAATAATGATATATCAAAAGTTGGACAAGTAATAAAATATTATACAGCAGGTATTAAAATTTATGGTAATGGAAATCAGATTATAAAAAATAATATATATGATTTACCTCATATAGCAATCTATTTTAATGGTAATAATCATCTGATAGAGGACAATACTATACATGATGTGGTTCAAAAAGCACATGATGCAGGTGCAATTTATGCAGGTCAAGATTGGTCACAACGAGGTACAGTTATAAAAAATAATTTTATCTATAATGTCCGAGGAGAAAATAATTACGGTGCAGCAGGAATTTATCTTGATGATCTTTATTGTGGAACAACTATAGAGAATAATATACTCTATAATGTTTATCGTGCAATATTAGTTGGTGGTGGTAGAGATAATATTGTGGATAATAATTTTATCATAAATTCTAGGGTAGGACTACATACTGATAGTAGAGGTTTACGAGTGTACACTACTGATGAATTGGCAAAAACACACATGGGTTATATTTTAAATAAAGTTCCTTGGGAATCAGAATTATGGCAACAAACTTATCCTAGTTTGTCTACTATCTATGACAATAGCCCAAGGCTTCCATTGGGAAATACAATAAGCAATAATAGAGTTATAGAAACAATATATCCACAGGAATACAGTAATGAATCCGAGCAGTATTTAGATTTGAAAAATAATAATTTTTCTGACCTTAATACATATACGATTAAAGATAGTAGTAGTTTTAATACAAGTAATGCATTTAAAGAGTATTTAAATGGTTTTAGATAAAAATATAGGCATTGGTAAATTCTAGGTTTAAGGAGATTTACCCACACTTTTTTAGAAGGAAGCATTATTTTTGAATTTCAAGGGCAACCACAAGGGATTGTCCCTACAGATTAAATAAACCTATATCGTCTCCCCACTATCTGCATGACGCAATCGTAACATGCCCTCCATGCTAAGGTAGCTGTTTAATGCTCCTATGTAGGCTCTTGCACTTGCCATCATGGTATCTGGGCTAAGTCCGTGTCCAATCATGGCTGGTTGGTTATCATTGAAGGTGACTTTGGTTGTGACATTGGCTAAGGCATCTTTGCCTTTGGAGACAGAGGTTACTTTGTACTCTATAAGTCGTCCTTGGTAGCCTGTGATTCTATCTATGGTCTTAAAGATAGCATCCATAGTTCCATCTCCTATCCCTGCGTCTGTGGTCTCTATGCCATCATGTCTAATCGTTACAGCAGAGCTTGGTACACCATTACTGCAATCCATCAACTGTAAAGAAACCAACTCATACGCTTTAGCTACTCTGGTCATTTGGCTTGTCATCAAGGCTCTAATATCATCATCATAGATCTCTTTTTTCTTATCTGCAAACTCTTTAAATCGCTCAAAAGCAGTATTAAGAGCCTCTTCATCTACCTCAAAACCTAACTTACCTAACTTATCTTTAAAGGCTGCTCTTCCTGAGTGTTTGCCCAATACCAAAGTATCTTCCATATCAAGTCCAATATCAGCAGGAGAGATAATCTCATAAGTATCTTTGTTTTTTAACATTCCATCTTGGTGGATACCACTCTCGTGAGCAAAAGCATTTTTACCTACAATTGCTTTGTTGGGTTGTGGCTCTATGCCTGTGATATTGGCTATCAATCTACTTGCAGGATAAATCTCTTTAGTATTAATATTTGTTGTATAGCCACCAAATATATCGCTACGAGTTTTTATAGCCATAACAATCTCTTCGAGGGCTGCATTTCCTGCTCTCTCACCCAAACCATTGATGGTACACTCTACTTGTCTTGCACCATTCATAACACTCTCCAAAGAGTTAGCTACAGCCAAACCTAAATCGTTATGGTTATGTACAGAGATAATAGCACGGTTATGTGTATATTCGCTCATCTCTTTGACCATAGCACCAATTTCTGAAGGCAATCTATAGCCTACGGTATCTGGCAAATTAATAGTACTTGCTCCTGCCTCAATAACAGCATCTACTATCTCTTTCATAAAACTTATATCAGAGCGACCTGCATCTTCACAGCTAAACTCTACATCATCCACAAAAGTCCGTGCATACTCTACAGCTCGTACGGCTCGTTTAATCACCTCATCAGGAGTCATTTTGAGTTTATGCTCCATGTGGATAGGGCTTGTGGCGATAAATGTATGGATTCGTCTCATTTTGGCTTGGGCTATAGCCTCTCCTGCTGCCTTGACATCAGAATCTTTTGCCCGTGCTAAGGAGCAGATTGTAGAGTTGGTTACTCGTTGAGCTATACGGCTAATAGCATCAAAATCACCAGGACTTGCAGCGGCAAACCCTGACTCAATAATATCAACACCCAATCGCTCCAACTGTACAGCTATCTGTATCTTCTCTTCTGTATTCATAGAAGCACCAGGGCTCTGTTCGCCGTCTCTTAATGTGGTATCAAATATTTTTATAATTTCTTTGTTCATTGTATTGCCTTTATTAGGTTAATCATTTATAGATTAGTAAGTTAGTAAAATAGGTGGAGGGGTTAATCAAAAATTGATTAGATTACAGTGATAGCAGAAGGAGAGTAAACACTTCTTTATGAAATTGTTTTTTTGATTGCTGTATAGTACAAAACATCATGCTCTCCTTAATTTTTTTGTATTATACTATTATTTTTCTTAAGTGCATAATAACTGCTATCATAAATTCTAAAGAAATTCTTGTTATAATCTTATTAATTTAAAAATGATGTATAGATTAATTCAAGGGTACAGGTATGAAGATTTCTGTTATTGGAACAGGTTATGTAGGGCTTGTGAGTGGGGCTTGTTTTGCACAGATGGGTAATAGTGTAAAGTGTGTAGATATTGATGAAGCAAAAATCGAGAATCTAAAAAATGGTATTTTACCTATATATGAACCAGGACTAGAAGAGATGGTTATAGAAAATTATCGCAAAGGCTCTTTAGAGTTTACCACCGATATAGAGTCTGCTATTGCCTCTTCTTCCATAGCCTTTATTGCTGTGGGAACTCCTATGGGTGAAGATGGTTCTGCTGATTTGCAATATGTCTTAGCTGTAGCCAAAAGTATTGGGCAGTATATGCAAAATAGTATGATTATTGTAGATAAGTCTACAGTACCTGTGGGAACTGCGGATAAGGTCTATAAGACCATACAACAACAACTCCAGCAAAGAGGTCTTGATCTCTCTTTTGAAGTTGTCTCAAATCCAGAATTTCTCAAAGAGGGTGCAGCGATTCAAGACTTTATGCACCCTGACCGTGTTGTAATAGGTGCAAGTAGCGATAATGCTATGGAGACTATGCATTCATTGTATGCTCCTTTTATGAAAACTAGAGATAGATTTATAGGTATGGATATTAAATCAGCCGAAATGACAAAATATGCAGCCAATGCTATGCTTGCAACCAAGATTAGTTTTATGAATGAGATGTCTAATATCTGTGAGAGAGTAGGAGCAGATATAAACAAAGTACGAAATGGTATTGGTTCTGATACGCGTATAGGGTATAGTTTTATCTATCCAGGGTGTGGATATGGAGGGAGTTGTTTTCCAAAAGATGTCCAAGCCCTAGCCAAAACAGCCAAAGATTATGGCTATACTCCAAGAATCCTTGATGCTATTGAAGCGGTTAATAGAGACCAAAAGAGTGTAATGTCTACGAAAGTTATTAACTATTTTGGTGAGGATTTATCTGATAAAACATTTGCTGTATGGGGATTATCCTTTAAGCCAGAGACCGATGATATGCGAGAGGCTTCTTCTTTGGTGATTATTGATGCTCTTACCTCAAGAGGTGCCAAGATAGTCGCCTATGACCCAAAAGCACGCAAAGAGGCAGAAGAGTATTACCTAAAAGATAATAGCAATATTTCTTATGTAGAGAGCAAATATGAAGCACTCAAAGGTGCTGATGGAGTTATATTGATAACAGAGTGGCAAGAGTTTAGAAGTCCTGATTTTGATGAGATGAAAAAACTTCTCAAAACTCCACTCTTTTTTGATGGACGAAACCAATTTGACAAAGAGAGAATGAAAAAATTAGGATTTGAATATTTCCAGATAGGGGTAAAATAGATGAAGCACACTATAGCAGTTGTAGGGTTAGGGTATGTAGGACTCCCATTAGCTCATGCCTTTTCAAGCCAGTATAAAGTTGTTGGGTTTGATATAGCACAGTGGAGAATTGATGAGTTAACAAGTGGTTATGACCGTACTTTAGAGCTTGATAAAGAGCAGATGCAAGAGGCTCTCACTAATGGCATGGAGTTTACTACACAGTTAGAAGATATAGCCAAGTGTACTACCTATATAGTTACAGTACCAACGCCTATTGATAGCTCTAATAAGCCTGATTTAACACCACTTATCAAATCTTCTCAGAGTGTAGGAAAAGTGCTTAAAAAAGGGGATATAGTAATCTATGAATCTACTGTCTACCCTGGAGTAACTGAAGAGGTATGTGTACCAGAATTAGAGAAAATATCTGGTCTTACATTTAACAAAGATTTCTATTGTGGGTACTCTCCTGAGAGAATTAACCCAGGAGATAAAGAGCATACAGTTACCAAGATACTCAAAGTGACAGCAGGTTCTACACCCAAAATTGCTACTATTGTAGATGACCTCTATGCGAGTATTATCAAAGCAGGAACTTTTAAAGCCTCCTCTATCAAAGTAGCTGAAGCCTCTAAGGTGATAGAAAATACCCAAAGAGATGTAAATATTGCTCTTATTAATGAACTCGCACTTATCTTTGATACTATGGATATTGATACCAATGAGGTGATAGAAGCAGCAGCTACAAAATGGAACTTTATCAAACTCACCCCTGGATTGGTTGGTGGTCACTGTATTGGTGTAGACCCCTACTATCTCACTCACAAAGCCCAAGAGCTAGGGTATACACCCAACTTAATCTTAGGTGCAAGACAGATAAATAATGGCATGAGTAAGTATATCGCCGAAAAGTGCATCAAACAGATAATTGTTAATGATAAAAAAATCAAAGATGCTAAGATACTCATCCTAGGTCTTACCTTTAAAGAGGATTGCCCCGATACTCGCAACTCAAAGGTTTTTGATATTATTGATGAGTTGGTAGATTATGGCTGTAGCGTGGATAGCTATGACCCTTGGATAACAGATGCAGATATTACACAAAATAATTTTAACCTTATCAGTAATCCATTTGAAAATAGTAAAAAATACGATGCAATAATCATAGCAGTAGGACATAGAGAGTTCAAACTTTTAGCTCGAAGCGATTATGAAAATATTAGCAGTAAAGAGCCTGTCTTGATAGATATAAAAGGCATAGTAGAAAACCCAAGCTGGAGATTATAACTCTCTAGCCTCTAATCTTTAAAAAGACATAATCAACCTTTAACCATCTATTAGCTAATATATCTCCAAATTTTGTCTTAAATGGAGCAGTAGAAATGAATGAAGCTAAGTATATCTGGATAAATGGTGAATTTGTAGCTTGGGAGGATGCCAAGGTGCATGTTCTTACCCATACAATTCATTATGGAAATGGTGTAATTGAAGGGACTAAAGCTTATAAGACAGAGAATGGTTATGCAATTTTTAGACTAGAAGACCATACCAAAAGACTTCTTGAGTCTGCAAAAATGACTCTTATCAATGTACCTTATAGTGTCCAAGAACTTAATGATGCTCAATTAGAGTTACTAAGAAAAAATGAGTTTAAAGGTGAAAATGTTTATCTTCGTCCTTTTGCATTTTTGGGCTATGGAGTCATGGGACTCTATCACAAAGATGCACCTGTAGAGACTGCTATTGCAGCTTGGGAATGGGGAGCGTACCTTGGTGAAGAGGGGATGCAAAAGGGTATTAAACTCAAAATTGTCTCAATGACACGACCTGCAAATACTTCAAATATGGGCAAAGCAAAAGCAACAGCTAATTACCTCAACTCACAAATGGCAAAATATGAAGCTATTGATTGTGGGTATGATGAGGCTCTTCTTTTGGATGACCAAGGATATGTAGCAGAAGCGAGTGGGGCGAGTTTCTTTATGATAAAAGATGGAGAACTCATCACTCCACCTAGTGATAATGCATTAGTCTCTATTACACAAAAAACAGTTATTGAAATGGCTGAAGATATGGGCATAAGAGTCACTCGTCGTCGCATCACTAGAGAAGAGGTCTATATCGCAGATGAAGCATTCTTGACAGGAACAGCAGCAGAGATTACTCCTGTTGCTAATATAGATGCAAGAGATATTGGTAATGGTAAGCGTGGAGATATTACAGAAAAAATTCAAAGTGGTTACTTTGATATAGTCTTTGGACGCGATGAAAAATATAAACACTATCTAACATATATTTAGTATAATAAAAAAATTTACAATCACAAAACACTTTAAGGATATAAAGAAATGCCAGCAGATATGAATGATTATTTTAAAAAGAAAAAACCTAATGGTACTAATAATAGTAACAAAGGGAACGGAAACAATGGAGGCGGTGGTCTAAAGATGAATAACACAGGTGGAGGTGGTGGTAATACACCTATGGGCAAAGCTATGCCTTGGATTATTACTCTAGGTGTTATTGGTTTTGCATTTATCTCGTTTAAACCATTTACTATCATCAATTCAGGTGAAGTAGGAATCAAAGTCAACACAGGTAAGTTTGAACAAAAACCTCTTGATGCTGGATTACACTTTTTTATTCCTGTTCTTCAAAAGATTATTCCTGTAAATACTCGTATTAGACTTATTACATATAGTGATTTGAGTACTGGTGAGCTAGGTGATGACTACAGAGGATTTGAGGGTGGTCTTAGACGAAACCCTGCTATTACAGTACTAGACAAAAGAGGTCTAACAGTCAATATAGACCTAGCGGTTCAATACAGACTCAAAGCAGAATCAGCTCCAGCAACTATTGAAAAATGGGGTTCTAGCTGGGAAGAGAAGATTATCAACTCTAAAGTAAGAGAAGTTGTAAGAGATGTTGTAGGACAATACACAGCAGAGCAACTCCCAGAGATGCGTAACCAAATCGCGGCATCTATAGAGGTCAAAGTAAAAGAGAGTGTAGATAGGCTCCCTAACCAACCAGTAGTTCTTACATCTGTAGAGTTAAGAACTATTAACCTCCCTCCTAAGATTAAAGATCAGATTGAGAGGGTACAGATAGCAAAACAAGATGTCACCATAGCAGAACAGCAAAAAGAGAAAGCCAAGCAACAAGCACAAAAGGCAGCAGAAGTAGCCAGAGGTGTAGCAGAGAAAAATCGTATCGAAGCTCAAGGTGAAGCGGATAAAATCCGTATAGAAGCGGAAGAGCAAGCCAAAGCCAACCAACTTATCTCTAATTCACTTACTGCACAGCTTATAGAGTTAGAGCAGATAAAAACCCAAGGAAAGTTTAACGAAGCACTTAAAGTCAATAGAAATGCACAAATATTCCTCACCCCTGGTGGAGCAGTACCAAATATTTGGGTTGATTCAAAAAATAAACCTAACAGTAGTATTGATAAAACAAATACTGAAAATATGGTTAGCCGAATGGAAACACCACAAAATGAAAATTAATTGGAATAAAAATCCTCTTATCCCTGCTATAGCTCAAGATGAGCATAGTAATGAAGTACTAATGTTAGCCTATATGAATGAGGAGGCATATACTTTGACTCTCTCTACTGGCTATGCTCACTACTTTAGCAGAAGCAAACAACGCATCTGGAAAAAAGGTGAGAGTTCAGGGCATATACAAAAAGTAAGTGATATACTCCTTGACTGTGACGCAGATACAGTTATACTCAAAATAGAACAAAAAGGTGTAGCCTGTCATACAGGAAGAAGAAGTTGTTTCTTTACCTCTGTAATGCAAGAGAAAATAATAGCAGACAAAGAGATAGATACAGATGCTCTGTATGGAGTTGTTGATACCCTCTATCATACTATACTCGAACGCAAAAGTGATACAGTAAGCACCAAGTCATGGACAAAAAAGTTACTTAATGATAAAGCTTTGCTTCTCTCTAAAATTCGTGAAGAGGCGGATGAAGTCTGTGTAGCAATAGACAAAGAGAGTGATAAACAGGTTATTTATGAATCTGCTGATCTTTTATATCATACATTAGTAGGTCTAGGTCTACGAGATATTACTCCTGATAGAGTCAAACAAGAACTTGCACGGAGATTTGGAATGAGTGGGATTCAAGAGAAAGAGAGTCGAGCATAATACCCCATCAAGGGGTACTATTGTCTAAAAGTGGTAATTTACACCAACAGTATACGAATTAGCTACTGTGTCATCATCTATCATATCAAAAGAGCTATCATCATAGAGTCTTCTAAAGTCTGCATATATACCTACACTATCTGAAACCATAGCATTTAAACCAATACCATACTGGATACCTGCTTCAGAATAAGAAGTTCCATCATCAATAGTAAACTCTCCATATCCCAAAAGTGCATAAACAGCAATTTTGTCATAGCTATATTGAGGCTTAATATATAAACCTATATTTGACATATCTATACTATCAACATCTACCTCTAAGCCTCTAGTATCAACTGTTACATCGCCCATACTTGCTGTATATCTACCCTCAACTGCAAGATATTGATTAAAGTTATATCCTACTGTAGCACTCAATGAACTCATGGCACGAGTATCAACATCTGCTTTGTCCAAAGCTGTTTGAAGGCATGAGTATCCTAATCCAACATAAAAAGCAGTTGGTGCAACCTCTATTACAGGAGGGATTACAGCAATAGGCTCTTGAACAGGAGCAATATCTCCACCAGCATACGAACAGACTGAACCAAGTAGCACTACTGCTACAATTTTACTCATCATTCTCATCATTTTTCCTTAATTGTTTGTGGTATACTTATATTATAGCATACTTTTCATTAAGTTCCTAAATATTTTAATTACTTTTTAAATAAAGAGATATCATTCTCTTCTTTGATTCTTTGGAGAGTAAAATAGAACCAAAGAGTCGTCCCATATACAAAAATAGAGAGTATTACAACACCTGTTGTCACTACCTCAAAAAGCTCTTTATGCTCAAAAGTTGCAGGAATAAGATGTACAAGAATAATAGATAATGCACCTTTCATTCCACTAAAGGTCAAAATAAACCATCCTTGAAAACCTACAGGTCTAAGAGTATTAAATCGTTCCCCTAAAAAAGCAAACTTTGCCATAGATATAGCACGAATAAGTGTTGTAATCACAAACATACTCACTATCTCTACTCTATACTCCCACATCTTATCAAAATCCACCATCTCTGCTAGGACAAAAAATATCATAACAGCAGCAATATATCCAAACTCTTTTGCCATCTCATAGATATACTCTAGTCTCTCTTGTGTTGTAGCATGAATATTTTCTAGTCTCAATTTACGCAAAAAACTTTTGGATTTTTTATCATCTGTAGCAATATCCATATCTATCCAAGCTTTTGTAGCAATAATTGCAGTAATCAGTGTCAAGATACCACTCACATGCATCTCTTCTGCAATCACATACGCCAAATATGCCTCAATAATAAAAGCAAAAAGCTCTCCTCTTTTATCACTAAAGAGTTTCATAAGCATATAAAAAACAAAACCTAACCCAATACCAATACCAATACTCATCACAAAAACACGCAAAGCATCAAACAAAGCCTCACTAGCTACTATCTCTCCATGCATCATCCAAGGAAGTCCTATAAAGAAAAAAGCAATAACAGCAGTAGCATCATTGCCTAGGGACTCTCCTTCTATAAGTACTTTAAGCTGATGGGATATACCATCAAATCGTGAGAGTATAGACTGCACACTCACCGCATCAGTAGCCATATTAATAGCAAATAGTGAGACATACGCCCCTAAGCTTAGCCCATCAAATATACCCAAATAGTAGAGACTCGCCCCTGCTCCTATAGAGAGAGAGACAGAGATAACTGCTAGATAGAATATCTCCCAACCATACTTTTGGATATCACTAAAGTGAAGATGGAGTGCATCACCCATAAATATCAAAGGAATACAGAAGATAACAATAGTATCAAAATAGGGTTTTAAATCTAATGGAACGCCTATAGGAAGATAATTATAGGTGATATAAGAGCCTATTAATAATAAAAATACTGAAGGTATCTTTAGTCTACTTGCAATTGCATCTGATACTACTACCAATGTTAATATAGTAATCAAAATAATCTCTATGGAAAAATCGTGCATCTTCTACTCCTCTATTTTTTTCTATCAAAAAAGGTCATCACTCTGTGCTGACTCTAGTATGGCTCTTTGGGTCTCGTTCTCTTCATCAGGATCCATATCTTCATCTTCTATACCATAATCTGCATCAAAAAAACTCTTTTTTTTATTTAATTGGACTCTATTTTTATCTATTGTAGCCCTTGAAGGGGGAGAATCAAACTTAGGAAGAGGAGAGATAGCAGTATATAACTCCGATATACCTTTAAATTGACCTCTCTTCACTCCTTCTGGTTTAGAAAATATACGAGGTGTATCAGGGTAGAGTTTGATAAGTTCTCTATAAAAATAGGCAAAAGCTGGTGCAGCCAAAAATCCTCCTGTAGCCTTTTTGCCTATTCTAGCATTATTATCTCTCCCAAACCATACAATAGTCTCAACAGTTGGGGAGTACCCACAAAACCATGCATCTACATTATCATTGGTTGTTCCTGTTTTTCCTGCTAACTCTATCCCTTTGACTCTAGCTTTTTTGCCTGTACCTCTGCTGATAACATCTTTGAGTATATCTGTCATAAGGTATGCTTGTTCAGGAGTTGTAAAGTTGCGTATCTCTTTGGGACGCGTCTCATAGATAACAGCTCCCTCTTTAGAGATAATTTTGCTCACTAATCGAGGCTCTATCATATGCCCATAATTAGAGAATACAGAAAATATCTGTGCCATTTTAAGTGGACTCAACCCCAAATTCCCAAGAGAGATAGACATGTCTCTAGGAATATGTGCAACATCAAGCAATCCTAATCTTTTGCGAATAGTTTGCACACCAATATCATAAACCAAATTAACAGTTGCAAGATTGCGAGAATGAACTAATGCCTCACGCAGACGAATAAACCCCTTGAAATCCCCTTCATAATTTTTGGGAGACCATATCTTTCTCTCATCTCCTTTATAGTATTGAAAAGTTCGAGAGAGGTCTGTAAGATTTGTAGCAGGATTATAGCCCATATCTAAAGCAGTCTGATAGATAAATGGCTTAAAAGCAGACCCTGGTTGCCGTACAGTTTGTGTAATACGATTAAAAGCACTTCTTTTATAATCCACACCTCCAACCATAGCCAAAATATCTCCTGTTTTACTCTCTACAGCTACTAATCCTGCATTGAGTGTAGTTTTTTTGGCTGTCTCTTTATAGCGTTTGAGTGCTAACTTATGAGCATATTCTATTGCTTTTCTTGCAATTTGCTGTTGCTTCATATCTACAGTAGTATATATCTGATACCCACCCGTACGAATATCTCCTAATTTTCCATTAAATCTTCTTTTGACTTCATCTACAATATAGGGAGCAATATTTTGTGTAAGTGTGGTTTTATAGACTTTTGGAGTCTCTTTGATAGCCTCTATATACTCCTCTTCTGTTACCCAACCTATACTTTTCATTCTATACAAAACACTATTTGCACGGGCCAAGGCTCTTTTGTAGTGCCGTACAGGATTGAGGTAGCTTGGAGCATTAGGCAGACCCACCAAAATAGCAGACTCTTTGAGTGTTAATTCACTAAGTTCTTTATGAAAAAACCCTTTTGATGCTGTCTTGATACCATAATAGCCATTCCCAAAAAATATCTCATTAAGGTATCTTTCTAATATCTGCTCTTTGGTGAGTTCTCGCTCTATTTTAAGTGCTAATATAGCCTCTTTG
>Ga0193965_1000403_pt1 | contig 13980 bp, 13 predicted proteins | sample FB_8_MG_FD_140330 | JGI IMG/M metagenome (GOLD analysis project Ga0193965, IMG submission 140330) | Microbial mat bacterial communities from the Broadkill River, Lewes, Delaware, United States - FB_8_MG | ecosystem: Environmental > Aquatic > Freshwater > River > Microbial mats | place: USA... | reverse complement strand
TTTATGACCTCTGATGGTGTTGTTTTGATGGAGTGTTCAGGAGCTGATGAGAGGATTCACCTTCACCTATTCGTAATTTTAGGTGCCGAGGGTAACCATGCACTTGCAAGAATGCAGATGACAAAAATAATTCCTAAAGCTGTAAATGAACTCACTGCATAGGTATTAAAAGGGAATCAAAAACATATCTCTCTTATTTTTATATTTAATAGAGACTATTTAAGGTTCTTTTTTGTACAATCCATAAAGATGTATATGGTTAAAGTATATATTATATTGAACTAAAATTTTCAAGGAGTATGTTATGTTAGATACGATACTAGATGATGTCAAGGAAGTAGGTGGTTATAAAGCTGCAGCAATTTTGGACTCAACAGGTGAGGTTTTAATCTCTGATGCCTCTAACCTTAAAGGTGATTTAAACATGGCTGTTGCTGTTTTTAATGATATTTTTATTACTGGACACAAAACTGTAAATAAACTCTCTCTTGGCATGATGAAGAATATGCAGTTTATGACTTCTGATGGTATTATTTTGATGGAGTGTTCTGGTGCTGATGAGCGTGTACATATTCATATGTTCGTTATTCTTGGTGGAGAAGGAAATCATGCACTTACTAGAATGCAAATGGCAAAAGCAATTCCTAAAGCAGTCTCTGAACTCACGGCATAATATACAAGAGTCATCATAATTTATGGTGACTTTTTTTTTTACTTTTTACACTAAATTACAAAAAAATTCTACTATCATTTCTTTTTAATGTTAGGATAATCTCCACTAAGCTATAATGAAAAATTAATCTATTTTACTATAAGTAATATTCCAGATAAAAATATATAGTATCAAGGGCATCGTAACTATGAGAACTTTTAAAAAAGAGATCAAGGGTGAAGCACTCTTATCATTAGTATTAAATACTGCTGACCATATTAAAGATGAAGAGGATATTATTTATATTGTCCAACGCATTGAGAAGATGTGTATAGAAGCATTTTCTGCTGAATGGGCCATTGTATGGTTTAAAGATATGGAAAGTGATGAACTCTATAGTCAAACTGTAGACAAATCTACTAAAATACAAATCAGTACAAAAAAAGGTCTAATTAGCCAATCTTATAATAGTAAAAAAGCTATTTTATTTAAACATGCTGTAACTGAACGAGAGTATGATGATAGTATTGATAATGCCTTAAATGTTAATCAAAAAGATATTATTTTTGCTCCTGTTGTTGCAAAAAATGGAACTATTATTGCAATATTTCAAATCTCTAATAATATTAAAGATATTCAACAATTCACAGAGGGAGACTTGGGTAAACTAGGAGTAATCAATACACACATTACACCTATTCTTAAACTTATTCAAAATGGTACTCTTGATACTACCAATCTCAACCACAGTCCAAAAGTCTTTAACTCTAAACTAGAAGAGACAATCAAACAACTTACCCTAGAGAAAGAACAGGCAGAACACGCTATGGTCTCTAGCACTCGCTTCTTGGCAGAAGTTGCTCATGAAATTCGTACACCTATGAATGCTGTTATGGGATTTTTGGAACTCTTGCAGATTGATGAGACAGATGAGGACAAACAACTCTATTTAGACACAGCTCTAAAAAGTGGTGCTATGATGGTGGCATTAGTCAATGACCTCTTGGATTTTGCCAAAATAGAGCAAGGGATGATGGAGTTAGAGTCTTTGGTCTTTAATCCTATTGAAGAGTATACAAGTATGGGACCACTCTTTTCGAGTCGTATGAAAAAAAGTAATCTCTTTTTCCATACCTTTATTGATCCAAATATGCCTGTCAAAATCAAGAGTGACCCCCACCGCGTCAAACAGATTCTCTCTAACCTTATAGGAAATTCTGTTAAATTTACACCCAAAAATGGAAAGATTTTACTTAGTGTTCTCTATGATAAGAAAAAACAAGCAATTATTTTTAGTGTTACTGATACAGGAAAAGGGATTGCAAAATCCAAACAAAAAAAGATTTTTGAGGCATTTAAACAAGAAGACAAATCTACCTCTCGTGAATATGGAGGGACAGGATTAGGACTCTCTATTAGTCAAAAACTAGCCAACCTCTATGGCTCTACCTTGGAAGTAGAGAGCCAAGAGGGCAAAGGGAGTACTTTTTTCTTTTCTCTTCCTCTTGATGGAAAGATTATAGATAGTGCTATGAGATATGATACATCCCTCTATAATAAGATTGAAATCAAGCTTATCTTTAAAGAGACCTGCCAAACAACAGCTTCGATACTTCGTAAATACTTTGATGCCTTTAAAATTCCTACTAAACAGATTAATAATTTGGATAACTGGGAGAGTGTAGAGACAGACACTACACATATATTCTGTGGAAAAGATACCATAGACAAAGAGGCTATCCAAGAGATGTTGGAGCATGGAATTACTGTTGTAATTATGAAAAATGATATTTTCAAAAACTATAAAGAGGGTCTGAAAGGGAGCATTCATGAACTCCCTTGTGCTTTTGGTCCTGATAAACTCTATAATGTAATGTTTGGTCGTGACCTCCTGCGAGAGATGAGTGACTCTATAGGAGAAAAAATTGTAGCTTTAGTAGTCGATGATAATACTATTAATATACAATTTTTAAAGGCTGTATTGGGTCGTTTGAGTATAGATATAGAGGGAGCTGACAATGGAAAAGTAGCCGTCAAAGCCTATACAGATGCTATAGAGCAGGGACGAGGATATAATATTATCTTTATGGATGAGCATATGCCTATTATGACAGGAGTAGAAGCTACTCAGAAAATTTTAGAGATAGAGAAGAAAAAAGGGTATGCACATACTCCTATTATAGGACTTAGTGGAGACTCTACAGAAGAGCATCGTATGCGATCTATAGAAGCAGGAATGGATGACAGTATCACAAAACCCGTTCATGTCAAGGATATATCTTCTATTCTTGAAAGATTCTTAAACCATAAATAGAAAAAAGGAGTTATAAATGAGAATATCTAAACCAATAATAGTAGGAATAAGTGCGTTAATGTTAGCTGGGTGTTCAGGTTCATCAATAGGACCAAATACTCAAGGAGGCATAGCAGCAGGAGCAGCTACAGGGGCTCTTCTTGGAGGAGTACTAGGTGGTTCTGGAAGAGATATGGCTCTAGGAGCAACATTGGGTGCTGTAGCTGGTGGTGCTATTGGATATAACCTAGACCAACAAGCCAATGATATAGCAAGGTCTTTAGGCACAGGAGTCAACAATGACCCTCTAGCATATCTTGACCCCAACCAAGACTTAATTGTCTCAAATAATGGAAAGTATGTTAAGGTTATGTTTCGTGATAGTATGATGTTCTCCACAAACTCCTCTAGGCTTACCTCTAGTGCCTCATATAAAGTAGGCAAAGTAGCTAATATCCTCAAACAGTACCCACAAACAATTGTTGAGACAGCAGGACATACAGACAAAAGAGGTGGCTATAATCACAATATGAACCTCTCAAAAGAGAGAGCAAAGAGTGTAGCTAATAGACTCTATAGTAGTGGTATTCAAAACAATAGCTATGTTACAGGATGCTCCTATAGTAAACCACTTGTTGAGAATAGTTCAAGCAGTAATATGGCTCTTAATAGACGCGTTGAAGTCTACCTCTATCCAAATAATAATGTTCGTGTAGATGCATGTAGATAGAGAGATTTTTTCTCTTTTGGGTAAGATAGATTTTATCTTACCTCTCACTCCCTTATAAAATTCCTCTTTTTATTTTTTTATGACATTTTTATGGTAAACTTAATATAAGTCAATACTTAATAAGGAGTACTACAATGAAAAGTTTATGGTTAAAAATAGCCTTAGTGTGGATGGTAGCATTCTCTGCGGTGAGTGCAAGTGAGAATCCAAAAGCCGTTATTATCTTTGATGCCTCAGGGAGTATGTGGGGGCAGATTAATGGTGTGACCAAGATAGAGATTGCTAGAGATACCCTAAAAAATGTTCTCAAAGAGTGGAATCCTAATGTAGAACTAGGACTCACGCTCTATGGGCATCGTTCCAAAGGTGACTGTAATGATATAGAGACCGTTATTCCTGTGGGCAAGGTAGATAAAGAGAGTATAATCGCTACAGTGATGCGTATCAAACCCAAAGGCAAGACACCCCTAAGTCGCTCTTTGAAAAAGGTAGCCAAAGAGATTAAATATACCCAAGAGAAAGCGACTATTATCCTTATCTCTGATGGCAAAGAGACTTGTGACCCAAATCCTTGTAGAGTTGCCAAAGAGTTAGAAAAAAATGGTATAGATTTTGTGGTGCATGTTATCGGCTTTGATGTAGATAAAAAAACTGCCCAAGAGTTAGGATGTATCGCCAAAGCTACAGGTGGTGAGTACTTTCCTGCCAAAAATGCAACAGCACTTAATAATGCTATGAAGAGTATAGTCAAAAAAGTCGAAATAGCAGAGCCTAAGCCCATCTCTAAACCTATAATTAAAAAACTCAAAAATAATATAGAGGTCTCTGCATCAGAAAAAGTAGGTGGCAAGTGGGTCAAAGCCTACCACCGTATCTATAGAGCTCAAAATGGAAAAAAAGTCGATAGGCAACTCACAAGTGTCAACTCTACAAAAAAATATGCAGGAGAGACTCTACTTGATGAGGGGTCTTATCTCTTGCAGTCAGAGTATAATGAGTTCAAAGTACAAACACCTTTTGAGATACAAGCAGGTGAGGTAACCAAACTACATATAGCTATGGGACAAACTGGAACTATAGAAATCTCTGCATCAGAAGAGAAGGGTGGCAAGTGGGTCAAAGCCTACCACCGTATCTACAAAGTAATAGATGGAGTCCAAGATGAGAGGCAAACCAAAGGCATCTCTTCATACAAAGATAAAGAGGGAGATGCTCAAATTGCTATAGGAAAATATATTGTCAAATCAGAGTATAATAAGTTCAAAAAAGAGACCCCATTTGAGATAAAAGCAGGTGAGACTACCAAGATAAAAGTTATTTTTACTCAATTTAGTTTGGGAGCAAACTGTTCTAATCCACAAGAAAAAGTAGAGTATGAACTCTATGCTAGTAGTGGACAGCTTATTTATGAGAAGAGTAGTGAGTGTTCTAATTTACTCAAAGTAACTCTTGATAGTGGCAACTATACAGTAGAAGCAAAAATTAGCACTGGAGTCAAAGAAACTAAGTTTGAGGTAGGAGCTGGGCATCCAACGAAATTACTCTTAGATTTGACAAACCTCAATCACCAAGAAGAGATAGAAGCCGATAGCCCTGCAATACAAATACAACAAGAACTCAATAGTAGTTCAACTATAGGAGAATAATTATGATAAAAGTAATAAAAATTTCATTAGCGGTAATCGTAGTAAATAGTCTGTTAGTTGGGGCTAATATCCATCAAAAGTATGATATAAAAAGTGCTAAGATACTCTATAAAATATCAGGTTCTGGAGATATTATGGGAGTAGTTACAAAAGCTACAGGAGAGAAGAGCGTTGTTTTTGATGACTTTGGAGCCAAAGAGTTGATTGAGGAGAAGAGAGAAAATAGTAGTAGTATAGGAGGAGATAATAAAGTAGATACCCTCCATACTATAACTTATAGAGATAAGTCTCTCGTCTCTATAGCTGATATGGAGAAAAAGAGAATAACCTATACTCAAAATATTGCCATAGATATGATGGGAGCCTCTACAGAGAATACCGCACAACAGATAGGTAAAAATATGATGCTACAGATGGGAGGGCAAAAAATAGGTACAGATACTATCCTAGGCTATAAGTGTGATGTATGGTCTATGATGGGAACCAAACAGTGTCTCTACAAAGGTATTGTCCTCAAAATAGAGACAGATATAATGGGTATCAAAAGTAGTGAAGTAGCCACCAAAATTACATTTGATATAACTACAGATAAGAGTACATTTGCTTTGCCCAATTTTCCTATCTATGATATGGAAGGGAACAAAATAGACAAAAGTGAACTCCTAAAAGATGCCAAAGAGGCTTCAAAAGAGAGAGTCCATACTATGCCAAAAAATTTACTCTCACAAATGAAAGCAAAACTTCTCTCTCAGGAGAGTACAATGGTCTTTGCAAAAAAATGTCTTAGGAGTGCCAATAGTCTCAAAGAGGCAAATATCTGTAACCAAAAAGCTAATCGAATGAGTGGTGAGAGTGAAGAGGATTTTGAAGAGTGGGATAAAGCAACCAAAAAAGAGATTTTAGGATTTATTGACCAAGGTCTCGACCAAATAGAGTGTATGAAAAAAGCAAAAAATATGGGTGAGGCACAATACTGTATACCTCAAGAGTAGAAGTGAATTGAGTAGAGGCTAGTTCCACTCTATATAAGTTTTGGCTGTAGAGATGTCATTGTAGAGAAACTTCTCTTCACCCTGCTTTGTCTCTACCGTTATAGAGCTATTATTAGCCTCTTTTAAAATACCTTTAACTCTCTCTTTGGAAGGGATTTTAAGTTTTATCTTTTCACCTATAGCATTTTGAAAATGTGCAGGTTTCGTGAGCTTTCTCTCTATTCCTGGAGAACTTACCTCTAAGCGGTAGCGAGAATTCATTGGTGGATGTACATCAAGAAATGGTGAGAGTTCATTAGAGATAGTTGCACACAAATCCAAAGAGACTCCCCCCTCTTTTGTAATATAGACTCGAAAGATTGTCTCTTCAAACTCTGTAACTACTTCACTATCATAAAAAATAGCATCATTACCATTAATAATTTTCTCTATCTCTTTATCAAGATTCATCACTCTCTCCTTTTGAATCTCTTTTTGCAATTTGCTTAAAAAGTTCTTCTATTCGTATAGTTTTTTCTAGCTGTTGGTCAAATTCAAAAGTAAATCTAGGAGCTTTAAACCACCCCTCACTCTGCTTACAATGGTTTTGAATATATCCTGAAACACTCCGAAGTTGTTTGAGTGCTTCTTGTTGCTCTTTGGGTGAGAGGAATGAAGGCTCTAAATAGACCTTTGCATCACTTCGTCCTTTGGAACAGACAACATCTACAACAAGTAGAGAGTTTATACGGCTATCATCGAGTGTAGTAAGTGCCTCAGGGATAATCTCCTTGAGTATAGACTCTACACGGTGTCTTTTAATCTCCTCTTGGGTCATAGAGAAACTTGCTCCTCTACATCCTTAAATGTCTCAATAATATCCCCTGCTTTGAGGTCATTATATTTATCCATCATAATACCACACTCATAGCCATTTTTGACCTCTCTAGCATCTTCTGTAAATCGTTTCAAAGAGGAGATACTGCTTGTGTATACCACAACACCATCTCGAATAATCCGTGCATTACTTCCACGAATAATAGAGCCATCAATAACTTTGGACCCAGCAATGGTTCCCACTTTGGCTACAGTAAAGGTCTCACGAACCTCTGCTTGACCTGTTACCTCTTCAGTAATAACAGGACTCATCATACCACCAAGAAGTGCTTTTACATCATCAAGAAGGTCATAGATAATAGAGTAAGAGCGAATCTCTACACCTAACTCTTTTGCTTTCTTCTTTACACTTCCTGTAGGACGAACATTAAACCCAAGGATAATAGAGTTTTGACTCGCATCACAAAGTGTTACATCACTCTCTGTCACGCCACCTACACCCTCATGAATAATATTAACTTTTACCTCTTCATTTTTGAGTTTCTCTAAACTACCTTTGATAGCTTCTAGTGACCCATGAACATCTGCTTTGATAATAACAGGAAGAGATTTAAGTTGCCCCTCTGCGATAAGTGCAGAGAGATCATCAAGAGTTGCTTTAGTACTTTTTGATAGCTCTTTAGAACGAGCATACTCAGCTCTTTTCCCTGCTAACTCTTTTGCTTCTCTCTCACTTCCCATAACAAGCATAACTTCACCAGATGAAGGCACTTCACTAAGTCCTACAATAGCAGCAGGTGTACTCGGTCCAATCTCTTTCATTGTAGCACCCATATCGTTACGCATAGCACGGACACGACCATAAGTATTCCCCACAATTACACTATCGCCTACACGAAGTGTACCATTCTGAACAATTACATTAGCTACAGGTCCAAAGCCTTTCTCTAAAGAACTCTCAACCACAACTGCTTTTGCATCTCTTGAAGGGTCTGCAAGAAGCTCCATCACTTCTGATTGAATCAAAATAGTATCCAAGAGTTCATCTATCCCCTCACCACTATGAGCAGATACATTCACAAACTCTATCTCACCACCCCACTCAACAGCCAAAACATCCATCTCTGCTAATTGTGATTTGACCATCTCTGGATTTGCACTCTCTTTATCTATCTTATTGATAGCCACAATCATAGGTACATCTCCTGCCTTCGCATGAGAAATTGCCTCTCTTGTTTGAGGTTTTACACCATCATCTGCTGCAACAACAATAATAACTATATCTGTAGCCTGTGCCCCTCTTGCTCTCATCTCTGTAAAGGCAGCATGTCCTGGTGTATCAACAAAAGTAATCTTCTTACTATTTTTTTCTACTTGATATGCACCTACATGTTGCGTGATTCCACCAGCCTCTTTGTCTACAACTTTTGTTTGTCTGATTTTGTCAAGAAGAGAAGTCTTTCCATGGTCGACATGCCCCATTATAGTAATAACAGGTGGTCTCTCTACAGAATTTTCATCAGCTATATTATCATAAGCAGTTACATAATTGAGTGCATCTAATGGATTAATTGTTGTTACTTCAACTTCAAACTCTTCAGAGAGAATCTCAATATCATCTTTATCTAAAAAGTCATTTTTTGTAACCATAGTTCCAAGTGTAAAGAGAACTTTTACTACCTCTCCAACACTTCGCCCTACTTTCTCTGCAAACTCATAGACTCTTACATTTTCAGGAATCTCAACTACAGAAATCTTCTCACCACTCTCTTCTGATTTAACATATTTACGCTTCTTGCCTCCACGACGAATTGATCGCTTCTGCTGTGGTCTAAAGGTATTTGTACCTACCCCTCTTTTTTTCTGTTCGGCTTTGCGTCTCTCATCTTGGCGTTTCATCTCTTCATAGATATTCTTATCAGAGAAGTCCAAAAGTACTACCTCTGCATCATTGTAGACTTCATCACTTCCACTAAACTCTCTGTTACTCATAATCTCTAGCTTTTCACCACTCTCTTTTGCTTCAGCAATCTTCTTTGTCTTTTTCTTTTTGGAGACAAATGGAGTACTATCTGCCATACGAATAGTTTTCTTTATAGGAGCGGGTTTTGCCTTCTTGACAATAGTAATGCCTCCTCTAGAGAGACCTCTTCTTTTTGGCTTTACAGATTCTTTTACTTGAGACTCCTCATCTACTGAAGTCTCTTCAACTTTTTTACGAGAAACAGCTGTAATACCTTTTCTTTTTTTAGGAACAATTTTTTTTACTTCAGGAGTCTCTACCTCTTCTTTAGGTACTTCTACTACTTCTGGAGTCTCTTCTTTTTCAGGTACTGGTGCAACAGGAGTCTCTTTTGGAATTTTAGGTGTAACTTTGATGCTACTCTTCTTCTCTTTAGGGACTTTTGCTACTTTTGGAATCTCTTTTGGCTCTTCTACTTCTTTTGGCTCTTCTACTATCGTTACTGTAGGCTTTGGCTTTTCTACTTTTCTAATCTTTTTTACAACAGTAATTTTAGATTTTTGTACAGGTTTTTTATAATTACTAGGCAATGTGCCACTAATAGCATAATCTACAAGTATACCTGCTTCTTCCATACTAATGGAACTATTGGCTACCTTTACATTAAAACCTAACTCTTTGGCTTTTCCCAATAACTCTGCATTAGAGAGACCAGCTTCTGCTGCAATCTCTTGGATTTTAACTTTATCCATTCTTAACTAACTCCTTTAAAAACTTAATAAACCGTTCTTTGTCTTGCTTAAAACGCTTCGTTAAACCTTTGATTTTTTGTTCATTGTTGATACACTCATGACAGATATAAAAGCTCCGACCACTCCCTTGATAGGTTACTATCGTATTCTCTTTTTGTTGTAGTCTAATTAAGCTCTTTTTATCAGCTCTTTGACGACAAGAGAGACACATTCTCGTCGGTTTTCTTTGTTTTATTGAATGCATTGATATTATACCTAAAAAGAGATTAACTCTTTGTTGTAACGCCGTAATTATCAAGAGCCTTATTCAAAACTCTAAATTGTGGAAATCTATATTGAAGTACTTTTGTAATTTTATCAGCATCACAACTATAACATAAGGTGAAGAAAGTTGAACCACTTCCTGAGAGTGTACTCATCAATGCTCCATGCCTTAAAGCTAGTTTTTGAACCTCAAAGAGTTCGGGCATCATCTTCATTCGTCTACTTTGATGGAGTCTATCTTTGGAGGCAATACGCAAAAGATCCCAAGACTCACTCATAAACAAAGAGGTCATAAATGCAGCTCTTGAGAGAGAGTAGATTGTCTCCTCTTTTTTGTACATCTTTGGAAGTATCGTACGAGAGCGTACTGTAGAGATGGTTTTATCTGGAATCACTACAACAGCTCTTAGAATATCAGGGAGTCTTCTTTTTTTGCTATAGACTCTATCTTGTTCCACACAAGCCACATTAAACCCTCCCATAACAGCAGGTGTAATATTATCAGGATGATTTTCATAAATCAATGCTCTATTTAGTATCTCTCTTTTGTTATACTTGATTCCTGCTGCTACATACGAAGCAGTAATAGAGGCAACAATAACCGCCGAAGAGCTTCCTAAACCTCTGGATATAGGAATTTTATTATTAAACTCAAAACGAAAGATAGGCTCTTTATTTGTAAGTCTTATATAATTTTCATTAAAAATATTTAAAAAAAGAGTATTCTTTTTGATTTTTGGACTAGTTGACCCCTCACCTTGTGTAGAGATGCTCAAAAACTTTGAAGGTGTAATAGTAATTTCATTACGAAGGTCTATAGCAAGTCCTAGACTATCAAATCCTGGACCTAAATTAGCACTAGTGGCTGGTACACTTATAAACACATATTCCCTTTTTTAAACTGCTGGTAAGCGATAATCTGGAGTATTATCTTGTTCTATTTTAATTGTATCAAGAGAAATGGGAAGCCAATAGGACTGCTTTAGAGCTACCTCAAATCTTTTGGTTATTATATCTTCTTTGACTTTAATAAAATAGAGATTTCCTATAGCTTTAATAGGTTGATTGTTATTTGTCTCAAAAGCACTACAACTATAAAGAGGTATACCTTTGGTTATCTCCACTGTTTTGAGTATAATATATGATAACTTAATAGCCATGTAACTTCCAGGACCATTGGTATAGATAATCTTCTCTATAGGATACTCTTTTATAAGTTTATCTACTAAAGGGAGAAGTGATTGGGATGTTTGTTCTGTGCTATGGACTCTTTTGATTAATCTATTCCCTTCATAAACCCCCAAAATAAGAGGTGAAGCAAGAGGGATAATCATAAGTGTATGTTTAGGCAAAACTTTTTGCAAATTGGCTACTTTGTAGAGTTTTTAGAGCTATCATCTCATAATTTTTACTATCAGATAAAAGAGATTTTGCTAATTCATAATTGAGTTTGTGACTTCCTGCAAAAGCACTATATTCACCTAAAATATTATGCCCTGTTACCATCATATCACCCATAGCATCAAGTATTTTATGGCGAACAAACTCATCTTCAAATCGTAATCCTTCGGGATTGAGAATTTTATGCTCATCTAATCCAATAGCGTTTTGAAGCGTGGCACCAAGTGCTAAGTTTTGACTCTGAAGATACTGAATATCTTTTACAAATCCAAAGGTTCTAGCCCTTGCTATCTCCTCAACAAAACCACTTCTACTAAAGACAAAGCTTTTTTGCTGTTCTCCAATCACAGGATGCTCAAATTTTATTTCAAAGTCAAAAGAGGCCAAAGAGGAGGGAGAGAGCCGAGCAAACTTCTCTCCATCTCGAACCTCTACAACCTTTTTGACCATAATAATCTGCTTACTCAACTCTAACTCTTGAACTCCTGCTTCATCTAAAAGAAGACAAAAACTAATCGCACTTCCATCCATCACAGGCATCTCAGAGCCATCAATAACTACTCTTAAGTTATCAATACCATAGGCATAAATAGCCGATAAAAAATGTTCTATTGTTGAGATAGAGGCTTTTTGATTACCTATAACTGTTGCCATCTGAGTATTAATAACACTTTGAGGAGAGAGAGGAATACTCACTGCTAAATCATCACGATAAAAGATAATCCCACTATTTGCTCCCATAGGTTCAAGCCGAAGACGAATAGGCTCCCCTTTATGAAGACCAATACCAACAACTTCTACAGCTCGTGCAATTGTTTTTTGCTTGATCATCTCACTCCCTTTTTAAATTTATTGCAATAATTATATCATAATTTTTAGAAACTAACCAAAGCCTCTCTTATGCTTTTGAGTTCTCTTCTTGCTCTTTAGTTGGTTTTTTAGGTGCAATAATAGCATCTGCATCTTTAAATATCTTATCAATATTATCTCTAATCCATTTACTATCAAGCCACTCGATAGGTCGTACTTCTATCCCTTGTACAAGTATACCAAAGTGCAAATGGTCACCTAAAGCAAGACCCGTTGTGCCTGTTTGTGCTATCTTGTCTCCTGCTTTGAGATAATCTCCCTCTTTAACATTAAGTGTTGCACAGTGTCCATAGAGTGTATAGAGTCCTAGACCATGGTCAATAATAGGCATATTTCCATAAATACCATTATATTCAGCAAAAACAACTTCACCATCATTAGAGGTTACAAGGTCAGCCATTTGGGTACTAGCCATATCGTATCCTAGGTGATATGATTGAGATATTTCATTCTCTTTTGTCTCATAGTAGTAGTGTCTATCATCTCCAAAACTTGCTACTTTTTTCCCATTTCTTAGAGGATAAAACTTTTTTATTTTCCACTCTTGAAGAGTTTCTGTTGAGAGTCCACTTGTATATTTTTGTATAAGATTTTCATTATCTATACGCATAGTTTCATTTACAGCTTTAAGTCTTTGTAGCTTATCTTCTTTCATATACTTCTCATCTTGCTCTGCTAAATCAGTAATCTTTCCATTAATAAAATTATCAGTTGCTTGAATCCATGATGTATTGTATTTTCGTGCTTTAATATAGAGAGGAATTTCGCTTATACGGCTATTTCCTGCTCTATCTTTCACAACTATATTTGCTTGAAACTCATCTTCTCTAAAAGGCCAAGCAATAAGAGATACATAATACCCCTCTTTTTTGTAGGGCTGTGTTTTGTATCGATACTCTCCCGCTTGGATATAGACCTCAGAGAGCGTATCATCATCCCATGCTTGGAAAATAACTAAAGCACTCCCACCTTGGGTAATACTATAAGAGTTTGATAAAATATTTATAGAGGGTCTTTTATTATCAATCTTAAATACTATGCTTTTTTGGTCTCTATTCCCTGTAAAATAGTTCCATCTACTCGCATCTGTAACTTTTACTGTAAGTTCAATCTCTTTTGCACTTTTATCTAAAAGACTCCCTTTTGGGTAGTCTACTAAAACCTCTTTTGTTGGAAGATTTACCATATCTTCTTGTGTAAGCAGAACTCTATTTTTTCCATCACTTAAAAAGATTTCATAACTTTTAACTGCTAAATTATCTTTGAGTGTTATCTTTAGAGGGTCTTTAAGATTCCAATATAAAAACTTTGGTGTTTCAATAATAGGTTTGACTCGTTCAAACTCTTTGGCTGTATAGATATACCCTGCACCTCCTATAGAAACTGCGAGTATAACTAATAATAGAATTAGCCACCCAATACCATTGCCTCTTTTGCTTTTATATCGTCTCATCTTTTATCAATCCTTAACCATGTAATTTTTTTAAAACTTTATCTAAAACCTCTTCAATATCACTACTAGCGTAACTAAATCCACAAGAGTTAGGATGACCCCCACCTCCAAAATATTGTGCTATTGTAGAGAGATTTTTTGTTTTACT
>Ga0193965_1000402_pt1 | contig 14008 bp, 14 predicted proteins | sample FB_8_MG_FD_140330 | JGI IMG/M metagenome (GOLD analysis project Ga0193965, IMG submission 140330) | Microbial mat bacterial communities from the Broadkill River, Lewes, Delaware, United States - FB_8_MG | ecosystem: Environmental > Aquatic > Freshwater > River > Microbial mats | place: USA... | reverse complement strand
GCCTAGGGTGTTTGTGAAAAATTTGAGGTTAACCCAAAGGTTAATCGATGATTTTCTCACAAATGCCCTAGGTGCAATGATGAATGCTAGTTACCTAATTTCTAATGCATAATTCGGGATAAAATACTCATTGAGCTTATTTTGTATATCATTGATGATGACCTCATCATAGTCTAAAGCTACAACTTCAAACTTTCCTGCTGTTGCCGATAGGATATATTTCTCATCTATCTTTAGTCTATGACAAATATACTTTGCTATATAGATGGTAAAAATTTGAATAAATGCCGATTTGGCTCGAAGTACTTTGCTTGCATTTTTCGTAGCCAATCGCTCAAAGATAAACTTTTGGATGCCATAAAAATCCCCACATACCATCACCATATTATCAGATGAAAGCTCTTTTATAGTTTTGAGCTCTTGAGGCTTTGTATCTTCATAAAAGTCATCACTAAAATATTGTTTATAAATCTCTTCTTCCAACTACTCCTCCTTGCTATTTATTGAAATATTTTTTACATTTCCAACCATTATATCACGAAATAATCAAATACAAAAATTATTTTAAATTTTTAAAAAATATATGATTTTTAGTGTGTGGAAGAAATCTTTTTACAAATTTGTGAGTAAAAGAAATAGGAAGGTTTTAGTCCCTAAAGCAGGATATATAGATAGATTTATTTGAACCATTTCTTTATATGTGATAGGTGGTGCGTTGAAAACAGCACCCTACAAAACCCCTCATAAAAAAGAAGCTTGTTTAACAAATGTAAGCTCCTGTAGATTCCGTTTCCTAACGCACCAACAATTACGCACAGAGGAAAATGTACCAACTTCAAATGCGTTTCAATCCCCTATATGTCGGGTCATAATCGTGAGCGGATTTAGGATAAGTATCTAATTCCTCTGTTTCAATCCCCTATATGTCGGGTCATAATGCAGATGGTAAGCCACTCAGAAAAGGAACTGGCTTTAGTTTCAATCCCCTATATGTCGGGTCATAATGATTAACTTACCTGCTGAAGATTATGATCTTCTTCGGTTTCAATCCCCTATATGTCGGGTCATAATATAGAAAAAATGAAAAATAGTGAAAGAGGAGAACCTCGTTTCAATCCCCTATATGTCGGGTCATAATTGTAAGATATAAATACGCAAAAACTTTCAAAACCGTGTTTCAATCCCCTATATGTCGGGTCATAATCCGCAAAGAGAGAAGCCATCAACGCGGCAGGAGGAGGTTTCAATCCCCTATATGTCGGGTCATAATAGAGATGGAAGACCTCTCCGAGCAGAGCAAAGTTTTGTTTCAATCCCCTATATGTCGGGTCATAATGATGTGATAACTCGCAGACCTATAGTATGCAAAGAAGTTTCAATCCCCTATATGTCGGGTCATAATTGGATTGAAAGAGAAGCACGAGACCGATGAGGATTTGTTTCAATCCCCTATATGTCGGGTCATAATCCATCAGAAAAAAAGCTCCCCAAAGCCCTCCTATAGTTTCAATCCCCTATATGTCGGGTCATAATGCGTGGAAGTGCTACAAGTAGGCAATGCAGACGAGCGTTTCAATCCCCTATATGTCGGGTCATAATGGGATTTGATATGAAAACAATAAACGAGAAACTGGAGTTTCAATCCCCTATATGTCGGGTCATAATTTAGGCTCTGATACCAATAAGTATTTAATAGCTATGGTTTCAATCCCCTATATGTCGGGTCATAATAGAAAAACTAAGCATAAAAACAAGGAGAGTTAAGTAGTTTCAATCCCCTATATGTCGGGTCATAATTTAACCTCTATTCCTAAAGAGTTCAATCCTACAGTAGTTTCAATCCCCTATATGTCGGGTCATAATTAGATAAATACTTAGTTGCATATTTAGAGGGCAATCGTTTCAATCCCCTATATGTCGGGTCATAATTTTATGATTACTATAACTCTCTAGATATTTATGAGTTTCAATCCCCTATATGTCGGGTCATAATATGAAGATATTAAAGAAATAGTTTAGATGCTGTTAGTTTCAATCCCCTATATGTCGGGTCATAATTATATTTTGTCTTTTTTAGTGAACCAATACATAAGCGTTTCAATCCCCTATATGTCGGGTCATAATGGTGAAAATAACTATAGCCGTGTACTCTTTGGGATAGTTTCAATCCCCTATATGTCGGGTCATAATCCATCAATTTTATAAATGTGCATATCTCCAAAAGGCGTTTCAATCCCCTATATGTCGGGTCATAATCGTGTAAGATGAGCTTCTTCCACTCTTCTTCTTCTGTTTCAATCCCCTATATGTCGGGTCATAATGATCTTTGTTTTTGCACTTTTTAGCTCTCCAGCGGGTTTCAATCCCCTATATGTCGGGTCATAATGGAGTAAGCACTCAGTCATAGTTGAAAACTTACAGAGTTTCAATCCCCTATATGTCGGGTCATAATTATGACTAAACATACAATACTTAATAATTCAATAGTGTTTCAATCCCCTATATGTCGGGTCATAATTTATTAAAAATAGTCTCACCATTTGCATCATTTATGTTTCAATCCCCTATATGTCGGGTCATAATAACCATCTTTTTTATAAAACCCAATACCTCTTATAGTTTCAATCCCCTATATGTCGGGTCATAATGAAAGCTATATGGGCATCTCAGAAAAACAGTGGGATGTTAAGGAACGGTTTTATGGGCATTTGGAGGTTTTTTTCCAAGTGATTGCACTATTGTAGAGCAATAACCCTTAAGTTAGCCTAATACTCCCCAATCCCATAACCGTTTGCTTGCCCACACCTAATATCTCTCCTAGTTTTAGTAGGCGGTAGCTGGTGGGGTCGAGGTTTGTGAGGGTGAGTTGTCCCATGATACCATCCATATTCATCTTGCTTTTTTGGCGGTTGCTTTTGCGGATGAGGGTTTTGTAGTGGAGTTGCTTGGAAACAGTGGTATAGCTGGGAGTATACTCTAGTTTGCTGTAGGATTCACCATAGCAGAGCTGTTGTTCTCGCTGGTGAACGGAGCGGAGAATGTCGGATAGGTCTATATCATCTCTGAGAAATTTATTGTTTTTCTTGATGCGTAAAGGAGTGCTGAGTTCTAGGGTGACATCATAGGAGTCAGAGGTGAGCATAGGGGTGAAACTCTGTGGCTTGATAGCGTCTAGGTGGAACTCACCATCACTATAGATCAGCTTATCAGCTATACTCATGGTAAATAGATCAAACTTCAGAGCATCACGCATCAGCCCCACCTCTGTGAGCATCTTGTGCAGTGCACTTACTATATAGGGGAGCTTCTCACAACTCTCCTCAAAGAGATAGAGCGAAAAGTCAAATCTCCCGTCCCCCAACTCACTCGTGAAACGGTAGGTATGATAAGAGTTCTGTGCTTCATAGAACTCATAGTAGAGACAGCTACTACTCGCGAAACACCCCTCACACTTATATGTTGGGTTGATACAAACTACCTTTTTGAGAGCATACCCAAACGCCCCTCGCAGAGCAGAGCCTAGGAAATAAGGAGCTTTGTGTGGGGTCTCTATCTCTATATCTATTTTTGTATATTTCACACCTACTCCTTGTTTACTACGCTAAGAGACTCCTGAAAGTCATCACTTAGCTTTGAGATTCTCTTTGAGTACTCTCTTGAGCACTTTACCAGTAGCATTTTTGGGAAGTTCTTTTATCAAATGTATCGCTTTTGGTATTTTGTAGTTTGCTAAATGCTGTCGTAGATAGGCTCGCATCTCTGACTCATCTATACTATCAACACTCTCTTCAAGCTCTATATATGCTATAGGTATCTCACCACTCTTCTCATCAGGTATACCTACAACAGCACTTGCTTTGACACCATTGATCGCATCGAGTATCTCCTCTATCTCTCTAGGATAGATATTGATGCCTTTTGAGATGATAAGATCTTTTTTTCTATCAACTATATAGAGATAACCCTCCTCATCCATATAGCCCATATCACCTGTCAGTAACCAACCATTGATGATAACCTCAGCTGTCGCTTCAGGTTTGCCTAGATAGCCCATCATTATATTATCACCACTAGCGATGATATCACCTACCTCACCTCTAGGAAGCTCTCTCATCGACTCATCTACGATTTTGACATCATAGCCATACATCGCAGGACCTACTGATTTGGCTTTGGGTTTTTCTAGAGGGTTGATACAGATAGCTGGACTCGCTTCACTCAGACCATACCCCTCTACTAGGATTGCTTTTGTAAACTTCTGCCCCATAGCGATAAGCGTATGCTCTTGCAGAGCAGCTGCACCTGAGACAAAGGCTCGTAAGTTATTAAACCACATAAAATACCATGGGAGTTTGGCTTTGGATAAGGCATTGTAGACATCAGGAATACCCAAAAAGAGCGTAACCCTTTTGGTCAGAGTCTGTTTGAAGATATTACTAAATGGTTGCAGAGACTTGATGATAACGATACTACCACCCACATACATCATCAATATAATCCCTATAGAGAGAGTAAAGGAGTGGAACATAGGCAAAAATACTATACCTCTATCTTTGCTATTGACACCGATGCGTTCCATACCTGCTTCACAGTTAGAGAAGATATTTTTGTAACTCAGCATTGCCCCTTTTGGCTTGCCTGTAGTTCCTGATGTGTAGATGATAACAGCCATATCTTCTAGCGTTCTCTTCACTTCGGTTGCTTCAAGCTTGGCTTCAAGAGTATCTTTGAATCGTACATTGAAAGAGTCTGGTTGTTCTATCTCCCCTTTCCATATAACCAAGTCACAAAGATCCTCTACATCTGAACCTTTTACTATAGGTTCATAGATCGCAGATGCTACCAACATCATCGCACCACTATCTTCGAGGATATAACTCAACTCTTCAGACTTCAAAAAAGTGTTGATAGGAACAGCAACAGCTCCAAGCTTGGAGAGAGCAAAAAGAGTGATAAGAAACTCGGGTGAGTTACGCAAAAAGAGTGCCACACGGTCACCCTGCTTGATACCTTTTGTAGAGAGATACCCAGCGAAAGCATTGACACGGTCGAGAAGCTTGGCATAAGAGATTTTTTCATCTTCAACAAAGAGAGCCGTTTTACTGCCTCTCTGTGTCCCATGTGTACGGATCATCTCATAAAATGAGTTAAATTGATAGTTTATCATCTTAATACTCGTATGATATACCTATGGTTGTCAAGTATGCACCTCCACCACTAAATCCACCACCATTTGCTAAGACTTGATTCTCTGCTACACCTTTGGTGAGACCACGAGACTCTTTACTATCGTAGAGAAATGCAATACCCCAAGAGAGGTTCTCTGTCTGCTGATACTTAAGTCCCATAGAGAATATCTTTGCATCACTATCAGGTAGTTCAAATCCTATAGTCTCATCAGGTACAGGTGTCTCGTCTATAGCAAAACCCATCATGGCAGTGATGCCATTGTCCATCACAACAGTTGCACCAATCCTAAAGGTATTTGTATCTACCCAGTCTCGTGCGAGTGGTGCATCAAAAACAGGCTGCAGTGGAGCAGGGATAGCAGAACCGTAGTTAAAGTCTAAAGTCTCATAACTAGACCAGTAAGTTCTCTCATAGTTCAACTCTAAAGTAAATCTATCTTCCCAAGTTTTACTCACAGATACATTGAGTGCAGCAGGCATAGGTACAGAGACAGAAGCATCATAAGTCTGTGTCATACCTGCTATAGAGAGGTCAGCTGTTCCCTCCTCTTCTAAGTCTATATTTGAGCGGTAAGTTACCGCTAGGTTGATATCTGATGTAGGTTTATAAGTCATAGCGAGGTTATATCCGAAATTAAAAGAGTCACCCTCTAGCTCTCTCTTGATAGGGGCTATCATACCACCATCACTATCAACTACACCTTCACTATAGACGACGCGTAGTCCCCCAGCGATACTGAAGTTATCACTTACACGATAAGCAAGTACAGGATTTATCTCTACATTTTTAAGCGTAAACTCTTTGGCAAACATCTTTTGATAGCCTGTTTCCCAGCGTTTTGTCAGTCCAGCAGGTGCTGTGATACTCACACCCCATCGGAAGTCACCCATAGCTTTGGCTACATAGTGCATGTTTGGTATGAGGATGTTCTCCTCTTCGGATGAACCCGAAAATGGAGCCATAAGATCATAATCAATAATTGGCAAGTGTGCCAGTGTCAAAGTAGCAGAGAAGAAATGCTTCTCCTCCATAAAACTCATATTTGCAGGGTTAAAATAGGCACTGTCAGCTTCTGTAGTATGGGCCACATAAGCCGCTCCCAATGCTGTAGAGTTGACCGATTGTTCAGGGATTTTATATCCACCTGCTAGTGTTACTATACTTGTTGCTATGCTAAGAGCGATTACTTTTGTTGGGTTCATCTGTTTTTTCCTTTGTTTTAATATTTCATAGTGTTTTTGCGTATTGTTGCGAACATCTGTGCTGTCAATCTATATGCCAATAATCCACAGGCTGAGTGACCGATCTTTTGTGTGAGATCAAGAAGTGGCTCAACAGGCATTATCTCTACATCATTTGCTCCGTTTTGATTCATCTTGTTGAGTGTATCTACAGAGATTTGATATGGGATAAAAGTATCTCCTTGACAGTGTAGTAGTCTGACTGGCGTTTTTGGAGACCAATCATCTACACTATTGTCCACAAGAGCTTTACTAAACCAAGAGTTACTACTGTTGAGTAGATTGCTTACAAAAAGTGGCTGAAAGAGACCATTCTCTCCTGTCGTTGTACTCGTAAGCTCAGCATTGACCTCTAGGAGATCATACTCACCACCCAAAAGGTCAGGGAGTTGAGAGGTATATGGCTCTTGGATAACAGAGGAGAGTGGTTGATTGTGGGCTATGGCATAAGAGTATGCTAGATTTGTGATAAACGAGGGTGCAGAGAGTTCAGGTTTGCTCAGTATATCTTTGGCAAGGGGATAGAGTTCATACGGTCCTGCCATAGGAGCTGTCATTGTCACACTTATCTTTTTTGCTTGTTCAATAGCTTGAAGAGTAGCAAGAGCAGTATATCCCCCCTCACTATATCCTGTCAAAAAGAGCTGTCCGTTGAGTTTGATATTATTCTCTTTAGCAAAATTCTGTGCAGCAGCTATAAAGTCAATTGTTGCATTTACGGATGATTTCTTGAGTATAAAAGGGTGGTAGTGGGCACGAGAATCACCAAATCCTATATAATCTGCTTGCAGTGTAACAAACCCAGCAATCGAACTGAAGATAAGAGCTGAGCTTCTAGGATCTGCACCTTTTTGTGCCAATACTGTAGGTGCTGCATCATCTGCTAAAATAGTAGCGTGGCTATCACTCACCAAGGAGAGTCCTATCTGATAGACGAGTGATGGCATACCTGTAGGGACTACCATCAATCCTGATGCTGAAACCTGCTCTCCCTCTTCATCTGTTGTAAGATATGGGATTTTATATGCTTTGTACCCATAGACTGTGGTCTCTTTGCTAACTCCTGGCACATTATCATCAAGCAGTGATTTTTTGACTGTAGCAGCATCCAAGTCAACCACAATATGTCCACCAACTGCTACGATCTTGTCAGGAGTATCTACTTCAAAACAACCTCCAAAAAAAAGAGAACTTCCTAAAAGAAATATTTTTATAAAATTGTTCATATCTACTCCTGTGATTTGTTACTCTTTGACTAGATTATACAGAGCATTAATCTCTTGATCCCATATCTCTTCATCTATAGTCTCAAGTACGAGAGGAATATCATCCATTCGTGGATCATTCATGATAAAGTCAAAAGCATCCCAACCGATTTCACCCATACCTAGAGAGTGGTGCCTATCTACATGACTTCCCAAAGCTGGCTTGGAGTCATTGATATGCATCCCCATAAGATACTCAAACCCTACCAAAGCAGAGAAAGACTCCATAGTTTTATCATAAGCTTCTCTTGTCCGTAAGTCATATCCTGCAGTAAATGTATGACAAGTATCCAGACAAACCCCTACACGGCTTTTATCTTCAATCTTATCTATGATATATCCTAAATGTTCAAATTTGTAACCTAAGTTACTCCCTTGTCCTGCTGTGTTCTCTATGACCAACTTGACATCTGAACCCTCTGTAGCTTTGATAGCGAGATTCATAGACTCTGCAATAACATCGAGACATGCATACTCTGCTTCTAGGAGTTTTGTCTCTCGTTCGGGATCTTTTTTACCCAGTTTGACAAGATGACTTCCTGGATGGAAGTTGAGCTTATCAAGACCCAATAATGCACATCGTTCTAGCTCATCTATAAAAGCTGCTCTTGATTTTTCTAGTTTTTCAACCTCTGGATGTCCTAGGTTGATAAGATAGCTATCATGCGGTAGTACATGTTTTGCTGAGATACCCGATTGCTGAAGATTCTCTTTGAATAGCTTTATCGTCTCTTCATCGAGTGGCTTTGCTACCCATTGGCGTTGATTTTTTGTAAAGAGAGCAAAAGCCTTTGCTCCGATTTTCATAGCATTGAGTGGTGCATTATAGACACCGCCACTAGCACTGACATGTGCCCCTACATATTTCATTATTTTATTACCTTGATTAATATTTTATTGATTGTATCACGGAAAACTATCTGCTTATTGAAAACCTTATACTCTATTGCATATTGATTTTCTTTTCTCAGAGTTTGTGTAAAGCCGTTACGATTTTTTTTCAAACCTCTCCCGTTATAGATAGCTTTTGCTCTAAATATATTTTCCAAAAGAGTATCTGGGTAGTATCTCGATAGCTGTGAACTGTTAAACTGTTTTTTAGACATACATTGAAATCTACTCATACAAATATTTTCACTGTTGATATATAAACGCATCAGTGCCATACCCACTCCATATATCTCTACTTTGATACTTTTTCCATCATCAGCTATAAATCCCATATCAGCATAACGCAAAGAGGGTGATTTCCATACGATTTTTGCACTCTGCTGTGAAGTTACCATAGGTTTGCTACAACCTAACAAAAGTATAGTGATCAAAAACCCTATAAATTTTAGACTAAATTTCATAAATTCTCTCCATTTTTTCGTTATTATACAATGTTTAAGAGTATTTTAAGCTATATAGATATATAATGCCGTCCACAAGTTAATAGTGGCCCCATCGTCTAGCGGTTAGGATCCATGGTTTTCATCCATGTTACCGGAGTTCGAGTCTCCGTGGGGTCACCACTTTTTAATTTGTCTTTTTATCCATAAGTGGCCCCATCGTCTAGCGGTTAGGATCCATGGTTTTCATCCATGTTACCGGAGTTCGAGTCTCCGTGGGGTCACCACTCAATCACACAATCTTATTAAATTTAAGTTTTATATAAACAAAAAAATATAAAATCACACAATTTTTTTATCAAGGTAATCTAATGTTTAATCATATCAAAAATCTTATTGATTCTTCGTCATTTCAACACTTTATCACTACACTTATTGTTCTCAACGGTATTACTATGGGATTGGAGACCTCCAGAGAGTTTATGCTATCTTGGGCTACTGCCATAAGTATATTTAATACTTTTGTTATCGGAACTTTTGTTATTGAGATTGTTTTGCGTATATATGTCTATCGTTTGAACTTTTTCAAAGACCCTTGGAGTCTCTTTGATCTCTTTGTTGTCGCTATATCTGTGATGCCTGTAGGTGAAGGGTTTGAGATACTCAGAGTCTTGCGTGTCTTGCGTCTCTTTAGACTCGTCACAGTCGTACCACAAATGCGTAAGATAGTTGCAGCATTGGCAAGTGTAATACCAGGTATGTTATCTATAGCAGGTATTTTGACCCTCTTCTTTTATGTTTTTGCTATTATGGCTACACAACTCTTTAGAGATGAGTTCCCTCAGTGGTTTGGAACACTAGGAGAGTCATTTTATACACTCTTTCAGATTATGACGCTGGAGTCTTGGTCTATGGGTATAGTCCGACCTATCTTGGAAGTCTATCCACTCGCTTGGATATTTTTCATCGTCTTTATATTTGTAGCAACTTTCATCATGATAAATCTCATCGTAGCTATAGTAGTCGATGCTATGGCAGTGATAAATAGTGATGATAGTGCCAATGAAGCTGCAGATAGTGAGAAAAAAATTTCAGATGAGATTGCAAATCTTAGAGATGAGATATCACAATTGAAAGAGTTGTTGCAAGAGAGAGTGAAGTAGCAATACTTTTCTTACAGTTTATTTCTGCTTATTTGATTATTTTAGCGGAAATTACTTCTGTAACAATGAGTTCTTTACTATATCTTCCCATATGACCATAGTGACCTTTAGTGCGTAACTTACCCTTTAGTTTGACTTGGGCTTGTCCCAATATCCTACTGGGTGATTTACTTATTTTGCGTTTACTGTGTATTAGTTTATACAACTCTTCTGTTTTACCTGAAAGCCACCATACTTCGTCAGAGTCAGTGACTTGGAACCCAGAATATTCAAATCCTCTTGAATAGGTTCCCTCATAAATCTTCTCTTCCCCAGCTATTAATATGTTATGAGTAAGTATCATAATAATGGATATAGCTATTGCTCTATATATCAATTTCAAATCATAACCTTTTTCTTCTCTTACTCGTTAATCTTCTCTTTTATCTCTTTTGCTAGATTACTTATCTTTGTAATCTTTTGTATAGATGAGAGTGACTCATCTAGTAGTATCTTGACAAATGCAGAACCTACTATCACACCATCTACACCTTTTGCTTTCTCTTTGGCTGTCTTCTCATCAACACCAAAACCTACATAGACAGGAGTCTGAGAATAGTCTCTTATCTGTGCTATAACACTCTCCAAGGATTCACTTTGACCTGACCCAGTGATACCTGCATACGCTACTAGATAGATAAATTTTTGAGCCTCTTTGGTAATCATCTCTATCCGTTGGGCTGTATCTGTAGGAGCAATAAAATCAATCAATGAGAGACCATTGTTCTCTATATCACCTTTGTAGAGTTGTGCCTCTTCATATGGCAAATCAGGAATGATAAAACCATTAACACCACTCTTTTTGGCTTCGTTGATAAACAGATCCATACCTTTATGATAAAAAGGATTAAAATACCCCATCCATAAAGTATCTATATTCGGAGCTATTTTCTGCGAAACTTCAAAGAGTTGATTTACTTTGAAGCCGTTTTGTAGTGAGTATAGGTTGGCTTTTTCTATGACTGGACCATCTGCAACAGGATCAGAAAATGGTATACCAAGCTCTAGAGTATCTACCCCTGACTCAGCAAGGGATAGTGCCAAATCAACAGTAAAGTCAAGATCAGGATATCCAGTAGTAATATAGGCAACAAGTTTTTTCATATTTTATAACTCCAGAATAGGACTTTTCTACTATCCTATAATTTTTTTCGTTATTATACATTGAATTAGATTAGGCTACACCAAGGGAGTAGTTGGGATGAGACAAATATAGATAGCCACATATCATCATTATTTTATCACTTCTCTGCGTAAAACAAAGCTTTTTGAACTCTCTATAATTTTTTTGTGATATTATACATTAATTATAAAATCAGCCCATGTATCTAAAAAAGGGAATAATTTTGAATACAAAAACAACATTAAAACAGCTTCAAAAGATGAAAGGTCAAGAGAAGATTGTTATGATTACAGCTTATGATGCACTTTTTACTGCACTCTTTGACTCTTATGTCGATGTGATACTTGTGGGAGACAGTCTCAATATGAGTTTTGCTGGTAAACCAGATACGCTCTCTGCAACGATGGATCAGATGATATACCATACACAAGCTGTCTGTACCAAAGCTCAAAAGAGTTTTGTACTCTTCGATATGCCATTTGGAACTTATACAGACAAAAAAACAGCACTCAAAAATGCTACAAGAGCTTATCAAGAGACAGGAGCAGATGCTGTCAAACTAGAGGGTGGCAAAGAGAAAGCGAAAATCGTAAGATACCTCAGTGACAATGCCATAGCAGTCTTTGGGCATATAGGACTCAAGCCTCAAAGCGTCAGAAGTGAAGGTGGTTACTCTATCAAAGGCAAGAGTGAGGCAGAGAAACAAGAGATTATAGAAAATGCTATTGCACTAGAAGAGGCTGGAGCTGTAGCACTCATCATCGAGGGAGTCAAAGCAGATGTAGCTCAGGCAGTGACTGAACGAGTCTCTATACCTACGATTGGCATAGGAGCTGGTATTGATTGTGATGGTCAAGTACTAGTTTGGAGTGATATGTTTGGGTTTTTTGATGAGTTTATGCCTAAATTTGTCAAATCATATATGGATGGTGGAACACAGATACGAGAAGCTGTACAATCATACGCTTCAGATGTCAAATCAGCTACATTTCCTAATGAAAAATATAGCTATTAGACTACAGCAAGGAGAAAAAATGGTAAAAAATGAAATAAAAGAGATAAAAGGGATTAGATGCTAGGTTTTAAAAAGTTTTCAGTGATTCTGAGTTTTGTAAGTATGCTTTTTTTGAATGGCTGTATAGCAATGTCACCATATGAAGGACCATCAAATTTTTTCAAAGGTTCTGTTGTCACCACAAGTGTCAAAAGTAGATTGATCAATACCAATGGACTTGATAGTTTTCAGATTCATGTCTCTACGCTGAATGGTGATATATTGTTAAGTGGTTTTGTAGCAAATGCGAGACAAAAAGCACTTGCAGAGAAAGTAGCTAACAATACTCAGGGTGTTCAAAAAGTCATTAACAATATTGTCGTGATTACTTAATTATATGGAACGAATGGTAGAGATAGAACGATTTGAACATGAAGTCTCTTATGAAGTGACTCTTCGTCCAAGCTCTTGGGATGAGTATGTTGGGCAAGAGAAGATAAAGAGAAATCTTAGAGTATTTATAGAAGCAAGTAGAAGACGAAATGAAGCTTTGGATCATATACTCTTTTTTGGACCTCCTGGACTAGGCAAGACAACCCTAGCCAATATCATCTCATCGGAGATGGATGCCAACATCAAAACAACAGCCGCTCCTATGATAGAGAAGGCTGGTGATTTGGCTGCACTACTTACAAATATAGAAGAGGGAGATATACTCTTTATAGATGAGATTCATCGTATGAGTCCTGCGATTGAAGAGATACTCTATCCCGCTATGGAGGATTTTAGGCTTGATATCATCATAGGAAGTGGACCTGCTGCTCAGACTGTCAAGATTGATCTGCCTAGATTTACACTTATCGGAGCGACAACAAGAGCGGGGATGCTGTCAAATCCACTGCGTGAAAGATTTGGTATGCACTTTAGAATGCAGTTTTATACCAAAGCAGAGTTAGCCAAAATCGTAAATCAGGCTTCTCATAAGTTAACAAAACCTACCCTAGAGAATGCAGCTATTGAAATTGCAGGGAGGAGTAGAGGTACGCCGAGAATAGCTTTAAGACTTCTACGAAGAGTACGGGATTTCGCTGAAGTAGCTGATGAGTCTTCCATCCATTTGGAGCGTACCCAATATGCCCTTGATGAGTTAGGCGTGAACAACCTCGGCTTTGATGAACAAGATATCCGTCTACTAGAGTTACTTGTAACAGCCAAAGGAAAACCAATGGGACTTAGCACTATAGGTGCTGCTTTGAGTGAAGATGAGGGGACAATAGAAGATGTCTTAGAACCATACCTCATCGCTAATGGATATATCGAGAGAACAGCACGAGGGCGTATTGCTACTGCCAAAAGTTATGAACACTTTAGGCTACAAAGTCCAAACCAATCTACGGAGAATCTCTTTGAATAAAACAAATCTTGTTATAATAATTTTATTTGCACTAGCACTTATGGGTGCTTATAGCATCTATCAGCCTTTTTTACTCTCTATAGTAGTTGCGATGCTTTTGACCATGGCTACTTACAACCTCACCAAAAAACTTACAAAAAAGCTAAACTCCAGAAAGATAAGTGCGTTACTAATGACGGTTTTACTTACACTTATTATATTTGTACCCATTATTTATATAACAACTATCGGTGTAACTTACTCTACAG